>ERZ1026915.1251-NODE-1251-length-10931-cov-16.071901_pt1 | contig 10931 bp, 13 predicted proteins | sample MGYA00519466_ERZ1026915 | MGnify/ENA primary metagenome ERZ1026915 (study PRJEB26926, sample SAMN06164884) | human gut metagenome | biome: ENVO:00009003; feature: ENVO:2100002; material: ENVO:00002003 | host: Homo sapiens | place: USA | collected 2012 ... | reverse complement strand
CAAAGTCAGTAAAATCAAGGATTTTTGTTGAACATGCACTAAAAAGAATAGAGAGGCTTAATTATGGCAATGACATCTATATATTACACAGAATGTGGTCACTGGGGAAGGCGCGATCTTAGTGGAAGTAGCAGAAGCAGAGAGCGGTATACTGAATCCCTCGGCGAAGGTGAACTTTGTCCGGATTGCAAGAGAGAAGCTCTGCTGAAGAAAAGAGAAGCTGAACAAGCAGAAGCTGTGAAAGCAGCAGAAGAAAAGAACTGGCCAGATTTACTCGGGTCAGAGAAACAGATAGCCTGGGCGACGACGATAAGAGCTCAGGTTGTCAATGGAGACAAAGATAATTATTGCTTTATCTATAAAGATAAAGTTCACAAACTTAAAAGAGAAGCTGTATCCGGGATTGTAGAGTCAGTTCTTATTAAAGAAAAGATCGATTCGAAATTTTGGATTGATAATAGAAATAACATAGAAGCAATTCGTCAGAAAGCTGTTAAAGAATTTTCTGATAAATATACAGATGAATTTACAGAAATTTTGAAAGCAGCGGAAGAAATTGAGCCGAAAAAATTGAAGTATATGAGTCACATATACGGTTTAGGCACTGCAAGTATAAAAGAAGCTGTTATTGCATCAATCACACCGATTCCTGGAACAGATAATTATAGCGAAAAGGTGGAAGGAAAAGTTATTAATCTGTTTATATCTTCAAGGGGCGAAATCGATGCAAAAGAATTATACAATGAATCTTTTGAAATTCCGCAGATAATCAAAAAGATTAGACGCGAAATGAGAGCGGCTGATAAGGAAGATCTTTATGTCAAATTAGCTGTAACATTCTTGGAAATGGGAATGGCGATTTACTTTGACTGGATAGAGGAAGATGAAGCAGGAAATATAGTAAGGGTCTATGAAAAAGAAAAGGAGTTGAGAGACAAGGCCTTAAAACTTGCTATGCCTAGCCAGGCGGAAGAAACTGAAACTGTAAACCTTCTGGTTATTCCAGATAATAGAACTGAAAATAGGGTAGTTGATATAAGTATTAGCAGTAATGCAAAAGAAGTCGTTATCCCGGTAATTGATGAACCTGGATTTAGAAAGATAGCAAGCGGTCTTGGCTTTATATGGAGTCCCAGATATTTTTCTAAAAAGATTGGTCTCAAGACAGGAAAAGCTTCTGATCTGATTGCAGAAGCAGGGGCTGCATATTTAAAAAATGGTTATGCAGTGGAATTTCCAGACGCTGAAAGCAAGAAGAAAGCAGAAGATGGAGATTATGAGAGAGATATTTTAAACAGCGTTAAGTATAGTCCTAAGATTAATAAGCTGCTTATATACACAAGATTCTATGAAGACTGTGATGCTGACGCACTTAAAACGATCTGCAGGAAAACGCGTGGCTCTGAATACCATTGGAGCAGGGTTGCAGTTCCTCTTAGTGCTGCAGATCTGGTTTTGGATTATGCAAAAAAGAATGACTATACGGTCTGTGACTCAGCAAAAGAAGCAATAGAAAGGGAAAAGACATATATTGTTGCGAAAAATGCGGACGCGAATACAGAAAAACGCACACAGTGAGATATGAATATGAACAGGTTGTATTTTACTGCAGTAATTGTGGAAAACACATTATCACTGATCCAGAAAAACGCGATATAAGAGGATGAGGTTTTGTTCACAGTGGTGCGAAAAACAGTACTGGAAACATGGCAGCAGGCACAGTATGGACGTAATCACTGACTGCGTTCTATTTGCTTAGTGACTACGTCAGCTATGAGAGGAGGACGAATGAATTATGACAACAATGGCATTACCGGCATTTAACAGCTGTATGTTGGCAGGATATGCGGAAATAAAACTTATTTGCAGGACTTACAAGGAAGGATTTAAAATTGCTGAAATTTCGATCTTGGTTCCTGGAGAAAAGGGATCGTATAAAATTTTTACCACTGGTGATTTGGCTGTCGAGTCAGCACGCCAGATTAAGCCTGAAGATTTTATCATGTGTTTTGGTCGCGGTACTTCCACCAAATCTGGGAATAAGTTCTGTATTCAGGCTCTTCGTATTGTGGATTATGGAAAAGAAATCGATGCTGAAAATATGGAACCGCTTCAAATCATCGATGCGCATACTATGGAAATTCCAGAGGCCGGATTTCACAGAGTAGAAACAAATTAAAGAAAAATTTGAATAAAATTTCTAAATAAAATTCAGAAAAACTATTGATATATAACACCTTTTGGTATATAGTATATACATAAAACAAAAGGAGTAGAGCTCCTGGAGTTTATAAAATTATTTTTATTATTAATCTTAGAAGAAAGCTTATTTGTAATTAATTAACCAAATACTAGAAAGGCAGACAGACAATGGATGTAAATGAAATCAAATGGAATCTGGCAGCCTGCCGCGTAAACGCTGGATTGACGCAGGAAGAAGCAGCAGCGAAATTGCATATCTCACCTGCTACGATTGTCGCGCACGAACGCGGTAAAAAAAATCCAACATATGCACAGTTGCTTGCATATGCACAGATTTATAATGTTCCAGTTGAGATTATCAACTGTGAAGTCAGAAAGTAAAAAAAAGATCGCACCTTGAAATTCGAATACAATGTTCAAACAATTTTAATTATTATTATTATATTTTAGGAACTTTATATATACTATCTTTTATCTAAAAAAACTTTAGACGGATGGTATCAGAATCAGTCTCATCTGCCCGTATCAAGAGCCGGCAAATGAGCAGGAAAAATCTTTGAATCTTGAGTCACAGGAATACTGGATTCTGAACAATCTAGTATTTCAGCAATTTTCATGTTTGGAGAAATACGGAATTATTCCGATTATTTTCCAGATTAGGAATAACACAGAACAACTCTGTAATTCTCCGGAAATTGCAAAAACAGGATGACTCTGGAAAAATTGAGATTTTGATTCTGATACTGTCCGTTTTTTTGTTTTATTCTAACGAACTTTCTATATTTTGAGAATTCTCTCAAAAAAATTCCATCTATTTGAAAAAACCGCAAACGCCAAAAACAAAAATTGCTGTTTTTGAAAAAAAATAACATCTTATAATAGGGAACATTTATTCGATTCCTCAAAAATAACTCGTAAATTTTATTTTGACAGAAAAAAGGAGATTTTAAAAATGAATAATATTGTAATCGAAGGGCGTCTGGCCCAGGATCCGGAGACAAAACAGACCCAGAACGGAAAAATGATGACAACATTTAATATTGCGTGTGACCGTCAGTACGACAAAGAGCACGTGGATTTTTTCCACTGTTTGAGTTTTGGCCAGGTTGCTGATTATATGGCTAAATATGGAACTACAGGAATGAGCATCATTGCCGTAGGATCTGCCCAGATTGTGAATTATCAGGACAAAAATGGACAGAGGCAGACTGGAATTAATGTGATGGTTAATTCCGTAAAATTCCTGTCCAGAAATCCGAAAATGGAAAATCCACAGAATCAAAATGGACAGCAGCAGCCTGCAGGAGGGCGTGCACAGGCTTCCGGCGGCTACGGTAACGGTCAGAGGCAGCAGACGACAGGTGGCGGTTATAGCCAGAATAATAACGGATATGCTCCTCGTGGAGGCGGTTATGGTCAGCAGCAGAACGGCTACGGCAACAATGGCTACGGACAGCCGGCAGCACCGGATTTTATGAGTGTTCCGGATGGGATGGATGACGAAATACCGTTTAATTAGGATTTTAACAGTAGGTGAACAAAAATGAAGAAAAATTTTGGGAAAAACAAAATCGACAAAACACCTCCAACGTTCCAGCAGGCGTTGGAGGATGGAACATTCGCGAGTTTTATGCAGAACTGGAGCTCAGAACAGCTTTGGCCTGTGAGCGATGTATACAATGCTATCGTTTACGGGAGGGATAGGGATTGTGGAAAAATAACAGTAATTGACATTCCGTGTGGTGGCGGTAAGAGCTCTTTGTTGAGAGGGCTGGCAGTTCTGGCCGGTGAAAGAAAGAGATCTCTTGTCATGATGACCGATAATAATGAGAGATTACGTGATGATATCACAGAGGCCATTGAAAGACAGGGCGGTGAGGTTGCACTCAGAAGGAAATACGACGCATCCTCTGTTAATAATAACATTAAGAGCAACATCGTATGGCTCTCCAATGGTGCCCCAGTAACAGGAGCTATGTGGCAGTCACTGACAACCTCTTCGCTGATTGCGTTATCGACACAACGTTATATGATGGTCAATAATGATGTACGCGATAATATTAATTCTATTAGACTGTACGGCAAAACGCGCAAAAAAGACGCTCTTGTATGCGATGAGGCGTTTGAGGACGTGACGGAACGTATGCATTATTATTCTGACATCAAGCAGTTTTCTGGAATTTTGAGAGAAACAATCCGTCCAGAGAGAGAATGGGAATCTAATATTGGCGAAACTGCGGATAGAGCTGAGAGATATGCTGATAAATTGATTTCCGATTTAAAATTGGAGATTAGTAGAATTAATAAAATTGAGCTCCCAGTTTCCAAAGATACTCCAGCTCCTGAGGGTCAGATGCTGATTGATCGATATCTTGGTAGGAAAGATCGCTTTGAAGAATCTGGAAAAATATGGAGAGACAAATGGGCCGAAATAATAAATATCATCACAGAAATTAGAAATGATATCAAAAAAATTCGGAAAGAAGACCGTTCTGGTTTGGAGAATGAAATTTTTGAAAGATACGGAAATATCGCCAGAATGATGAAAAACATCAGCACATCGACAGAGCCAGAAACTATCCTGTCAACATTAGAAAGATTAGAAAAATTGACAGAATTATTGCCGGTTAGCTGTGGAGCAGAGCTCAGAGAGTCTATTAATATCTGTATCGATAATGCCGAAAATTATTATGCATTACCTGAATTAGAGCGGATTATCAGGAACAACAGAGACAATATGTACTCCAACTCAGAACACATTCGTGACAGGGCGATAACTACGGAACAGTTTTTGGACATTTTCCCGGACTGAGAATGTTGTATTTATTCAAGCCTCTAATTACGGGACGGACAAGGAAGATGATCTGACAGGACAAATTAAGATACATGTATTCCGATATAATATTCGATTTCTACCATATAAAGATATGCCATGCTATCTCCTGGACGGCACCTCTTCGGTCAGTCCGGTTTATGACAATAAGGAGATTTTTCAGATCTGTAAATACGAAAAACCAAGGACTCATGTAGGAATAATTCAGCTCGATGAAAAAATGAGCAAAACCTATCTGCAGAGAGAAGAAAATGTAGATAGATTGTACGAGAGCGTCTCCGATTTCCTGATGGAAACATACGGCCCGAAGAGACTTAATCCACAAAAAATCATGATTTCTGGATTCAAAAGCTGCGGAAATGCTGCCGCAAAATATGGACTAGCAGAGCCAGAGGGATATATTCCGGATGGTTCCGAGAGAGGGCTCATTTGGGATCCGGAGAGAATAGATCTCAGAACCGGACAGTTTGGCAGCTATGGTCCAATTTCTCAAAAAAAATACGCAACGTTTGGTGGTAGTAGTGTAACAGGATCTAATGAGTATAAGGACTGTAGCCTGTTGTGCAAGATTTCCGTTTTGAGGATGAGGCAGCAGACAGTATTCGGGCAGATTTGCTGCAGAAACCGCGAGTTTCTGGAAAAACTGGACGCTATGGACGAATCCTACAGAGCACGTCAATTGCAGTTAATATGGGCATATGGTGCGGAACGTTCAGATTTTCACGATATTATCGAAGATGTAACCCTTCGTTCTGCATTGGTTGATATCATCCAAGAGGTCAACAGGCTGAGAATCCGGTATTGGTGTAATGACCTAGCAGATGTTGATAAATATGACGTTACTATGATATGGGCAATAAGAGGACGCAAACAGGGAACATACGACATGGCAGACGAGGATTTTTATGAAAAATTGATGCGTATGACCTTGGAGTATTTTGGATGTGATTGCTCCAATAGGGAGGATTACATATATATTCCAAGCAAGATGCATCCACGTCTTAAATCAACGGAAAAAATTGGAACTATGATGTACAAGGTCAGTAAATGGTATGACGAGCTGCCAGACGGACATACATTCACGATGGCTGATATGGCAGAGGGAATCGGCGTCTCCAAGAAATCTCTCAACTCATTATTGAGCAAGGAGCAAAATAAAGAATTTCTGGAAAAATTGAGAGGAAAAGATTCCTGTAATGTCAAAAAAACTACCGGAAGAGCTGGCTATATCTACCGCAAGCCTGGCAAGGAGTCGCCGGAATCAGTTATGAAATACGAGAAATTGATAAAATCGCTTAATGTAAAATACAGTTTCTCGTTCTCCAAACCACCATATTTTGTCAAAAATGGTTGTGAAATTGTTATTGCTAACACGAGAGGAAACGTAACGCTCTGTAATGTGTTAGATGTTGAATATAGCGATGTTAAGAAAATATGTGAAAAAGCAGCTGTCAAGTATGCTCCAAAAAAGAGAAAAAAAGCCATTATCTTGAATGTTCCAGACGAGGAATTGGATAAGATGGATGCTGAGACCGTGATAGAAATGCTTCGTAAAACAATAACAAAAAACAACGAGATGGAGTACGGAGAGTGTAAGGACAAGCTCCCTGAAACATACGCTGATATGTATTTTGCATTGTATCAACATGACAAAATATTGACTCTGAGGTTCCCAGCAGAACTCAGAAAAGAAGATATTGATGTGCCGGTTGATAGGGTTACAGCAAGAGAAATTTATTACAAATTATCGCCGTACTGCAATGTCGTTTATTGATTTTTGCAATTCTGTCGGGGATTACTGAGTTGGTAGCATATTATAAGCTGTTGAAACTGTACTAATAGCCCATAATATTACCAACTCAGAGCTGGTAGTCAATGCTAACGCATTCATTTTAAATGTAAAAACTGACGGGCAAATTAATAGCTGTTAATATTGTCGCCAATCCGGAAGTGATTTTTGAGTAGATTTAACAGACAATAATTTAACTAATAGCTGTTAATCTTTTTCAGCTCTTGGCAACAGACACTCACTGATTACATTACTGAGTTAATAAAATTATAATCTTTTATTGCTTTTGTGTGATTTGTAAAAAAAAGATGCTTTAAAAAAGCTGATAATTGACGAGTATGTTACCACCAGACCCTTATATATATTATAGACTCCGGTGGTAACAAGAGCATATAGTTCTATAAAATACAGAGGGCTTGTAACATTACAAACTCAGTAATCCCCGCTCAAATTTCAGATTTACAGGAAGAATAGGAGAGTTATCTCATGAAAAACATCACAACAGCATTATCTGCAACTGTTAAACATTGCGTTATTGGCAAAAATAAAACACTGGTGTGGTTTGAAGCCTGCACCAATAGTGGACGCAACATCAGTAGTAGGAGATATATCTTTGATCGTGTTGCTGATCGATGGAGTTATCAGCTCGATGAGAACGAAATGGAAGTGTCCGAAAACGCTGTCGTAAACGATTTTTTGGATACATACAAGAACTTTTTAACGATGGCCGACATGATTGACGGCGCATTGATCGGAATCAAGGAGGGCTTTTTATCATGAAAAATATACCAAGCAGAATTTTTGTCGTGATTGATCGCTACGAACTGAATTTTGGCGGCAATATGGGAGAAAGGTGTATTCAGCTGGCCGTCGGCGGTGCTGATATTCACGGAGCGAGTGGAATGATCGGTTATGACAGCACAACCGGACGTTGGCTGGTAGGAGAAAAAAATGGTGTCCGTGAAATATCTGAGGAAGAAGCGTTTAACCAGTTAGTTAAAGCTTACGAAGACTCTTACACCGTTGAGGATTTGGTACGTGCAAACATGGAGGCGATTAAGAAAGGATGGTAATAATGGCAGGTAAAACAAAAAGAACGCCTCAGCAGATTGGACGCGCGAGCAGGCAGAAAGGCGCGAGATTTGAATTGGAAGTCGCGCATTATCTTCAAGCTCATGGTTACCCGGACGCTCACCGCACAGCGCAGCACTGCGGAAAAACAGGAGATGCAGGAGATGTGGAAGGTGTCGGCGGATTACATGTAGAGTGTAAACATGTGGAGAAATTAAATCTATATAATGCCTATCATCAAGCTGTGCGGGATAATTCCGCAAAAAATGCTGGTGATATCCCAGTAGTAATCCATAAAAAGAACAGGGAGGAAACGCTTGTTTCCCTCTCCTTGGACGATTTTATCAAAATTTTTTCTACCTATATCAATAAGGAGGGCAAATGATATGAGCGAATTGAGACTTTGCAAAGAGGACTTTCTGCAGTACAGAATGTTGGAAACGCAGCGGTTATATTACGAGAAAAGACTGGCCGAACTCCGCGATAAATACCTGATTGTCGATACAGTGCAGGATTACAGGAGTGGACAGGCGCGTACCGTCAAAATCGAGGACGTCCAGCAGGTGGCGTACCAGAGGGAAAAGGCTTTAATCGAGGCTATTATTCTGGAAATTGTTCAGAAACGTTGGATCATCAAGCATACGATTGATATGGCGGCATTGGACGGAGATATAGACAGGAGCATGCAGACCGTAGCCGCATTGGTTATCATTGGAGGTGAGAAATACGAGGATGCCGGTTACAAAGCTGGCATGGTCAAGTCCTGTGCATTCAGATATCTCAATAGATTTTTCACACTGCCGGCAGTTCAGAAGATTTTCAATCAGGCCGTCGTTGACAGTAAGAACAATCTCCGCGGACTCATCGCATAGCATTAAAGGGGTGCCTATAAGACACCTCTATTTTTTTTTAAAAGTCAAAAAAACGCCAAGAACTGCAATCCAGAACCACAAGAACCAGGAGAACTCTATAATATAATTGTGGAAAGGTAGGTAGGAAATGAGAGAAAACAATTTTTATCACGGTCCGATTTTTCCGGAGACGAGACAGTTCGTCAGAGATCAATTTCATGTTGGAGATACTGTAGAGATTTCCGATTTGGGGTCAGACGGACACACTCTCAAGGGATTCAAAAAAATTAAAATTCTGGAAAAATACAGACATTTTTTTGTAGCAGTCGCAACGGATCCAACGCCGTCAGGCAAGCACGTCCGCGAGCGCTATACCTATACCGATCTCGCGACAGTTATGTATGTTCGCCCATGCATGGCGGTTTGAGATAATATATGTCAATAAATTTTGCTTCACAGTCTTTCTTCAAAATTTTATGTTCACCTCAGCCCTGTATGGGGTCACATCCTACAGGGTTATTCGCCGGAGTTGTCACCGGCATGTTGATTTTTTTCATATCAACCTCCTTTCTTTTATTATTGAACGCTTGCCGATTGAGAGTAGTGCACTCAGTCGGCGGGTGATTCGTAGGATGTAACACAGAAAAGCTTTCTTATATAGAAGGGAGCGAATAAACATGACAGCAAAATATACCGAAGTAGAAATTTATAAATCAATTACGTATAACAGATATACAGCAGATAGGTACGAGGTTTCAAACCTGGGCCACGTTCGTAACAAAATTACCGGCAAAATTTTAACCAATATTGCCAGACCGAGCTATGCGAGTGTGATATTACAGATTGGAAACGGCAGACAAAAATCTTTTTACGTACACGTTTTGGTTGCCAGATATTTTTTACCGAATCCAAGCGGGCTTCCGGAAATAAATCACCGCGATCAAAATAAAATGAATCCTAAACTCAATAACCTGGAATGGTGTGACCGCAGATACAACATGGCTTACGGAGATGTAGTTGATCGTATTATTGCCGGATTGGTGAATCATTCTCCAGAGTTTATGTGCATGGAGACTGGAATGATCTACAATAATCAATCTCAAGCGGCGCGAGAATTAGGAGTTAACAGATATAATCTAAATTCTGTTTTGGCCGGAAGGCGCAGGTCTGTTAGTGGACTTACATTCAAATGGCTTTACCAGATTGCGGAGGGTTTGCCTTATGTTGGTTAGTTGTTCGTATTACAGACGCATCCACGAGAAGAATTTTGACTGTGGAAGAAAAAGTAAAATGCGCTATCGTTACAGTCGCGATGCCGAGTCGTCCAAATTTAGAAGCTCTACAAAATGGTAAAAAAAAGAGCCTGGAAATTCGCAAACGGGATAATGGTCTCTGGCAATGTTGTATTAGGGATTTCTCTGGAACATTTAGCAAAGTCGATTGATATGGATATTTTCTATTGCGACAATGTTGAAGTACATATAAAGGATTTTTTGAATAAAAAACGTCTGGCTATGAGTGGCTAGACGTTTTTTGCGTGAACAGGGGTATTTGCAAGGGGGAGCGTTTGCCTGTATCAATTTCGTAGTCGCAACGAACGCGCTAACCACCTAAGTGGTACAAGTGAACGAAAGGGTGATTACTGAAATATGTAGAAATAGAGCATTTGGGGATTATGTAGATAGAAAGCAGGAATGTTAAGTAGTTGCTCAAGACATCGTAAAAATGTGGTTAGGTTTTAAGTGAATACTTTTTAACGATATAAAGTAGAAAATTAGTTTATTTATGTTTAACCATTTAGATAGCATGATATAATCAGGATAGCAAGAATAGTTTTTGATTAGAAAGCACAAGGATAGGGGAACGACATATGGCTCATAGAACGGTTGCAATATGTGATGGAAAATACATAGGAATCGAATCCATATATACGGTTATTAATGGGCATCAAATAAATATACCGGATAGATTAAAAAATCTTAGAGAAAAAAGTAGAAATAATAAATTGTTTTGTCCTTGCGGGTGTGGAGCAAATCTTATATTAGTTGCAGGAGATAAAAATCTTCGTGAACAGCATTTCAGAATCAAGGATGGGACATACAATAACAATTGTAGAGTTCATTTTTTTAATCAACTATTCCCATGATATATACAATATGTAAATGTGCAATTCAAATATCAGTTT
>ERZ1026915.1233-NODE-1233-length-11074-cov-4.555223_pt1 | contig 11074 bp, 13 predicted proteins | sample MGYA00519466_ERZ1026915 | MGnify/ENA primary metagenome ERZ1026915 (study PRJEB26926, sample SAMN06164884) | human gut metagenome | biome: ENVO:00009003; feature: ENVO:2100002; material: ENVO:00002003 | host: Homo sapiens | place: USA | collected 2012 ... | reverse complement strand
AATGTCATCTTTGCACTATTATATATCTCACACTTTTCTTTACACAGTTTAAGTAATCCCGGGTTCACAAGAGAACCCGCATAGATCACGATGTCTGCTTCTTTCAAAAGTCTTTGCCCTCTTACTGTGATCAGATCTTCTGCTCCCGGACCTGCTCCTACAAATGTAATCATAATTCTTCCTGCCTTTTCTATCTTTTCCTATCTTTTACAATTAGAAGGGAATAGTATCCCGCATCTTCCGAAATCTCTTCCACTGACCGGACAATACGTTCGTCGTCCATTCCACAGTTTTCTACAAGACAGATATCCTGACTGCTCCCCTGTAAAAATTCTTTTATCTGTCCCATCTTTTTCCCGGTCTTCATCAAAATCTTTGTTCCCGATAACTGCAGACCTTCTCCTGCCTCATAAGAGCCCGGTAAAATATGGATCTGATCTTCCTGCTCTCCAAGTGGCTGATTCAGTCTTGCAGCTGCTGCACAAAAAGATGGGATTCCTGAAACTGTCTCAACCTGATAACCATCCTGTTCAATCATCTGCTCTATATACATACATGTAGAATAAGACGTTGGATCTCCCAGCGTCAGGAATGCCAGATTCCATCCTTTCTCAAGAAACTGCTCTATCACTTCTGCTCCCCGTGCATGAATCTTTCTCAGCTTTTCCTTATCTTTGATCATTGGCATTGGGAGAAAGAGAATCTGCTTTTCCTTAAGCTCTGAAACTGTCTGCACTGCAATCTGATAAGCTGTACAGCTTTCTAAATATCCTGCTGCTCTGTTTTCCATCTCATTTTGTTCTAGCAGTAGTGGCTCTGTCAATTCTCTATTTGAAACCGGAAGTACTATTACATCACAGTCCCTGATTGTTCGAACTGCTTTCAATGTCATCAGTTCCGGATCTCCCGGTCCCACTCCGATTCCATAAAATTTTCCTGCTTGTTTCATCTATTCTCCTGTATCTTCTTTAACAACTCATCCGCATTTTCTGACTTTCCAAGAATTCCATCCTCTGTTGAAAATAAAATCACACCGATTTCCAATTCTTCTCCTGCTCTGTTCTTCAAGAAGAATTCAATACGTTTCATCACACTTTCCATCACCGGCTCAATCAACTTCTCCCTTCGCAGTATTTCCATTGCTTCCGTTGTATTGATACAATCCATGATTTCACGCACAACTACTGCATCCGCGCCATTCATAGCCGCGTGCACACCAAGCACTTCCATTCGACAATCTGCCTGTCTGGAATGCGTATTCATCACTCCTGCGGCCAGCTTGATAAACTTACCAATATGCCCGATCAAGAGAATACCTTTCATTCCAAGAAGCTTTGCATCCTCAATTGTCTCACCGACATAATTACTGCATTTTACTGAAAGTGCGGTGTCCACATGCAGCTTTTTCCGTAAGAAGTCCATCCCATAATTTCCCGGGACAGCATAACACCAATCTGTTCCATTTTCTTTGAGCATCTTCATTTCCAGATAAATCGTATCCGTCAGTGCCTTCTCACTCATTGGTTCCACAATACCTGTTGTTCCTAAGATTGAGATTCCTCCCTCAATCCCCAGTCTTGGATTAAATGTCTTCTTCGCAACCTCTGCCCCTTCCGGCACGGATAGGCGCACTTGCAGATTTCCTGTATATTCATACTTCCTGCAAACTTCTTCCACTGCTTCACAGATCATTCTCCGCGGTACTTTGTTGATTGCTGCCTGACCGATTTTTTGTTCCAGTCCAGGCTTCGTTACACGGCCGATTCCTATACCACCATCCAGATTGATTTTCTCGGAAAGATCCACACTATTCTCCGAATTTATTTTACTCTTCTTCTCTACCTTTTGAACTGTTGCATAAACAAGTATTCCATTCGTCACATCCGGATCGTCTCCACTGTATTTTCGCACTGCACATGAAACTTCTGACTTCTTACGCATGATCTCTTCCAACTCAAGATACAGTTCAATGCCCTTCGGCGTCAGCAGTCTCACCTGGCGAATCTCTTCTCCCGACAATAACATCTCTGCTGCCGCTTTTGCCGCCGCTGCCGCACAACTTCCGGTCGTATATCCCATCTGAAGTCCCGATCTTGTTCTTCCGATTTCCTTCATCAATATTCAATCCCTTTTCTCGCGTAGATTCCCTGATCAAACGGATGCTTCACTTTCTTGATTTCTGACACATAATCTGCCAGTTCTACAAGCTTTTCATCCGGATTTCGTCCAGTCAATACAATCTCCAGTTCTTTTGGTTTCTTCTCCAGGAACTCGATTGCTTCCTCCTTCGGAATCAAATCATACTTATACGCTGCCATAAACTCATCGATTACAAGCACATCATATCTTCCGGTAAGAATCTCCAGTTCAATCGCTCTCCATAACCGCAGATAAGTTTCCCTTACTTCCTGCTTTTTCTCTTCGGAAAGATTTTTAAAAAAGCCATAAGACTTTTCAAGATGAAGTACTTTAATCTGAGAAATATCATCGAGAATCGCCAGTTCTCCGGAAGATTCATTTTTTAAAAACCGGGTAAATAAAACCTTAAGTCCACTTCCTGCAGCACGTACTGCAAGTCCGATTGCCGCTGATGTTTTCCCTTTTCCATCTCCACAATAAATGTGTATCAATCCCTGTTCCATTTTCTCATCTCCTGTTCTGCTTCCTCTACCGACAAGCCTTCTTCTATCGGCCTTCCAATTACGAGAAGAACTGCACCTGCCTGCTCTGCTGCTTCAAGCTTTTCTGCAAATCCTCCATTCTTTCCGGATTCTTTTGTTACGAAATATTTTGCCTCTGTCTGATGAAGAAGTGCAAGATTCATTTCCCTGGAAAACGGGCCTTGCATTGCAATCAGATGCTTCCCTGAAAATCCGAGATCTATGCTCTGCATCACTGAAGGAAGTACGGAAAGTACTCTTACATAGCACCGCTCTTTATAATTTGTCAAACGAGTATATTTATCCAGTTCTTTACTGCCTGTTGTTATCAGTATATTTCCCTGCGTCTGCTCGAGATAGTCCACGGCCTCTTCCACGCTATTCACACAGACTGCAGAACTGTCACTCTTAGTAATCGCATTTGTTCTTTCATAAGCAAATTTTTCTGACCTGACTGCCTTTGCTTCTGTCAAAAAATCTCTTAAACATCGTAAATACTCTATTCCGCTGTTTTTACATGCCCGCTGTATATTTTCCGTCACCATAACTGCAAACGGATGCGTCGCATCTATGACAAGCCCCACCTGCTCTTTTTCAAAGAATATTTCCATCTCCTGCTGATCCATACGTCCGTGAATCACTCGAAGTTCTGATTTCTTATGCTTCTCTTTTCGCAACTGCAGATCATTTTCCAATAGTTCTTCCCCATATTCTGTCGCAGCACTTACGATACAGGGAATTCCTTTTTTAACGGCGTATTCTGCCAGCTGTCGTCCCTCTGTCGTACCGGCAAAAATAAGAATATTTTTCTTCATCAAATCACCCACATTTACATTTATTTAATAAACTTATCGATTGCCTCGTCAAGAGCACGGATTGTCTCCATATCATTCTGCTCAATAGCTTCCACAATACAATGATCCAGATGATTCTTTAAAATCACTTTTCCTGTATTATTGATTGCAGAACGAACCGCCGCAAGCTGGATCAGCACTTCACTGCAATCCTCATCACGTTCCACCATTCGCTTCACAGCTTCAAGATGTCCAATTGCCCTGGACAGACGATTCATAACCTTCTTCTTCTCTTCTGCACTATGTACATGGCGATGAACATGACCTGCTCCTTTATGATCATGATGATGTACATGTGACTCTGCCACCCCATCTCCGTTATGATGCACGTGGGTATATTCTGTTCCGTCCTCACGGAAATGCGTATGCTCTTTCATAATCATCCATCGAACCCTTTCTTTTTACTCTGTCACTGATTATAAAGCAAAAACACGTTTTCTTCAACTTGTTCCGCATAAGTTACTTACTGTTCATACTGTGTGCGACCGGCAACCACAAAATTTTCTCTTGCATTTTTCCAAAAGCCGTGATATCTTAATATGCAAGACAAAGACGTCTGACAGAAAGGTAAGAGATTGCCTTTCTATCAGGCGTCTTTTTTGCATTATCAGATGAATTGGGAGGATTTAGAAAATGAACACCGGAAACACTGCTTTTATGATGATCTGCACTGCGCTTGTCTTCTTTATGACACCGGGACTTGCCTTCTTCTATGGCGGTCTTGTGCGGAGAAAAAATGTATGTAACACAATGATGGCCTGCGTTGCGATCATGGGACTATCTGTTCTTCTTTGGACCATGTTTGGCTATTCTCTTTCTTTTGGCGGCAATCACGCCGAAATTATCGGAGATTTCCGCTGGGCTTTTTTAAATGATGTCGGCTGGGAAGCCGGTCCGTATGCGGATACCATTCCGCATCTTGTATTTGCTGCATTCCAGATGATGTTTGCCATGATTACTCCGGCACTGATCACCGGTGCTGTAGTCGGAAGGATGAGATTTAAGGCATTATTCGCATTTATTGCACTGTGGTCTTTCCTCGTTTACTATCCGATGGCTCATATGGTCTGGGGAGAGGGAGGATTCCTTGCAGCAATCGGCTCCGTTGACTTTGCAGGCGGAAATGTGGTACACATCAGTTCCGGTGTCAGCGCCCTGGTTCTCGCAACATATCTTGGCAGAAGAAAAGGATACGAAAAAACATCTTACCGTATCCATAATATTCCTTTTGTTGTGCTTGGAGCTTCCCTGCTCTGGTTCGGATGGTTTGGATTCAATGCAGGAAGTGCTCTGGCGGCAGATGGACTTGCAGCTCATGCATTTATGACAAGTGCAATTTCTTCCGCAGCTGCTCTCGTATCCTGGATGCTGATCGATGTGATCAAAGACGGGAAGCCTACTCTGGTCGGTGCTTCTACCGGGCTGGTTGTCGGACTGGTTGCTATTACACCGGGAGCAGGATTTGTTCCGATCTGGTCTTCCTATATCATCGGTGCACTGGTCAGCCCGATCTGCTACTTTACAATGAACTTCATTAAGCATAAACTGAAAATAGATGATGCACTGGACGCATTTGGCTGCCATGGAATCGGCGGTGTATGGGGTGGAATTGCAACCGGACTTTTTGCAAAAACTTCTATTAACTCTGTTGCAAGATGGGACGGACTGGTCTTCGGTAATGTTCATCTCTTCGTTGCACAGGTATTAAGCATTATCATCACTGCGGCTGTTGCAGTTGTCGGTACTCTGATCTGCATTGGAATTATCCGTATCTTCACTCCACTGCGCGTAGATCAGAAGGAAGAAGCTCTTGGACTGGATATCTCCCAACATGGTGAAAATGCATATCCGTCCTTCAACGGATTCGACTAATATAATCTGTCCAAAATTTATATATCCATTAATACAGGAGGATTTTTAAAATGATGATTAAAGTAGAAGCTATCGTTCGGGAAGAGAAATTTGAGGATGTCAAGGCTGCCTTAAATGAAATAGAAGTCAATGGTATCACTGTCTCCCAGGTCATGGGATGTGGTGCACAGCGAGGTTATAAGGAGATTGTCCGTGGTTCTGAGATTGAGATTTTCATGCAGCCGAAAATCAAATTTGAAATTGTTGTCTCTTCCGAAGAATGGGAGAAAAAAACAATCGAAGCAATCCAGAAAGCTGCCTATACCGGTGAAGTCGGTGATGGTAAGATCTTCAGCTATGAAATCCGGAGTGCCATGAAGATCCGCACCCGTGAGACAGGATATGATGCACTCCAGTCAAAAGAACAGATACTTTAGTAGAAAAAAGTTCCAGAATGTCGGAAGATTCTGGAACTTTCTTTCGTTTTAAAATTGAAGTGTTACTTCTGTCTCTGTCAATGCCACCGTCATCTGCTCTCTTATGCACTTGGGACATAGCAGTTCTCCGTCAGCATCTGCTGTCCGTACGGCTCTCTCACACACATTGTCAACACCTGTCACCTGTTTCACAAACCGTGATGTGGCTGATACCTCTGTAATCTTCTCTAACTGTTCTGCCGGATAAGTTGCAAACGGTACTTTATATTTCTGCGCATAGGCCAAAATCGCAGGTTCTTCTTTCTTAAGATCGATCGATGCAAGCTGTTTTAACTGCGTAGGTTCAAGTCCATACCCTTCCAGAACATCGTTTAGACCCTTTTCAAAAAGTTCTTTTGAAATCTGTTTTCTACAGCCTACTCCTGCCGTGATATTGATTGGATACAAAAGGAGAATGCATGGCTTCCGCTCACATCCACATACGTTATTCCTGACATCTCCCCACAGAGAACCCGCTAGGGATTCCACGAACTGTCTCCCTTCTTCTGCGGTCTTTGTGATCACGATCACAGGATGTTCCTCTGCAAAAGAGTACAATTCTTCCTGTGAACCACATAGTATAAGTTCTTTTAAACAGCTTTTCTGAAAATCTTCCTGTTCAAATACCAGTCCTTCACCGATCCACAGACCGACCTGCTTTCCATCCAGCACTGCGACTGATATCTGCTTCGCTGCTTCGCGCTCTGTAAAATGCAGGTGATTCTTCTTTGCAAAAACATCTACTGCAAATTTTCCCTGAACATCTGTCGCTGTTGTCTGTACCGGAACTGCGCCGGTCCATACTGCAAGCTGATTGGAAAGTTCCACCGCACCCCCGAGATGTCCTGACAGCAGTGGGATCACATACCCTGCTTTTTCATCCATGACTACGACCGCTGAATCAGTGAATTTATCCTTTACATAAGGCGCAATATATCTCACTGCGATTCCAACTGCACCAATAAAAAGGAAGGATGTCTCTCCCCATCCTTCCCTGATCAGCTCTTTTGGATTGTCCGGAAACGGAAGAATGTCAGCGAATGCATATCCGGCAGGTGCATAGTTCTGACACGTAATCCCTTCGTTCCGGAACTGACTTCCAATTCTCTCACCAAGTCTTGTTCCTGCCTGTGTAAAACTTAATATAACAACCTTCACGTTCCATTCTCCCTTAATTCCTTGAAACTATTCTTCTGTCTCTTCTTTCACAGACTCTTCTACTGCATCCACTGCTTCTTCTGCGGCCTCAGTAACCGCCTCAACTGCTGCTTCCGCAGCCTCTGCAACGCTCTCTTCTGCTTTCTCTGCCTCTTCTCTTACTTCCTGAGCCAGATCATCAGCTTCAAAAATATCTTCTTCCTCTGCTACAGGTGATCCGCAGTATGGGCAGAAAGCCATATCTTTCGCAACCATCTTACCACACCGTGTACACTCACACGCACCTTTGAGCTCTTCAATCTTATTCTCATACTCTTCCATGCTTTCCTTGCGGCTTGCAATTGCCTCGCACAGTCCCTTGGAAGCCTCATCCAGTTCTTCTCCATTCTCAAATCTGTCATAAATACTCTGACCAAGTTCCATCAGATCTTCTGCATTTCCTCTTGCAAGCTCTCTGATCTGTGCTTTTAATTTCTGTATCTCAATCGCATCTCCTGCCTTTGCTGTCACTGCCTCTGCTGTCTCGCTCAGACGTTTTCCTAAATCTTCAAAAAAATCTTTCATACTGAAATCTCCCTTCTTATCATTGCTGTATCATCTCAACCACCAGAAAGGTGATCTACAATTTCTCTTGGTCTTATTATATCGTATTCTTCCAGTTTTTGAAGTCATTTTCTATTATTTTTAGACTAATTTCATAAATAGAATCCTTCTTGCATATCCTTTCTACAACTCAACTCAGGAGTCATCTTATGAATGATCTTGAAACTTGCAGGGAACAGATACTCTCCGAAGATACACGCGACTTCATCAGTAATCCGCTGCGTACTCCACTGTTCAATGAACTTCTGAAAAAAGATCCATGCATCCAGGATGCCGGGCTTGGATATCAGTGCATTTACTTTTCCAAAGAACTTGTAGAGCCAATCTCTCTGGCGCGTTTTTCTTACAATTCCATTCCGAATTGTTTTGCTCCTGTCGCTATGGAAACATTGAACCAGACCGGCATCCTTCCTGTGCAGAACTATCCGGCACTTCAATTAAAAGGAAAAGGCGTTCTGATTGGATTTCTTGACAGCGGAATTGACTATCAAAACAAAGTTTTCCGCAATCTGGACGGTACCACGCGAATTGCGGCACTTTGGGATCAAACTATTCAAAGCGGAACTCCACCCAGAGACTTCTTCTACGGAAGTGAATACCGTAAGGAAGAGATTGATCTGGCACTTTCTTCTGATTCCCCACTGTCACAGGTCCCTTCTGTCGATATCGACGGACATGGAACTTATATTGCCAGTCTCGCTGCCGGAAATGCTGACGCTGACGAACAGTTTCTGGGAGCCGCTCCGGAATCTACTCTCGCTGTTGTCAAATTAAAACAAGCGAAGCAATATCTGCGGGATTATTACTGCATCACGGAAACAGCCGTCTGCTATCAGGAAACAGATCTGATCCTTGGATTAAAATATCTGAATGATCTGGCAGATGAACTGGGGCTTCCACTTGTCATGTGTATCACTATAGGCTCTAATCTTGGCGGTCATGTCGGCACACTTCCGCTTCCCGCATTACTCGGCAGCTACAGTCTGATGCCCGACCGGATTGCTGTGGTCGGCGCGGGAAATGAAGCAGACAAACGTCATCATTATTTCAATACGATCCAGTCAGAAAATGACCGTAAAACTGTAGAGATCCGGGTTGGTGAAAATGTATCCGGTTTCACTTTGGAACTTTGGGTACTGATCCCCAATCTCTTCTCAATTTCAATTATTTCACCGTCCGGGGAAAATACATCCAAAATTCCATTTCATGTAGGCACAAGCGCAGACATTGATTTTCTCTTTGAAAAGACCCGCGTCTCTGTTGACTACCGGCTTCTGGTCGAAAAAGCAAACTCTGAACTCATCTTCTTCCGTTTCCGTACCCCGGCAGAAGGCATCTGGAAAATCATCGTAGAACCGACCCGCCTGATTAATGGTGATTTCCATATCTGGCTTCCTGTCACAGAATTTTTAGACGGAGAAGTCTATTTCCTTGAATCAGATCCTTACACGACTCTTACAAACCCGGCCAATGCCCCTAGTCCTCTGACGGTCTCCTATTACGACGGCAGCAATGGTGCAGTCGCCCAGGCATCCGGACGCGGCTATACAAGAACAAGATTTGAAAATCCTTCCATCACTGCTCCCGGGATTAATATCAAAGGAGCTCTTCCAGGAAACCGTTTTGCCGTGCGCAGCGGCTCCTGCGCCGCAGCCGCTATCACCGCCGGGGCAGTCGCACTTATGTTAGAATGGCAGCTCTATGAACGCAAAATGCCCGGCATCGACGTATTCCAGATCAAAAGCCTTCTTATTCTTGGAGCCATCCGACCAGACAGTATGGAATACCCTAACCGTGAGTGGGGATACGGACAATTAAACCTCTATAACACATTTGAGGTCATGAGACAGCTTTAACTGTCCCATGACCTCAAAGTTTCTACAGTATCTTTTATCGATTCTTTTCTCTTTTGTTCTATCTGTTATCTTCTCGATTCTCATAGTAGCTTGTAACCTTCTTAGCATCTTCTACCTGTGTTGACGGTCCTGTTCCAGGAGCGAACACTACTTTCAGAAGAATCGGTGTGATGACTGTTGTAATAACAACCACTACGATAACCGGTCCTAAGATGGAAGAACTCATAAGTCCGAGTGCGGAACCTTTACTTGCTACGATCAAGGCAACCTCACCACGGGAGATCATTCCCACTCCGATTCGTTTCGCCTGATAATTCTTGTAACCACAAATCTTTGCACCAAGTCCACAGCCGACTATCTTAGTAAGAACTGCCACAACTGTAAGAGCAACTGCGAACATAATGATGGATACTGACATCTGTGGAAGTTTTACCTTCAGACCGATACTTGCGAAAAATACCGGTGACAGAAGCAGGTAAGACAACGTATCAAACTTAGACTCCAGATAAGTAGATCTCTGTACGTTGGAAATAATTAATCCTGCGATATATGCACCTGTAATATCTGCAACACCAAAAACTTCTTCTGCGATAAATGCCATAAGCAGGCAGAATACAAATGCAATGATCGTATGACGATGCAGTTCCTTCTCAGCTCCGTCAACCCATTTCTTATACATCTTATAGAAAACAAATCCTACAACACCTGAAAATACGAAGAATCCCACGATTTTAATCAGAACCATTCCAATCTTTACAGAATCATCTGCAAGACTTGTAACGATTGTCAGTGCGATAATACCAAGAACGTCATCAATGATCGCAGCACCAAGGATTGCATTTCCTGAACGGCTCTTCAATGCTCCTAATTCTTTCAATGTCTCTACTGTAATACTTACAGACGTTGCTGTGAGTACAACTCCAATAAAGACATTCTGAAGAACTACAGGGGATGACAGGTTACTTCCTGCCATGTTTGGACGGTTAAAGAACCAGGCAACACCATAACCTCCGATCAGTGGAACGATCACACCACAAAGAGCAATAATAAAAGAAGCTTTTCCACTTGCTTTCAGCTCTTTGATATCCGTCTCCATACCTGCAGTAAACATCAGAACAATAACTCCGATTTCTGCAACTTCATGGATAAATGAAGTCTCTGACAGAATTCCAAATCCTGCCGGTCCGAGGATCAATCCCGCCAGAAGTGCGCCAACAACCTGCGGCATCTGTACTCGTCTTGTTAATAGTCCAAGTAATTTTGTAGATATAAGAATAATTGCTAAATCCAGTAAGTATCTGTATGTGTCCATTTTTCTCTCTTCCTTTTTGTGATTTTTTTAAACTAATTCCCCAATCAGTTTTTAGATTTTTGAACAAAACTTCTCTTTCTAAAATCTCACTTTATCCATCTAATCTCGGTACTGCCTGGCCTCTCAACTGAATAACCGGTCCGCCGGTACCTTCTATATAAGCTCTTGTAATTGTTACTTCTCCAATATTATCATCTTTCGGAATCTCATACATAATATCCAGCATAAATTCCTCAATGATCGCACGCAGTGCTCTGGCTGTCTCTTATACACATCTCCGAGCCCACGAGACTAGGCATGATCT
>ERZ1026915.1197-NODE-1197-length-11349-cov-10.134585_pt1 | contig 11349 bp, 8 predicted proteins | sample MGYA00519466_ERZ1026915 | MGnify/ENA primary metagenome ERZ1026915 (study PRJEB26926, sample SAMN06164884) | human gut metagenome | biome: ENVO:00009003; feature: ENVO:2100002; material: ENVO:00002003 | host: Homo sapiens | place: USA | collected 2012 ... | reverse complement strand
TCAGATGTGTATAAGAGACAGAATAAGTATTGTTTTTTGCAATGTCTATTGATACAATACAATCAGAATATGTATTTTCATTGCGTAAAAAGCGTATATACAAAAAAAGACCGACTTCAAAATCAAATTTGAAATCGGTCTGTAAATTTTAAAAATATCCGAACGGAATTTATACTATTCGATTACATCTTCGGCTATAACAGCTTCCTGTCTTTTTGTAATCTGATGGTCTTCATGCAAAACAATGCAGTATGTAACAGTTGATATGAGTGCAAGAATAAGTACAACCGCAATAAGTCTTTTGATGTATTTGCCTGTCCTTATTTTCTTGACAACATAGGGAATCCCCGTTATTGTTCATTGCCCTTGTCCTCTTTTAAAATATTTAAAATGCTCTCTACACCGCTGTAAGCATTATGAAAACTCTCCAAAAGGTTTTCATAATATGCCCGACCTTCGTCCTCAATATGATAATAAATTCGTGTGCGTTTTTTGCCGACAAGCTTTGAATATTCGCTGATTTTTCCTTCGTTAACAAGCTTATAGGTGACTGCGTAAACGGTGTTCTGAGATATGGACAGGCATCCGTTTGATTTTTCTTTTATGAATTTTACAATTTCATACACATAACTGTCATGCTCACACAAAATGGCAAGAATCAGTATGTCCGTAATTCCGCTGAAAAAATAATTTTGTTTTCCCATAGATACCTCCCGATATACATTATACACACTTAATCACTAAAAATCAATCTAATACATTCAATAAGAATTTAATATGAGAAGTTATTACAGCAAAGCCTTTTGTTGCCGACATTGTGATTTTTTCGTCAATAGTATTCGGAAAAACCGAATTGACCAAAAAAATTTCTTTGTGTATTAATCTCATCAGCCATGATATCACCATACGCATTGTTGATTTCGTTTGAATTCTTTTTGATATAGTCAAATATGAAAAGTAAAATAACAGATAGGATGTTATAAATGAAAGCAAAGAAAATTTATTGTTCAATTGTCGTAGGATTGCAAAGCTTATTTATATTATTGCTGTTTGTGAACATTGGTTATTGCATAATTACTTCGGATTTAACAATGTTTCCTACAACTGCGTTGTATTTGAATTTTTATCCTTTTATGAATTTATTTAAAACACATAATCCGTATGATTTGATTGTGTTTATATCTTTGTTGCTTTTGCTGTTTGCAATGCACTTTGCAACAATATGCATACTTTTTAAAAAGGTTAAAAGAATATATGCTTGGGTAGTTATAGTTAATGCTTATTTTTACGCTTTAACTATGTATAGCGACGGAGATTTAGTTTATGTCTTTCACGGTATTGAATTTTCAATCTATATTTACAGTAATTTAGCAATGTTTTTATTGCTGTTGATTGCAGCTTTATTAAAACTCTACCGTAAGAGGGTTCATATTAATTCAAGCCTTGCAGATGATTATTTTTTACCCAATGAAGAGGATGACAGACCGGAGGATAAATGCGACAGAACAATCCAAGCCTGTATTTTAGCTCCGATTTTCCAGACAGCTTGCTTTGCATTTTCTTTGATAACAAAGTACTACGGTTCGTTGCTGGAGAATTATTTGTTTTTGTTTTATATTGTGTTCGTTATAGTGTCGATTTTTATATTCGCATTTTCATATCGTGATTACAAAAATGTTGCAAACTCAAATCAATTTTCTGATGAACGAATTGCAAAAGTTGAAAAATACATAAAAATTCAGCCGATTACTTTTGCACTTTTTCTCGCATCGGCAGTTTTGATATTTGCATTTTGACAGTAACAAACTCTACAATAAAATAGGGTAGAACAACTGCTGAAAGGAGGCTCGAAAGAGCCTCCTTTTTAATGCTTGAACAGAATACAAATTTATTGTGATGATAAACAGCGTTACAGCTACGTAAAATTTTTATACAGATATAACGATGAAATAAAAAATATCGAAATAAGAATAAACCTCCTGCACAGAGTAAAATCCGTTGCAGGAGGTTTTGTTGTACGAAAAAATTATATGGGCTTAATTATTGGCATATTTGTTGGAATCTATATGTAAAATTTACAGAACCTGAAAATATGCATTATTGATACTTTGTCGTGACAGGGCACACATCAGTCCTTGCTGTTTGCAATTGCCTGATCAATCAACTTTTGCAGCTTTTCAGACTGCTTTTCGGAGGTTATTGCACCGACAATCGGCTCTCCTACAATATTACCGTTTTTATCTACAACATAAGTTGTGGGGTAGGAGTACAATCCGGATGTGAATTCTCCGGCTTTACTTTTTGAATCAAACCAAATGTTTTTGTAGGTCACACCCTTTTTTGCCAGAATATTCTTTGCGTCAGAGATAGCCGTTTTGTCACCGTCAAGTGTAAATGAATTGATTCCGACTACTGCTCCGCCTTTTTTTGCAAGCTGTTTATTCAGAGCTTCCAGGTCGGCAAGTTCTTCCACGCAGGGATTGCAGGTGGTAAACCAGAAGTTTACTACAGTAACGGTATTTTTTGCAAAAAGCGTACTGCTCTTAACTTCGTTTCCGTCAAGATCCTTGCCGTCAAATGTCGGGAATTTCTTCAGATTATCCTTTTCGATGGGCTTACCGTTTTCCGCCGGAACGCTCATATCTCCATCAGACGGTTTTTCTCCGCATCCGGGAAATTTTTGTTCCAAAAGCGTCAGCTTTCCTTCAATTTCCTTAATCTCTTCGGCGCTTTCATTAAGCAGCTTCAACTCATCTGCACTGAACTGATCCTTGATACCGTCAATCGTTTTCAGAAGAAAATCACCGTAGTTTCCGCCGTCCTCAATCATCGCCATACCCTTATCGGCTGAAATAAATACCTTTTCCCAAAGTTCGCTGTTTTCGGAAAGAATAGCATTTTCCTGTGCCATCAGTTTTTGATGCAGGTCGGCGGCCTCGTCTTTTGTTTTTGGATTCACAGCTGTCAGCATAGCCGTTTCGCTTTTCTTATTTGCGGTAGTATTCGTCGTATTGCCTTTGTTTGTGCCACAGGCGGCAAAGCTTAACAACATCACCAAGGCAGTCAGTAAGGTTAAAATTTTTGTTGTTTTCATGGTATTTACTCCTTTTCTGTTTCAATTTCTGTTTCAATTTTTTGTTTTGCTGTTTCCGCTTTTTCAGCGGGACAATCATTTTCTTTTCCTTTGCCAAAGCCGTAGCGGAAGCTGACCGCCTTGGCAGGACAGGCACGGATACACTTACCACAGCGTATGCATTCGGTGTGGTCGGGAGTTTTGGTTACATCTACATCCATCTTGCATACTTTGGCACACTTTCCGCAGGAAATGCATTTGTGTTTGTCTACTTTCATTCCGAAAAGCGACACCTTGTTAAGCAACGCATAAAATGCACCGAGAGGACACAGCCACTTGCAGAACGGTCTGTAGAAAAGTACACTCAGTACGATTACCGTAATCAATATGCCCAGCTTCCACGAAAAGAGCGTACCCAGTGCGGCACGGATTCCCGAATCGATGGCGGCAAGAGGGATTGCCCCCTCGAGTACTCCTTGAGGACAAAGATACTTACAGAAAAAAGGATCTCCCATACCCACATCGTTTGTAATGAGCATTGGCAGCAAACCTACAGCAAAAAGCAAAACTGCATATTTTATGTATGTCAGCGGCTTCAGCTTTTTAGTGGAAAGCTTTTTTGTCGGTATCTTATGTAACAGTTCCTGAAGCCATCCGAACGGACACAAAAAACCGCAGATAAAACGCCCGAGCAGAACTCCTATCAATATGAGGAATCCTGTGATATAATATGAAAAACTGAATTTTGACGAACCCACCACAGCCTGAAACGAGCCGATTGGGCAGGCGCCCGATGCCGCAGGGCAGGAATAGCAATTCAGTCCCGGAACGCAAACAGCCTTTCCTTTGCCTTGATAAATTCTGCCCTTCAATAAATTTGGCAGATGAATATTACTCAGCAAAGTTGCTCCTGCTTGAATAAGCCATCGAAAGCGTGAGAGAAACTGCGATACACCGCCTCTTTTTTTCTTCGGTTCTTTGTTATCCAATTCCCACACACTCCAAACACAGCCGGATTGCCTTGCTTAACACGGTTTCTGCCTCTCCACGCAGAGCTCCGTAACACAGCATCGTAATTCCGCAGATAATCAGTACGATCTGAAATACGGCTTTTTTCTTTCGAGTCAATTCGGTCACTCCTTTCTTTTGTGCTCTCATTGTAGCACAGAGGATGTAAAATCCCTGTTAAGAACGAAAACTTAACAAAAACTTTATGTCTGAGCGATATAATGATATAATTAAATTATCAAAGAAATATGAAAACACAACAATATGAAAACACAACAAGGAGAGTTTCTATGCGTATTTTAGTAATTGAAGACGAGCGTGCGCTGTGCGAGACAATTGTTCGCAGCCTTAAAAGATTGGCATACAGCGTTGATTTTTGTTATGACGGAAACAAAGCAAATGAGTTGCTCGGAATAGAAAAGTACGATCTTGTTTTACTTGATCTGAATTTACCCGGTGCAGACGGGATGACGGTACTGCGAACTCTGCGACAAACCGACAGAGATACCGGAGTGTTAATTCTTTCGGCACGCTGTGAGGTTGCCGACAAGGTGGAGGGGCTGGATGCCGGAGCAAACGATTACCTGACAAAGCCTTTTCATTTGGAGGAGCTTGAGGCAAGAATACGCAGTCTGACTCGTCGGCGGTTTACACAAAACAATGTTGTTTTGAACTGTGGAAAGGTTGCTTTTGACACCAAAGCCCGTGTTGCCGTTGCTGACGGTCAGGAGCTGTCACTTACCCGAAAAGAAATCGGAATACTTGAATATTTACTTCTTAATCAAGGTCGCCCCGTCAGTCAGGAAGAACTGCTCGAACATGTTTGGGATAACAGTGTTGACAATTTCAGCAATTCAATAAGAGTACATATATCTGCATTACGAAAGAAACTGCGTGCGGCACTCGGCTATGACCCGATTCGCAATCGCATTGGTGAAGGATATGTTATGGAGGAAGAAAAAGTATGAAAAAGCTATCCTTGCAATGGCGCATAACTCTGATGACTGCACTTCTTATCGGAGCCACCTGCATTTTTATGAATGTTCTTATCGGCTATTCCGGCAGCCATTATATGGATTCCATAGGCTCTTATGTTACAGGTTACGGTGATACGGACAAAGGAGAACCTGACTTTTTCGATCCCGAACACGAAAAGCTTGATCGTGAATTGACTATTGTAATTAACGGAGCACAGGAATCCTTTATCGCTACCAATTGGTATATTACGGCGGCGGCAACATTGTTAGGCGGTGTGCTTGCGTATTTTTTAAGCGGGCATGCGCTGAAGCCTCTGCGTACTTTTACCGCTCGGGTTGAAAAGGTTCAACCTAACAATTTGACGGATATGAAGATAACCGAAGAAGTTCCGCCTGAACTGAGACAGTTTGTCAAGTCGTTCAATCTGATGCTTGACCGTCTTGATGAGGGATTTACCGCTCAACGACAGTTCACGGGAAACGCCGCACATGAGTTGCGCACACCGCTTTCGCTTATGCAGGCACAGCTTGAACTTTTTTCGGCAGAGCATCCCGAGGTATCGCCTGAAACGGCGGAGTTCCTCCGATTGTTGCGTGAGCAGACCGAACGAATGACACAAATGACAAAAACCCTGTTGGAAATGAGCGAGCTTCGCACGGTATCGTGTGCTGACCGCATAGAGATAGGTCCTATGGTAGAAGAGATTTTCACTGACCTTGCGCCCCTTGCAGAGAAGAACAACGTTACACTTGAAAGCACGGGCGATGCTGTTATGACAGGCAGTGACACGCTGATTTACCGTTTGTTATACAATCTGACCGAAAACGCTATACGCTACAACCGTTTTGACGGTACAGTGAATATTACCGTAATGCACAAAGACAATCAGCTTGTTATTACGGTTGCGGATACCGGCTACGGCATCCCCGAACAATACAGAGAAAGTATTTTTCAGCCCTTCTTTCGTGTGGATAAATCCCGAAGCAGAGAATACGGCGGAGTTGGATTGGGACTTTCTTTGGTGTGGGAAATCGTTGCACTGCACAATGGTAAAGTTCGTGTGGAAGAAAGTTCGGAAAAGGGTACTGCTATAGCAGTAAAGTTTCCGACAGATGTGATAAAAATTTAATATTTTGCGATTTTTTCTTAATTAATTGTTGAAATTACCGTAGCTCTGTGCTATACTATAATTAATTAATCGATTAGTTATCAAAAGGAAGCGAACTTTATGAGAACAACAGAGGAACAGCACAACGAGCGTAAGAGGGAAATAATGGAAAAATGCTTTGAATGCTATGCTGAAAACGGACTGACCGGTACGGGCATCAAGGCTTTGGCGGCAGCGTGTGGCTGTACAACGGGAAATCTGTATTCCTATTTCAACAGTGTTGATGAACTGATTATTGAATCAACTGCATACTGTATGGAAAAGGTCGAGGATGATTTTATGGAAAAAGCTCCCACCGACCCGAAGGATGTTGTTCGATTTGTGAAAGAGGTTCCGTATTGGACCGCAAAGAAGCACGGCAAGAAATATCGGCTGATGTATCAGGTCTATACCCATCCGAAATATATTGAGCACGGCAAGAAATTTTTTGAGGGGGTAAATGAGCGCTATACCGAGTATGCCAAGCGGCTTGAGCCAAAAATCGGCATTCCGTACACGGTGATTACACCGCTCATTTTTATATTTGTCCGTGCCTGTGTACACTATGCTATGTTTGAGGATGAATATTATTTAAAAACCCAGATGGAGGTCTTAAAACAGGGTGTTGCCCTGTTTGCTGATAAATACCGTTCACAATATTTGAGAGGAGGCAATGACAAATGAAAAAACGAATATACTGTATTACTACCGCACTCTGTCTTGTGCTTTGTATCGTACTTTGCATTGCATTTGCTGCCGTATGCAGCAAAGCGGAAAATAGCAAAGCCGTGTTGCCGGAGGTGCGAAACAACGGCACAGCAATCCAATGGAGAGATACCGCCGAAGAGGAATGGCACGATCTTGTAGCTCTTAACACGCTCAGAGGTGCTGACGGAGAAAACGGCAAGGACGGCAAAGACGGTACTGACGGCAAAGATGGCATTGACGGCAAAGACGGTACTGACGGTAAAGATGGCATTGACGGTAAAAACGGTCTTGACGGCAAAAACGGTCTTAACGGCAAAGACGGTATTGACGGTAAAAACGGCGTTGACGGCAAAGACGGTACTGACGGAAAGAACGGTCTTGACGGCAAAGACGGTATTGACGGCAAAAACGGTCTTAACGGCAAAGACGGTACTGACGGAAAAAACGGCATTGACGGCAAAGACGGCACTGACGGAAAGAACGGTCTTGACGGTAAAGACGGCATTGACGGCAAAAACATAGAGGTACAAAGAACAACAGAATATATACAGTGGCGCTATGAGGGAGAAGACTGGCAAAACCTTGTTGCCATTTCCGATATAAAAGGACCCACAGGGCAGAACGGTAAAGACGGAGCAAACGGAAAAACACCGGAGTTCCGTGTAAATGAAAACAATCTTCAATGGCGTTATATCAGTGAAGAAATATGGTTAAATCTTTACGATCTTTCAAATTTGAAAGGTCTTGACGGAAAAGACGGAATCGACGGAAAGAACGGTGTCGATGGTATTGACGGCAAAAACGGTAATACGCCATTCATCGGTGAAAACGGCAACTGGTGGCTCGGAGTGACCGACATTGGCGTAAAAGCCGCAGGTGTTGACGGTGAAAAAGGCGACAAGGGAGATAAAGGAGATGCCGGAGAGAACGGTAAAGACGGAACAAACGGAAAAGCACCTGAGTTCCGTGTAAATGAAAATAACCTACAGTGGCGTTATGTCGGCGATGAAATGTGGCTTAACCTTTACGATCTTTCAATTTTGAAAGGTCTTGACGGCGCAGACGGTAAGGACGGTATAAACGGTAAAGACGGTGTTGACGGCAAAGACGGTGCTGATGGTAAGGACGGAACAAACGGACAAAACGGCACTGACGGCAAAGACGGCAACACCCCGTTCATCGGAGAAAACGGCAACTGGTGGATTGGAACGACCGATACGGGAGTGAAAGCCACAGGAGTTGACGGTGAAAAAGGCGAAAAGGGTGACAAGGGAGATAAAGGCGACAAGGGTGATGCAGGTCAGAACGGCAGCTGTTCGGGATATTTTTACGGAGAGGCAAACGCTCCGAGGACAGTACTGAATAACAGTCGTGTCTATATTTCTGTCTACGAAAAAATAAACAAGGGCGGCTTGATTTCATCCTACAGAAATAATATTACACTCAAAAAAGGACATATTTACAATGTCTGCTTAAGCGGTTCTCTCGAAGTTGGTTCAAACGAATTCAACAACAGCGGCAATTACTCTATTCAGATGACAGACGGTTATGATGACGATCTGTGCAGGGAACTTACACGAATAAAAAGAGACGGGGCAAAAATACCGTATACCAATGATCAACATTCCTTTAATTTCAACAGAATGTATGATGCGTCAAATAAAGACATTACATTGCAGTTGAGTTTTGAAAATTCGGCATACAATACTTATCTCGGTGGCTTCAGAGGTACTATTACAATAACCGCTCTTGATTAAATTTATATAACGGAGGTGGCGAAAAATGAAAAAACGAATACTTAGTATCCTGCTGACTTTATGCATGATGCTCTGCCTTACGCCGATAAGCGTATTTGCCGAGGAGGTTGGGGCAGAGGGCTCTGCTGCGATACAGCTTGGTGCAGATCCACTAAGTGTGTTAAGTAAAAATGTAAACACAGCGACCGCACCGACTGTGTATTTCGGGCAAAACCATGAAAATAATCCCGCTGCATGGCGAGTTATCGGCTATGACGGAAGCGGTGTTACAAGCTCAAAGGGGGATATTACCCTGCTTGCGGCAGGCGCTATGGGGGTTATACCATTTGTCGATACCATATTAAACAACGAATACGCACCGAGTAATTTGAAAGCCACAATAGATGCGCTTGCGGAAAAGCTGACGACAGAAGAAAATGCTGCCGTAAAGAAACGGACGCTGACAAGCGGAAGTTACGACGGAGAGAATACCGACTGTGTAGCGGGAGGGCAGGTGGATAACGCTGTATTCTGGCCACTTTCCGCAAAAGAGGCTATTGCTGTAAACAACGATCTGCGTGCCTTGAATCCTGCACATCCGAATTGGGTGGATAGCGGTTGGTGGCTGCGCTCCCCCGGCTCCGATAAATATCGTCTCGCCGTCGTGCGTAGTGAGGGTTCTGTCCAATACTCTGGGTTCTCTGTCCTCATTTTCAATAATCATCGGACTGTTCGTCCCGCTTTTAACTTAAATCTGAACTCTGTCCTTTTTGCATCTGCCGCCGTGGGCGGAAAGCCTGACGGAGGATTGGCAGAAGTTTCCAAATACAGCGGAAACGAGTGGAAATTGACGCTTTTAGATAGTAGACGCAATTTTGCTGTAACGGAAAAAACTGTCAGCGCCGCCCCCGACGATACCGTTACGCTGAATTACAAAGGGGCGACCACAGGGAAAAATGAATATATCTCTGTCATCCTGGCGGATAACAACGGCGCACAGTATTACGGCAGAGTAGCACAACCTACTGCCAAAAGCGGAACGGTTGAAATCAAAATCCCGTCTGACATTGCACCGGGCGACTATACCATGAAGGTATTCAGCGAGCAGTATAACGGTGACTGCAAGACCGACCTTGCAAGTGCTTTTGCGGATGTCACGCTGACGGTGGAAAGTCAGCCTGACGAGCAGTTTACCCTCGCCCCTGGTGGCAGATACTATTTTGACCTTTCGGCGATGAACATCCCCGGAACGGTAAACAGCAATCTGCCGGACAGCACCCTGCATTATGTGCCTTTTACCTATGCAGGCACGGTCAACGCTTATAAGCTCACATCGGAAATGGCAACCACCGAGGAGTATGCTCAGAAGAATAAATATCCCCACAGCCTATTCATTGCGGACTATGCCGTAACGCATACGGTAAGCTGGGATGACCTGAATACCGCAGGTCTGATTTTCGGCAAGGACTATGCCACAGGAGGTGTGAACTATACACTGCGTGCGCCGTCCGTGGGAAGTGATAACAGAGGCTCGGGTGATTCAGAACGCGGTACGCCCCAAAGCAACGAATGGGACAGGATACTGGACAAGGACGAAGGATACATCAAAAACTGGAATGGCATATATTCGTGGGGGCAGGACACAACAAGATACAACTCGTCGCTCCGTGCGATTCGCGGGTACGATTCGGGCCGACGCTGGAACGACGACGATGCTACGGACTTCCTCCCGCTCGTCAGTTTCCGCCCCGTGCTTGAAATCCTGAACCCTGACACACTGAGCTCTGACGGACTGAAGGTCGTTACCCTTGACCTTGGCGGCGGAACGCTCGGCGGCAGCTCCGAGGATATTCAAATCATTGTGAAAAACGGCAGCGAGTTTACCGCGCCTGCGTCCGACGGCATGACCCGCCCGGACGGAAATACAGGCAGCTACTTCATGTGGCGCGGAAGCAACGGTAAGCTCTACGCGCCCGGTGCCAGTGTTCCGGCGGACGTTACCAAGCTCACGGCGCAGTTTGCTTTATCAGAACAGTTTTCCCTTACCCCCGGCGGCAGATACTATTTTGACCTGTCGGCGATGAACATCCCCGGAACGGTAAACAGCAATTTGCCTGACAGCACACTTCATTATGTGCCTTTTACCTATGCAGGCACGGTCAACGCTTATAAGCTCACATCGGAAATGGCAACCACCGAGGAGTATGCTCAGAAGAATAAATATCCCCACAGCCTATTCATTGCGGACTATGTCGTAACGCATACGGTAAGCTGGGATGACTTAAATACGAAAAGTCTGATTTTCGGCAAAGATTATGCCAGCGGCGGCGTGGACTATACCCTGCGCGCACCGTCTGTGGGAAGTAACTTTATAGGTTTGGGCAATTCCGAACGCGGCGTGCCCCAAAGCAACGAATGGGACACGATGCTGAATAAGAACAGCGGATATATCCAAAACTGGAATGATATGTATTTGTATTTGTGGGGACAGGATACTGTTTCTCGCAACGCGTCGCGCCGTGCGGTTCGCGGGTGCGCTTCGCCCCGCTTCTGGATCAACTGCGATGCTACGTACTCCGACCCGAGCGTCGGTTTCCGCCCTGTCCTTGAAGTCCTGAACCCTGACACACTGGGTTCTGACGGGCTGAAGGTCGTTACCCTTGACCTTGGCGGCGGAACGCTCGGCGGCAGCTCCGAGG
>ERZ1026915.1193-NODE-1193-length-11360-cov-5.183016_pt1 | contig 11360 bp, 10 predicted proteins | sample MGYA00519466_ERZ1026915 | MGnify/ENA primary metagenome ERZ1026915 (study PRJEB26926, sample SAMN06164884) | human gut metagenome | biome: ENVO:00009003; feature: ENVO:2100002; material: ENVO:00002003 | host: Homo sapiens | place: USA | collected 2012 ... | reverse complement strand
CCGCCGGAGCGGTGCTTAAGCCGTCAGGCGGGAATTGTGCGGTGTTGCCTTAGGTATTGTGCAGAAACCGGTTGCTTCAACACCCTAAAGTGTATCTGGAACCTTAGCAAAAACAGCACCGCCGCCCGGGTTTTTCCCTTTGGGCAGCGGTGCCGTTTTTGTTTATGCTATTGTTGAGTTACGGGGCAAAGCCTGCGATCAGATCAGGCCCATCAGGCTGGGCAGCCCCAGAGACAGTGCCGGGATATAGGTAACAGCCAGCAGGGCCAGCACCAATGCGACAAAGTACGGGATCAGCTTGGAAGTGACCTGCTCGATGGAAACATGGCCAATGCCGCAGCCGACAAACAGAACGGAGCCAACCGGCGGGGTGATGTTGCCCAGGCACATGTTGAAGATGAGCATAACGCCGAACTGGATCTCGGTCATGCCAAAGCTGGTAGCGATGGGCAGGAAGATCGGGGTAAAGATCAGGATGGCCGGGGTGATATCCATGAACATGCCGATCACCAGCAGGATGATGTTCATCAACAGGAAGATGATGTACTTGTTGCTGGTCAGACTCATCAGGCCGTTGGAGATGGCTGCCGGGATGCCGGAGTAAGCCATAACAAAGGACATGGCGGAGGAAGCGGAGATCAGGAACAGGATGATACCGGAAGTTTTGGCGGAATCCAGCAGGATCTTCAAGAAGCTCTTGAACGTGATGCTCTTGTAGACGATGGAGAGGATCAGACAGTACAGAACTGCGATGCCAGCGCCCTCGGTAGCGGTGAAGATACCGGAAACGATACCGCCGATAACGATGACGATGAGCAGCAGAGAGGGCACAGCGTCCCAAATGGTCTTGCCGATGCTCTTGCTCTTATCATAACCGGTAGCTTTCATGCCTGCCTTTTTGGCGCCGACAAAGGCAACCAGCATGCAGCACAGGCCCATCAGGATGCCGGGAACGTAACCAGCCATGAACAGGGTGGAGATGGAAACACCGCCAGCAACGGTGGAGTAAACAATGAATGCGGAGGTGGGCGGGATCAGCAGGCCGGTGGGGGCGGAAGCAATGTTGGCTGCTGCAGAGTAAGCGGGGTCATAGCCGTTTTCTTCCTCAATGGGGCTGATGCAACCGCCCATGGCGGAAGCAGCAGCAACAGAGGAACCGGACAGTGCGCCGAACAGCATGTTGCCCAGGATGTTGGCCTGTGCCATGGAGCCGGGGATCTTGCCAACGAACAGCTGGGCAAAGTTGACCAGGCGCTTGGCAATACCGCCGTTGTTCATGATGTTGCCAGCCAGGATGAAGAGGGGCACAGCCAGCAGAGAGAAAGACTCAACGCCGGAGTTCATCTTCTGCATGGTGATAAAGGTGATCTGGTCCCAAGACAGGGTGGACATGGCGGTTACAATGGAAGAAACCACGATGCTGATGGAGATGGGCACGCCCAAAAACAGCAGCACGCCGAACACAGCAAAAAGGATAACGGTTGTCAGTGTAATGCTCATTGTTCTGTGCCCTCCTTAGCAGTCAACTTTTTCGCCGGTGATATCTTCATAAATGTTGATGATCTGGGCGATGATGATGAAAATGCCGGAAATCGGAGCGATGGAGTACACCAGACTGCGGGGGATGCCCAGCAGAGCGGAGAATTCACGGCTGGCAGAAACAGCCAGCTTGAAGCCGCCGATGGTGATGACGAAGATCGCCAGCAGCAGGATCAGGCCGTCGATGGCAACCAGCAGAGCGGTGTGGGCTTTGCCGGTGAATTTATCGCGCACCAGCGTCAGGGACATATGCTCGCGGGTGGAGAATGCGTAAGCTGCACCGATAAAGCCGGTCCAGATCAGGCTGTAGCGCACCAGTTCCTCCGTAAAGGCAACGGGGCTGTTGAGGACATAACGGGAGAACACCTGGATGAGAACCAGGATGGTCATGAAAGACAGCAGAACGGCGCAGGCAATGCTGAGGAACTTATCCATCCAGAACTTTACTTTACCCAAAAACTGTTTCATGTTTTATTCCCCCTCTCGTGCAGCTTCAATCGTATCCATCAGGGTCTTAACGCCGGGATACTGTTCTTCGTATGCTTCGATCATGGGCTGGGTTGCTTCGCGGAAAGCTTCCTTGTCTACATCGTAAACAAACTCAACGCCCATGGTTTCCTGTGCTTCTTTTACAGCTTCTTCAATGGCCGTATCCCACATGACCTTATGGGCCTCGGTGGAGTTGTGGGCAGCTTCCAGAATGATCTCCTGATCTTCCGGGGAGATCTGCTTCCATACCTTTTCGCTCATGATCAGAACGTCGGGGATCATGGCGTGCTGGTCAACGGAGTAGACCTTGCACACTTCGCCGTGCTTGCCGGTGGTCAGTGCAGTTTCGTTGTTTTCGGTGCCGTCAATGATGCCGGTCTGCAGGGAGGTATACACATCGCCGTAAGACATGGCAACGGGAATGCCGCCCAGATAGTTCATCATATCGGTCTGGGACTTCATGTCCTGCACGCGGATCTTCAGGCCCTTCAGGTCAGCCGGGGTGCGGATGGCTTTGTCTTTGGTGTAGAAAGAGCGGGCGCCGGAGGTGTAATAGGTCAGGGTAACAAAGCCGTCATCGCCGGTAGAGAGGAAGAAATCCTGCATCTGCTGGGAGTCCATGACATGGTAGAAATCCTCGGTATCATTAAAGATGTAAGGCAGGCCGAATGCGTTGTAGGCTTCGTTATACGTTGCCAGGCCGGGGGCAGAAACCTTGGTCATGGCGATAACGCCTGCCTGCAGCTGCTCCAGGTTCTCGTTTTCGCTGCCGAGCTGGCCGTTGGGGAAGATCTTGACCTGGACGCGGCCATCGGTCTTTTCGTTCACTTCCTCAGCAAACTGGGTCATGGCAATGTGGACGGTGTGGGCCTCGGACAGGCCGTGGGCCAGCGTCAGAACCAGTGGGTTTTCTGCGCTGTAGCTGGTGTCAGCCGTGGTGCTGGATGCGCCGCAGCCGGCCATCAGCCCGGCGCACAGCACAGCAGCTGTTGCCAGCGCTGCAATCTTTTTGAACATTTTGTTTCCTCCTTCTATTTTGTATCGCGTTTTACGGCGCGTTACATACCAATCAGATCAAACTGCTCAAACGAGACCATGACCTCATGGTCCTTTTTGGGGTTGGGGTATTTGACCTGCACGCTCTTCAGGCGCTGGCTGTAGTACCAGCCGCTCTCGGCTTCCTCAAACTTGCGGCGGTGCAGGAAGTGCGGCAGCTCCTTGCCGTCCAGCTGCACATAGAACGGGGATTTTTCGCGGTGGATCATATCCAGATACATGCTTTCCACAGCGGTATCGTAATCGCCCTCGTTGGTAAAGTGAACGTAAGTCTTTACGCCTGCGGTCACGGCAATGCGGGTCTTGAGGTAAGCGCCCTTCAGGTACTCATTGGTGCAGCCGTCATCCTCGTACAGAACAAACTCGGAATCCACATCCGGTGCCATCAGGATCTCCAGCGCAGTGGTCTTTTCGGTCATCAGGTTGTGCAGGCGGTTGCCGCTCATGGGCAGGATAGCACCGCTGCGCACAAACAGCGGGATGCTGGAAATATCGACCGGTACCTCGATCGTCTGGCCGGGAGCGTACTCCTCGCGGGTGTAGAAGTTGTAGAAGCGCTCGTTTTCGTTCTCGGCCCTGGGCAGGTAGACAGGGCGCACGGTCTGGCCCTTTTCCACAACGTTGGCAACCAGCAGAGAATCGCCAAACATGAAGTCAACGCCCTCATCATAGGTGGCGGGGTCGTTCTGGAACACGGCGAAGGTGGGCTGCCAGATCGGCAGGCCGCTTTCGTGGGCGCGCACCATCAGGGAATACAACATCGGGCTGAGCTTATAGCGGAAGTTGATGGCATCGCGGATGTACTGCTTTTTATCACTGAACATCCAAGGCTCGGTCACGGTGTTGTCGGTGTTGGTGGAATGGATGGAGAAGCGCGGCTGGAAGATGCCGTTCTGCACCCAGCGCACGAACAGCTCGGCCTCCGGTGCGGGGCCATAGAAGCCGCCGATATCGCAGCCGTGGTTGGAAACACCGCACAGGGCCATACCCAGGATGGTGGCAATGTTGTATTTCAGGGTATCCCAGTGGGTCAGGTTATCGCCTGCCCAAACCTGGGCGTAACGCTGGATGCCGGCATGGCCGGAACGGCAGACAGAGAAGGGACGGCAGTTGGGGTCGTACTCTTCAATGGCTTCGTTGGAAAGCTGGCACATCAGGTTGCTCATCACCGGCTTCATGGTGCCGATGGTGCTGCCCTTGCCTTCAAAGTAAACCTTGGCGTCCTTGTCCACCATGCTGTCGTACTCGCAGTTGTCGTTCCACAGGGAGCGGCAGCCGTAACGCAGCAGAGCGTCCTTGATGTACTGTTTCCAGTGTTCGCGGGTGGACTGCTTGGTAAAGTCCACAAACAGGCCGGGGCCGCCCCACCAGGTGCCCACCGCCAGGCCGTCCACACCGGCGTTGTCATCAGATGCAGGCAGGAACATATCCTTTGCCTTCATCTCTTCCAACAGGGGGTGAACCAGCAGCATGCCGGGTTTGATGTTGGGCGAAACAAGAATGCCGCGCTTGACCATCTGGGCAAACCAGTCAGCGGGGTCCTTAAAGCGCTTGTTGTTCCAGGTGAAGGTGCAGCGCTTGATGCCCTGCTCGGTTTCCACGGCGCAGTAGCCAGAGGAAAGCTGGAAGCCGTCCACGGGGATGTCCTCCTCATGGGTGGTATCAATGAATTCCAGCACAGCGTCATCGCTGTTTTCCGGCAATTCGGGGTAGTACATGGAGCTGCCCAGATAGCCCAGCGCTGCTTTGGGCAGCATGACGGACTTGCCGGTCAGATCGGTGTAACGCTCAATGATATCGCGGATGGAGGGGCCTGCGATCAGGAAGAGATCCACATCCCCGGCATCGGTGCGGTAGGTGGAGTAACGGTGCCAGTAGTTACGCTTTTCGCGGCCCATGTTGAAATCACATTCAGCGGTGTTGTGGTAGAAGTAACCAACTGCCTGTTTGGTACCGCGGTTCAGCTTGATGTAGAACGGGATGTGTTTGTACAGGGAATCGGTCTCCTTGGCATTGTAGCCCATGGCATCGCCGGGGGCCATGTTCATGTACTTTTCAGCCTTGTTGATCTCGCCGGATTTTTCGCCAAAGCCATAGAAGCAGTCGTCGGCTTCGATCTGGGAAGCGTGCATGCGGCGGTGGTTGGAATCCTCACGATAAGCAAGGTCGGGAATATCTGCATGCAGCAGGCTGCCATCTTTATCGTATACCATGATACGGAAGGGTGCCTTTTCCACAACCACCTTCAGGCGGCTGCCCTGGATCACGGCCTGCTTGTCGCCATCGGTCAGTTCGGCAGCGGCGGTCTGCACGCGCTTGCGGCAGTCCTTCATCAGCTCGTCCGTGCGGGAGTCCCAGGCGGTCATGGTCAGACTGTAGGACGCTTCGTCCCAATCCCCATCAAAACCGGCGCGGATACGCAGAATATCGTCCGTCAAAAACCAGATGCGGATCTCCACCGCATTGGTGGAAACCGAGAAGCAGTTTTCCAGCTTTTTGACCTGGCCTGCCGTGTAGCAAACTTTCATGTACAAGCTCCTTCCCTTTTCTGTTTCATGTATTTGTCCGTTTTTTTGGCCTGCTTAAAAATTACGGTCGCGCACTTTCTGCTCGTCAGTTGGCATATTGAACAGAAACCGCCATTCCTTTCCCCATAATCCATAGCAGCCTTTTTATTTCATCCCTATCATATCAAAGTTCGTTTATTTTTTCCTCACATTTTGTAGCCTAAATATTGCAAAATGTGATATGGTCGAAGTTGAGGGCTGAATAGGCGGTGGGACGGAGGTGGGATTGGGGATTTGGATTGGATGAGGTTGGCACATCTTCAGCACTGCTTGTTTCCTGCAGTTCTGGCTTCTCCTTTTATATTGTAAGCCGCAACCTGTCCACACCCAGCGTAACCGGGACGCATCCTTTTCTGTACTGTGCAGCCATTTCCGTATTTCTTACTCCGGTTCCTTCACACCGGTGTATGCCGGTACGGACGATTTTCGGCAGTACAAATGCCTGTTCATTTGAACTGCTCAAAAGATGTAACTTTTTCGTGTACGACTCCCCATGTTTCTTGACGGGATGAGCCATTCAGGATATGCTATGAGCAGTTGGATTGCTCAGTCATTATGATTGCCTTCGCCATAGACTTGCGCAATTTGATGGCGCAAGCTTTTTGTGGACAGGAGTGATCACCAAAATGACGTTTAGAGAGAAATTCAAGGCTGAACGGGAGAAGCGGAGGCTGACCCAGCAGGAAGTAGCCGATGCACTGGGGATCAACAGACGTATGATTACCCGGTACGAGAACGGCATTTCCTTTCCACGCACCAAAGGCTCTTACAGAAAAATCGCGGATTTGAAAAGATGCTCAATGATCTCAAGGCACAAGCCTCTTACAAGGCGGATGAGATGGAACGCCTCAAAGCCGAAGATTGAGAGAAGTCCGCGACGTATCGGCAGTTTTTCGGCAACCGGCTCTTTTATAAGCAGCTGCTGAACACCTATAAGAAATACGGCTTAATGGACTAAGCGTATCCGGAAGAGAATGGAGAAAGACAGGTGATGTTATGAACTGGATCAATGAATTGTCGTGGTTATGGGAAACACTTGGCATTGCGCTTATTGCTGCGGCTGTCTGCGTAGCTTGCGCCGCTCTGATCTGCAAAGCAGCGAAGAAGAAAACCAACAAAAAGGTGTTGGCTGTCATCGGTGCTGCAGCGTTTGTGGGCGCGATTCTGGCGGTCATTCTGATTGCCCGGACACCGATGCCGATTTGATTAGACAGGAGGCTTTTACTATGGATAAGGAAAAATATTCGATCATATTCAGCAGCTTGACCGGCAACACAAAAAAACTTGCTGATACAATTCGCGCGGTGCTTCCGGCAGAAGACTGTGACTATTTCGGTGCGCCGAAAGCGGAAGAACTGCACTCCGAAATACTCTATATCGGGTTCTGGACGGATAAGGGCAACGCGGACAGTGCAACCTTGGAACTACTGTCAAAGCTGAGAGACAAAAAGGTTTTTCTATTCGGGACGGCGGGCTTTGGCGGCAGCGAGGCATATTTTCAGAAGATCCTTGAGCATGTTAAGCAGTCTGTTGGCCCAAGCAACTCCGTGTTCGGAGAGTATATGTGCCAGGGCAAAATGCCGCAGTCGGTACGGGATCGTTATATGAAAATGAAGACACAGCCGGAGCATCCGGCAAACATTGACGCTCTGATTGAGAACTTTGACCGTGCCCTCTCCCATCCGGATGAGGACGATTTGGAGAGACTGAGGAAAATCGTTTTGGACCGACAATAGAACAGGGGGATTCCTTAGGCAATACCGCACAATTCCCGCCTTACGGCTTAAGTACCGCGGCGCAGGTGCGCCGCTCAAAAATTGGTGCGCTATCGAAAAATGCAGGCGGCAACCTTTTATCATCAAGCACCATAAAAGAACTGCTGCAAGTACTGCAAGCAGTTTTTATTCAGTCCTGCATTTTACAAATCATTCTACTGAAAATTCTACTATTTCATCATAAAAACTTTCTAAAATCCTGTCGGACGCTGTGGTACAATAAACCTATCATAAAAGAACATTCCGCACCACAAACCACAACAAGACAGGAGATTTGCCATGCGTAACGTAGTTTCCCTGAACGAAAACTGGACCCTGACCTTCCCCAAGGGCGAACGCCCGGCTGAAGCGGTTACCCTGCCCCACACCTGGAACGCGGTGGATGGCATGGACGGCAACGGCAGCTATCTGCGCACCACCGGTGTTTACACCCGCACCTTTACTGCGCCCAAGCAGCCTTTGGCCGGCGGCCGCACCTATATTGAAGTTCTGGCCGCAGCCCTTTCCGCTACCGTCAAGGTCAACGGAACGGTTGCCACCACCCACGAGGGCGGTTACTCAATTTTCCGCGCTGATGTGACGGATTTGTGCCATGACGGCGAGAACGAGCTGACCATTGAAGTCAGCAACGAAGATACGCCGTCCATGTATCCCTCTTCCGCCGACTTCACGTTCTATGGCGGCTTGTACCGCGGCGTCAACCTGATCAGCGTGCCCAACACCCACTTTGACCTGGATTATTTCGGCGGCCCCGGCATTAAAGTTACCCCCAAACCGGCAGCGGACGGCGGCGCCACGTTCGAAATCAAAAGCTATGTGACCAACCCGGACGAAAACTTTACCGTGCAGTACAGCATTGAAGATCCCTATGGATTTGAGGTTGCTTCTGCCACCCGCCCGGCTGATAACACCGCCGTTACCCTGTATGTGCCTGATGCTGAGCTGTGGAGCATGGACGAGCCCAACCTGTACACCGTAATTGCCCGCCTGCAGCGCTGCAATGAATCCTATGACGATCTGTACGTCAATGTTGGTGTGCGCAGCTACACCGTCACCCCGGACGGCGGCTTTTCCATCAATGGCGTGCCCACCCCGCTGCGCGGTGTTTCCTGCCATCAGGACCGCTTGTACAAAGGCAACGCTCTGAGCATTGACGACCATTACGAAGATGCCCAGATGATCAAGGAAGTCGGTGCCAACACCATTCGTCTGGCCCACTACCAGCACAGTCAGGATTTCTATAACGCCTGCGACTCCATCGGTTTTGCCGTTTGGGCTGAGATTCCGTTCATCAGCGTGTTCAAACCCGGCGAGGATGCCCACGCACACTGCCGCCGCGAGATGACCGAGCTGATCATCCAGAACTACAACCACCCGTCCATCATGTTCTGGGGCATTTCCAACGAAATTTTGATTGGCGGCATCAGCCAGGAGCTGGTGGAACGCCACCACGACCTGCAGAAGCTGTGTAAGGAGCTGGATCCCACCCGTTCCACCACCATTGCCCATGTTTCGCACACCCCGACCGACGGCCCCATGCACCACATCACCGACCTGGAAAGCTACAACCACTACTTTGGCTGGTATGGCGGCAAGATTGAGGACAATGGTCCCTGGCTGGACAAGTTCCACGCCGAGCACCCCGATATCTGCCTTGGCGTTTCGGAATACGGCTGCGAAGGCATCATCAACTGGCACAGCAGCACCCCCCAGTGCAAGGATTATACCGAGGAATACCAGGCCGTATACCATGAATATATGGCACAGGCCTTTGAGGATCGTCCCTGGATCTGGGCCAGCCATGTATGGAATATGTTCGACTTTGGCTGCGCAGCCCGCAACGAGGGCGGCGTGGCAGGCCGCAACAATAAGGGCCTTGTTACCATTGACCGCAAAACCCGCAAGGACAGCTTCTACCTGTACCAGGCATACTGGACCAAGGACCCGATGGTGCACATCAACGGCCGCCGCTATGCCCAGCGCGCCGGGGAAACCACCGAAGTCAAGGTTTACTCCAATCAGGACTGCGTGACCCTGTACCTGAACGGCAAGGAAGTTGGCACCCAGCAGGCCCACCGCGTGTTCCACTTTACCGTGGCGCTGGCCGAGGGCTTTAACACCCTGCTGGCCGTGGCCGGTTCCGCCAAGGATTGCATCACGCTGGAAAAGGTAGAAAAAGAGCCCGCCTGCTACACCCTGCCGGAGTTCAATGAGCGCCAGGAGGGCGTTGCCAACTGGTTTAAGCAGATGGGCAGCCTGGATCTGGAATCCCCGATGGAATTCCCCGAAGGGTACTATAATATCAAGGACTCTATGGCAGAGCTGGCCAAGAACGAGGAAGCTTTTGCCATTGTTGCCAAGGCCGTAAAGTTGGTCACCAACTTTGACCTGAAACCCGGCCAAGGGATGTGGAGCATGATGAGCGGCATGAGCCCCGAACACATGAGCGGCATGATCTCCACCGACCTGCTGGGGGATAAATTCCTGCCCAGCCTGAACGCCCAGCTGATCAAGATTAAAAAGTAATCCCCTGCCTTTTTAACCCCATAAAGGCAGACGGAACAGCAAGCAAAAACGCCAGAGCAGCATCCGGTAAGGGTTGCTGCTCTGGCGTTTTTATTCGCGTATTATTGTTATTTTTGCCGTTGTTAATTCTTTTTTTCCTGTGCGTCCGGTTTTGCGGTAAAAAAGTGTTTCACCTTTTCTGCCCCGGCTGCATCCATAGGGTACTGGGCTTTGATGCGCCCATCCTCAAAACGCAAAATTACCGTGCAGCAGGTCAGCAGCAAATCGCACTGGCTATAGCGCATCCGATAGAACGCTTTTATGCTTTTCCCTCTCGCCGCTTATTTGGCGCAGGTCAAATTGCTTGCCTTGGCCGCATAATCAAACAGGCCATCGTTCTTTTCTTCCAGTGCCTTGATCATGTGATAGGTATATTCGTTATACGGCGTGGGAATGCCAAGTTCCTGCCCCATCCGCATCAGCGCACCGGAGAACATGTCAATTTCGGTGTGCCGCCCGGCATCCAGATCCTGTAACGTGGAATAGCGCGTTGCAGGTGGGACCAGGCTGCCATGGCGGGAACTTGCATCCACCTTGCTCAAATCAATGCCCTTTGCCACGGCAATGGCCTCCAGCTCATGGCACAAACCATCGCTGATGGCTTTCATGTGGGCACTGCTCTGGTAACAGCCAACGCCCGCGCCCAAAATGGCCTGCGGCAGATTGTTGCAGACATTCAGGCGGAACTTGCTCCAGATTTCTTCCTTAATATACGGGGTAACGCGGGAATGAATGCCCGTACCGGCAAGCAATGCTTCCACCGCCTGCACGCGCTCGCTTTTCAGCGGTGCGGCAAGCTCGCCATAGATAATGCCGATGGTGGTTTCGGGGTTGAAGTGGTAGCCGTCGGCTTCCTTGTGGGAGGCCACCTTGATGAGGGAGGGCAGAACATGTTCCGCACCGATTTTGGCGGCGATGATTTCCTCACTGTCCACACCGTTCATCAGGCTCATCACGGTGGTGTTGGGGCCAACGGCGGCGGCAATGCTGTCCAGTGCGCCGGGCAGCGCACCGTATTTCAGCGCAACCACCAATAGATCCACGCCGTTTGCTTCCTGCGGGGTCCAAACCTGCGGGCGGTAGGTGGTGCCGTTGATGGTGATTCCCTGTTGTTTCAGCCGTTCGGCACGCGGGCCTTCGGCAATTACAGCAAGGCGAATATCCTTGCGGGAGCTGAGTCCCCAGATGACATAAGAGCCGACTGCACCGGCCCCCAGAACAGCAACAGATTTGATTTGCATGTTTCCCTTTCCCCTTTCGCCTGCAGTACTTTTTCTATTCCCGCGGGTAATCGTTGTATTTCTTTGGGGCTATTGTACCATAACTGTCTCTTATACACATCTGACGCTGCCGACGACTCCTTACGTGT
>ERZ1026915.1163-NODE-1163-length-11622-cov-5.976658_pt1 | contig 11622 bp, 5 predicted proteins | sample MGYA00519466_ERZ1026915 | MGnify/ENA primary metagenome ERZ1026915 (study PRJEB26926, sample SAMN06164884) | human gut metagenome | biome: ENVO:00009003; feature: ENVO:2100002; material: ENVO:00002003 | host: Homo sapiens | place: USA | collected 2012 ... | reverse complement strand
TAAGGAGTCGTCGGCAGCGTCAGATGTGTATAAGAGACAGCAGTATTAGTAAGAAACAATCGGAGAGTCCTTGCCGGCCTGCTCGTTTGCACTGGTTTTATTTGCAATTATCCCTCTTCTGCCTTTGCGGAATCGGATAATTCTTCAGTGCAAATAACGACTCAAAGTACAACACCGCAGAAACGTACTTTGGTAGGAACTGTAGTTGACTCCTCTACCGGAGAGACTTTGATTGGTGTAAATGTGAAAGTGCAAGGTGAAGATGGAGGTACCATTACCGACATTGATGGTAAGTTCCAGATTTCTGTAACCAGCAAAACAGAGCTGATATTCTCTTATATCGGCTACAAAACACAGACACTGATGGTAGGTGACTTGGGTGTAATGACCGTGAAGCTTGCATCGGACAATGAAATGTTGGATGAAGTAGTGATTGTAGGTCAGGGTACACAGAAGAAAGTATCTGTGACAGGTGCCATTGCTACAGTGAAGGGAGCTACATTAAAAGCACCTTCCTCTTCATTGACCAGTTCACTTGCCGGAAAACTTGCCGGTGTGGTATCCATGGTGAACAGTGGTGAACCGGGTTCTACTTCCGAATTTTATATCCGCGGTATCAATACGTTCGGTGGTGTGGCTACTCCGTTGATTTTGTTGGATGGCATCGAAATTTCATCTGCCGACCTGAACCGTATCCCGGCAGAATCCATCGAAAGCTTTTCTTTATTGAAAGACGCTTCGGCAACTGCTATCTACGGTAACCGCGGTGCAAACGGTGTAATGCTGGTAACCACCAAGAAAGGGCAGGAGAATACGAAAGCTACTATCAATGTTTCATTGGAAGCTTCTTACTTCCGTCCGATAAATGTACCGAAATTTGCTGATGGTGCTACCTATATGCGGGCTTACAATGAAGCGGAACAGGCTAGAAGTTTGACCCCGATCACTTCTCCTAAGTATAGTGAAGACCAGATCCTGAATACGGAATTGGGTACTAATCCTTATGTATATCCCGATGTGGACTGGTTTGACCAGATATTCCGTTCGGGGAATTATAACCAACGTGCCAATGTGAATGTATCGGGTGGTGGTTCGCGTGTAACTTACTATATGAGTCTCCAGGCTAACCATGATACAGGTCTCCTCGATGCACCGGACTACTTCTATAATCCCAATATTAACCAGTGGCAATATAATTTTCAGAACAACATCTCCTATAAACTGACCAATACTACTACCATTGATTTGCGCATGATGGCACAGATCGGTAATATGCAAGGTCCTAACTATAATATAGGCAATGACTTGTACAAGAGGGTTATGCGTACCAATCCGGTGGAATTCCCCGCTTATTTTCCACAGCAGGATGGGGACGACGGTTTCATTCGCTTTGGTGGTGCAGAGATTAAACCGGGCGTTTTGGGAACCAATCCGTATGAATATATGATGAGTTCTTTCAAGGAAGTAAACTTCAATACCCTGAATACTTCATTGGCTTTGAATCAGGACTTGAGTGTTATTACCAAAGGATTGAGCCTGAAAGCACTGGTGAATTTTAAAAACTGGTCGGAAACTTCATATACCCGTAGTATAAAGTCTAATATATATAAGGTGAAAGATGGTTCCTATAATCCTGAAACCGGCGAATATGATTATCAGTTGTTGCAGACCGGAGATCAGTTCCTGAGCCAATCCGGCATTAGTCGTAATTCGGACCAGACTTTCTACTTCGATGCCCGTCTGGACTGGAAACGTAGTTTCGGTGATCACAACCTGACAGCAATGGCAATGTATATGATGCGTGAATATCGTAGCGATGTATTGCCGAACCGTAATCAAGGTTACTCCGGACGTGTGACTTACGATTACGCCAGTAAATATCTGGTTGAATTCAACTTCGGTTATAATGGTTCCGAACGCTTGGCTGCCGGTCAGCGTTTTGAGTTCTTCCCGGCTGTGTCAGCAGGTTGGGTAGCAAGTTCTGAAAAGTTCTGGGAGCCGATAAGCAAGTATATCAATCACTTTAAGATCAGAGGCTCTTACGGTTTGGTAGGTAGTGATGCCTTTGCCAGTGGAGCTCCACATTTCCTCTATCAGAATAATATCGGTATTGGTTCAGCACATAAGTTTTGGACCGGACTTCCTACGAGTGAGATCAGTAAACAAGGTCCCGGATTCTATGTATTAGCGGTGCAGGACGCAGGTTGGGAACATGTGAAGAAGTTCGATATCGGTTTCGACATGATGTTGTTTAACCAACTGAATATTACATTTGATTATTTCCATGACAAACGAGAGCGCATCCTGATGTCACGTGCTTCCTGGCCTTCGATGTTGGGATATTGGGGATCAAAACCCTGGAGTAATATTGGTGAAGTAGAAAACCAAGGTTTCGAGTTAAGCTTGAATTGGACGAAACAGTTTGGAAAAGACCTGACGTTAGACCTTCGCGGTAACTTTACCTATAACCAGAATGAATATAAATATGTGGATGAACCCAGTTATCCGTATGTTTGGCAAACCAATACCGGCAAACCATTGAATACTGTTAAAGGTTATATTGCCGAGGGATTGTTCGCAAGCGAAGAAGAAATTGCCAACTCACCGGACCAATCACAACTGGGTGCCAACATCATGCCGGGTGATATCAAGTATCGTGATATAAACGGTGACGGACAGATTACTACTGAAGACCAGGTGATGATTTCATCTTATGACTGGCATCCCCGTATTCAGTATGGCTTCGGTTTGAATATTGTCTATAAGAACTTTGATTTAGGTGTATTCTTCAACGGTTCGGCTAAACGTAAGATAATGATCAACAGTGGAATCGCTCCTTTCCTTTCTGGCGGTGGAGATGGTGAAGAGGCTGAAACATTGGCCCGAAACCTGATGCAGTGGATTGCAGACGACCATTGGTCAGTAGACAATCCGAATCCGAATGCGGCATATCCCCGTTTGGGTTTGACCAAAGCCGATGTAACCAATAACGTTCAGCCCAGTACATTCTGGCTGCGCAATGGAAACTTCCTTCGCTTCAAGACGTTGGAAATCGGCTATCGCTTGCCTTATTGCCGTATCTATCTCAGTGGCGATAATCTGGCGGTATTCAGCCCCTTCAAATTGTGGGATCCTGAACTGGCATGGAATGCTTATCCGTTGTCACGCACGTTCAATCTGGGCGTTCAATTTACATTCTAAGAAACAATCTAATACATTATTGAAGTATGAAACTAACATATAAAATATCCCGAATGGCGCAGGTATTGATAGCTTCCTGTTGCCTGGTATCATGCAATTATCTGGATGTCATTCCGCCTGCACAGGCTGATTTTAAAGACACCATGAAAGATGAAGAAGCTACATTGTCTTTCTTGTATACTTGCTATGGCGGTACTCCGCGTTCTACTCCTTATCATTATCATGCTTTTGAGCAGTCAGCTGATGAGATTATTCAGCCTTATGCTTACTCCAACTGGCAGCAACAAGTGGCGTGGGGAACTATTTCTCCGGCATATTCCAACAGTTGGGGAGGTGATGATATGAATATCTGGATTCCCAGTTATAACTGGTTGGGGTATGTACACCATTTCCTGAGCCTGATTGATGACTTGCAACCGGTGGGAGTTACGGCAGAAGATAAGGAAGAGTACAAAGGTGAATGTTATTTCCTGGAGGCTTATTATCATTTCCGTGTGCTTCAGGCTTTCGGTCCCTGTCCTATTATTCCTGAGAAAGTGGACCCGAATGTTACCAGTTCAGACCTTCCCGGACGCTCACACTTCGATTACTGTGTGAATTTTATCGTGGGCAAGCTGGATGATGCAGCCCGTGCGCTTCCTGCAACACGTCCTAACAATGAATTGGGCCGTGCTACTTCTACTATGGCTAAGGCTTTGAAAGCCCGTATATTATTGTATGCCGCTTCTCCGTTGTGGAACGGTTCGTTCCCCAATCCGGAATGGAAGAATAAGAATTATGAGACAGACGGTTATGGTAACGAACTGGTAAGTTCCAGTTACGACCGCGAGAAATGGACACGTGCCCTTACTGCTTGTCAGGAAGCCTTGACTGCAGCCAAGGAAGCCGGTTATCAACTCTTTGACATTGAAACGGCAAACAAGAAAGCTGACCGTGACGGAATAGCTCTTCCTTTCATCCCGGGACGTGAAGAAGACACTGAGGAAAACCGTGAGTTCAAAGAACGTGTACGTATGTTCCAATATATGGTTACTGCCAACGAAGGCGATAATAACAAGGAGCTGATTTGGGCACAACGTATTGAACTGGATGCCCAGAATGGTGGAGAAGGTACGGACTGTCGTTTGCCAAACAAAGTGGTGAAGAGAAGTAATGGAGTTTATGTAGGAGGTTGGGCAGCTATGGCACCGACGTTGTATTCTGTACAGCATTTCTATACTGAGAACGGTAAGTTGCCGGCACAGGACCCCAATTTCTATCCTGAGGAAGAATGGTATACCCGTTTCTATGAAGGCGCTCAAAGCCCTGCTCTGGCAACCAATAATCTGGACGGTGAAGATGTGAAGAATGACATTATCAAGATGCACGCTAAGCGTGAAGCCCGTTTCTATGCATGGATTGTATTTGACGGCACTCAATACAGCTCGAAGATTAATAATGGCAATCCGTTGTGGATTAACCTGAAAAATACCAATACAAACGGATATAACACAAGTAATACCCGTAATTGTGCTGGAAGCGGTTATCTGTCGAAGAAGTTCATCGATCCCAACATCTATTTTGGCGCCGATGGTACCCGTCAGCACACAGCTCCCCGTCGTCCGTTGATTCGTATGGCCGAACTTTACCTGAATCTGGCAGAGTGCTATGCAGCGTTGGATAATGAAGGTGAAGCCCTTGCTAATCTGAATGAGATTCGTCGTCGTGCCGGTATTTCCGAACTGACTGGAAGTGATGTAACAGGCAGCATGACTCTGACTGATTGGGTGCGCAACGAACGGTTCGTTGAACTCTTTGAAGAGGGACACCGCTACTATGACCTGCGTCGTTGGGCAATTGCTCCTCAGATGTTGAAAGCCGGTATGCGCTACGGTCTGGATGGTCTTCGTGTGAATCCGAGTTTTGAGGAATTCAACAAACCTACCTTGGTTAACCAACCGTTCAAGTGGGATGACAAACTGTATCTGATGCCCGTTTGGTCAAGAAGTGACATGGATGAGCTTTACAGTAACCCTCAGTTAGTACAGGCCCCCGGATATTAATCAATCTCTAATAACAAAGCTTTATGAAAATAAGAACAATATTGTTGATGGGCGGCCTGGTGCTACTGGGTGCCTGCAGCGAATCAAAATATGATTTGGACCAACTGGTACCGGAAGAGTACCATAAAATACTGTATGTGAATAATAGCGGTAAGCAGGATCTTACGTTGTATGATACGGATGAAGATAATAAGTATACTCTTTCCGTAGTTAAGTCCGGGAGTGATCCCAGTCTGACTGCCAGTGTCAAAGTCAGTGTGCTGACACAAGCGGAACTTGACGAGGAATATAGCGAACCGGAAGGAACGAACTATAAGCTGATAGGTGAGAACTGTTATTCGCTGGATGCAACCACGTTGGACTTTTCATCTGCCGACCGGTATAAACTGGTAAATATCTTCCTGAAACCTCAGAGTGTAAAAGCATTCATGGAAACTGATCCGGAAGCCGTATGGGTATTACCTTTACAGGTTACCAGTGAAACAGACTCCATCAATGCCGAAAAGAATGAATTGTTCCTGAAACTGACAGGAGTGATTACGCCTGCCATTGGCTTTGCCAATTCGGATGTAGAAGTGAAACTGTTGGATTATGGTTCTGTCTCTACATTTACGGAGAAAGTAAAATTCGGTCTTGATACAGATAATAAATGGGATTTGGAGTGTAAATTTGTAGTTGATAAGGAATATATTGCCGAGTACAATGCAGACAATGGAACTAACTTCAAGGTTCTGCCTGAAGGAACTTATACTGTTCCGGAGATGGTAACCCTTCCCAATGGCACTACGAATATGGAACTGGAAGTCACGATAAATGGTGACCAATTGGTACCGGGTGATTATATGCTGCCCGTTAAGATTGCAGAAGTTTCTCAATTTGAGATTTCTGCGGCGAAGGTGGTATCTCCGTTGGCTTTCCGTGTGATGGGACATAAACTGGATCGCGCAGGCTGGACGGCAGAAGCCAATACCGAAGAACTGACAGGTGAAGGTGCAAGCGGCAAAGCCGGATGTGCATTGGATGATAATCTTGCGACTTACTGGCACTCAACATGGCAGACAGGAAACTGGGTTAGCTTCCCGTTTGAAATAATCGTAGATACAAAAACAGAACATACTTTCACCCAGTTTGCTTTGATGCAAAGGCAGAATGAAAGCTATACGGACACCAAGTCTGGTAAGTTCTATGTAAGCTCTGACAAGGAGAACTGGACAGAAGTAGGACGATTCTCTATGGAGAAAATACTTGATAGACAGGTGTTCGGCGTTACTCCGACGAAGGGACGTTACTTCAAGGTATCCATCGAAGAGAGTTATAGAGGTACCAATGCTTCTTTGTCCGAAATATATGCTTATGCTTTGGAATAAGCAGATTGCAATAACTGATTTGTAACAATAGTGAAAGAGAGATAGGGACTCTTTTCCCTCGAAAGAGAGAAAGACGAACTATCTCTTTTTTATTCAGTAAAATAGAAAAGGATGAGATACAAAGTGTTATTACTGGTCTTTACAGTAGTATGTGCTTCGTGTGCACAGCGTGCGGACATAAATTACAGGATTGTTACCGGACAACCCTTGCAGGTGATGGAACATTTCGGTGCTTCGGATGCCTGGAGTATGCATGTTTTGGGAAAATGGCCCGAAGAGAAACAAAAACAGATAGCCGACTGGTTATTCAGTACTGAAAACGACGCGAACGGGAAGCCCAAAGGTATCGGTCTTTCCCTGTGGCGGTTCAATCTGGGTGCAGGGAGTACGGAGCAGGGCGACGCCAGCCAGATTGGTTCTCCTTGGATGCGTACCGAATGTTTCTTGCAGCCGGACGGGAGTTATAACTGGGATAAACAGGAAGGTCAACGTAACTTCCTTCGGTTGGCGAAGGAACGCGGAGTCAATAAATTCCTCGCTTTCCTGAATTCCCCTCCCGTTTATTTCACTCAAAACGGACTTGCCACTAATACCGGACGCGATGGTACACTGAATCTGAAGGATGAACACTATGAAGACTTTGCCCGCTTCCTGGCAAACGTGATAAAGGGAGTTGAAAAGAAAGATGGCATTAAGTTCGATTATCTTTCTCCCTTCAATGAACCGGATGGACACTGGAACTGGATCGGTCCCAAGCAGGAAGGTACTCCGGCTACAAAGAAAGAGATAGCCCGGGCCGTACGTCTTATCAGTAAAGAGTTCGTAAAGGAAGGTATCCATACGGGAATCACCATTTGTGAAGCATCAGATTACCGCTGTATGTTCGCTACCCATATGACCGACCATGAACGCGGATATGAGATACAATCTTTCTTCTGCCCCGATAGTGTGGATACTTATCTGGGCGATACCCCGAATGTACTCCCTCTTATTTCAGGACATAGCTACTGGACTACTACCCCGCTGAACATGTTGCGTGATTATCGCCTCCGGTTGCGGAATACGTTGGATACATACGGTGTGGACTTCTGGCAGTCCGAAACCTGCATTATGGGTAATGACGAGGAAATCGGCGGTGGACATGGATTTGACCGAACCATGAAGACCGCACTTTATGTAGCGCGTATCATTCACCACGACATTGTTTATGCAGGCGCTCGCAGCTGGCAATGGTGGCGTGCCATTGGCGGTGATTACAAAGACGGACTGATCCGTGAGTATACAGACCCCGATTTACAAGACGGCAGGGTGGAAGACTCCAAGCTGATGTGGATATTGGGGAACTACAGCCGCTTCATACGTTCGGGTGCTGTACGTATGTCTGTTGAAACTACTGATAAAGAAGGAAAAGCTATCCGGGATGGCGATACCGATCAGCAGGGATTGATGTGTTCTGCCTATCGGAATACTGACGGACAGTGGGCAATGGTCGTCATCAACTATGCCGACCGGGAACAGGAGTTCACTGTCGATGTAAACGATCCGAAGGTGAAGTCATGGCAAGGCTATCGTACGTCGGATGTAGCCGGAGAAGACCTTTTGCCTGTTGGAAAGTTGAAGAATAAAAAGGTAGCGGTGATCCCTGCCCGTTCGGTGACAACATTTGTTTCCGGAAACTGATGCGTAATAAAACTTTAGTTATCAGTCCCGAAATTAGCTGAGAATTGCGATTATGAACTGAAAAGTCCACCTATTTGATGCTTTTATATACCCTGTTCTTGGAAGATATAGTTTATTTTTGCATGTGGAACATTATATATATATCTAATACCGATAAATAAACAGGCTTATGAAAAAGATTTTTTTACCCTTCGCCGCAGTTGCCCTTTTGTTGAGTTCCTGCAAGGACGCTGCGCCGAAGGAAGAACTTGTAATCAACCTACAAGAGAAAGGTGCTGAAGTAGCGTCATCCATGTATGGCATCTTCTTCGAAGAGATTAACCATGCGGGCGACGGCGGCTTGTATGCCGAACTGGTGAAGAACCGTAGTTTCGAAGAACTGGAAATGCCCGAAGGTTACTATGCCGAGGGCGATGTGCTGCATCCGAAGAAAGTGTGCAATCACATTTCGGGTGAAGTGAGAGAAGGAAGTTTTCGCTGGACTACCGAACCGGTGCCGGGCTGGACTCTGAGCACAAAGGATGCTGCGGAAATGAAACTGACCAAGGAACACCCCAAGTTCTCTACGGCTCCGAACAATCTGAAGGTAACCATTAAAAATGCTTCAACTCCTGTTCGCCTGATAAACGAAGGATACTGGGGGATGAATCTGGTGAAAGACAACTCTTATCAGTTGCGTACCATTATCCGCCCTGCTTCCGATTACAAGGGAAAAGTGACTGCCCTGTTGCTGTCCGAGCAAGGCGAAGTGCTGGCTTCCGCTCCTGTGGATATAACTGCTGCCGGACAATGGAACGACCTGAGCCTGGCAATGCAACCTACGGCAACTTCTGCCAAAGGAAAGCTTGCTTTGGAATTTGATGCTCCGGGTACAGTCTATGTAGATTATGTTTCTCTCTTCCCCGAAAAAACTTTCCACGACCGTCCGAATGGACTGCGGAAAGATGTAGCTGAAATCTTGGAGGGATTGCACCCCGCCTTTGTACGCTGGCCCGGTGGCTGTGTGGTAGAAGGTATCTCGTTGGAGAACCGTTTCGAATGGAAGAAGTCTCTGGGCGATCCTGCCGCACGGTCGGGAGAATACAGTACCTGGGGCTACCGTTGCTCGTATGGTTTCGGTTATCACGAAATGTTGCAGTTCTGCGAAGATATCGATGCAAAGGCAATGTTCGTCTGCAACGTCGGTCTGGGTTGCCAGTATCGCATGGGAGACGCTTCACCGGAGAGCAAGATAGCTTACTATCTGGACGATTGCATGGATGCCATAGAGTATGCCATCGGCGACGTGACTACCGAATGGGGTGCCAAGCGTGCCGAACAGGGCCATCCCGAACCTTTCCCGTTGCAATACGTAGAGATTGGTAATGAGAACTGGGGCGATGAGTATGACAAGCGTTTCGATATCTTCTATACAGCTATCAAAGCGAAATATCCCGAGTTGATCCTGATTTCCAATCACGGTTTGGGTGGAACGGGTAAGATTGCCAAAACGGATATGATTGACCCGCACTGGTACGTGAATCCGGAATTCTTCTTCCAGAACACGACTATCTTTGATAACCATCCGCGTGGAAAATACGATGTCTATGTAGGTGAATATGCTTGTAACGCCAATGTAGGCGGTGGAAACATGCGTGCCGCCCTCTCGGAAGCCGCCTTTATCTCCGGTATGGAGCGCAACGGTGATCTGGTGAAGATGACTTCGTATGCCCCGCTTCTGGAGAACCGGAACGACCGTTCGTGGGCTGTCAACCTCATTTGGCTGGATACGGACCAGGTACTTGGACGCAGTTCTTACTATGTACAACAGATGGCGGCTGAAAACCGTCCGACGTACAATGTGAAGAGTAATATGACTATGAGCACTCCACGGATAGCCGATTATAATGAAGGACGTTTCGGCTTCGGCTCCTGGCATACACAAGTTGAATTCAAGGATGTGAAACTGACCGGAGCAGATGGAGCGCCTATTGATCTTGATCTTAACAAGGCGGTGAAGAAAGAAGGCGAATGGAGTCTGGATAACGGTCTGTTGAAGCAAACATCTCTGAGAGAACCGGCGAAATACATTGTTGATGGCTTCAATGGCAACCAGTTTACACTGGAGTTCAAGGTTCGCAAAGAAGGCGGTAACGAAGGTTTCTTCCTCTATTTCGGCTTGTCGGAGGACAGTAACAAAGGCTTTGTATATAACGTTGCCGGATGGAACAATGGTACGACGGCTGTAGAAGGAGTTATAGGTGGACGCACTTCCGGTGTGGCAGGCGACCGGGTATCTCACAGTCTCGAAACCGATAAATGGTACGACGCGAAACTGGTGGTTACTCCTCAGAAGAGCGAACTCTTCATGGATGGCAAACTGATATTGGCTCATGCCCCGGAGACGACTCCGCTTCAGTTCTTCTCTTCCGGTTATGATGAGGCAACCGGTGAGGTGATCGTGAAAGTAGTGAACTCAGAGGCTCAGTCCTATCCGTTACGGATCAAACTGGATGGAGTGGATAGCGTGGAGAAGACCGGTAAAGTGATTTCTCTGTCCGCAGCCAGTGACATGGATGAGAACTCGTTTGAAGAACCAATGAAGATCTCTCCGAAGGAAAGCGAATACAAAGGCTTTGGAAAGAGTTTCGATTATACCTTCCCGCCATTCTCATATACTATATTGAGAGTGAAGGCGAAATGATAAGCATAGAGGCGCTTTTGATGCAATACGTCATCAAAAGCGTCTTTTTTTTGACTTATGCCGTTTGCTGAAAGCCTGAAATAGGATTGTACCGCAGAATGGAATGCATATATATGCGGCAGATTTGCATGATTTCTTATACTTATGCAAGCTTTATGCAATGAATATAGGTTTTGAACAGATCATACAGGTATTCCGGATGAACGGAACAAGTATTCTTGTTGAGTATAACAAGCATTCCGGACGAGCGGAACATGCATTCTTGTTGAACGGAACATCTATTCTTCTGAAACGGAGCATCTATTCCGGGCAAAACGGACCTACTTTCAACATAACAGGATTGTTCGTATTTTTATATCATTCTATTAGTTAAGCAGATGCGAATTTTCTTTTGTATATTTCCGATGTACCTGTGCTTCGGGGCTAAAGAAATGATTCTCGATGGCTTAGGAATGCAAAATGTCACAATGTAACTTCGTATTCCAGACGGTTCATCTCCTGGACAGGCTTTGTTTTTTAAGCCCGGCTTTGTCCGGTTATGAATGAAAAGGCTTATATTTGCATTATCGTACCTTTTTTAATTTAATATACTTGACGGTCTGTCTCTTATACACATCTGACGCTGCCGACGACTCCTTACGTGTAGATC
>ERZ1026915.1160-NODE-1160-length-11642-cov-5.788038_pt1 | contig 11642 bp, 6 predicted proteins | sample MGYA00519466_ERZ1026915 | MGnify/ENA primary metagenome ERZ1026915 (study PRJEB26926, sample SAMN06164884) | human gut metagenome | biome: ENVO:00009003; feature: ENVO:2100002; material: ENVO:00002003 | host: Homo sapiens | place: USA | collected 2012 ... | reverse complement strand
ATCATGCCTAGTCTCGTGGGCTCGGAGATGTGTATAAGAGACAGGTCCACATACAGCTCGGCAACGTAGGAGAGCACCTTCTTGTAGTTTGCCAGTACCTTGGGATAGTCCAGCACCTCGTCATCATCCTTCTGGATCTCGGGGATGACCAGCAGGCCCTTCTTCTCGTCCACGCCGCCGTTGATGGCGTACAGAAGGCTCTTGGCAAGGTTGGCGCGGGCACCGAAGAACTGCATCTGCTTGCCTACCGCCATAGCGGATACGCAGCAGGCGATGCAGTAGTCGTCGCCGTACATGGGGCGCATAATGTCGTCATTTTCGTACTGGATGGAGTCGGTGTCAATGCTCATTTTGGCGCAGTAGCGCTTGAAGGCGTCGGGGAGGTTCTGGCTCCACAGAACGGTCAGGTTGGGCTCGGGAGCGGTGCCCAGATTGGTGAGGGTGTGGAGATAGCGGAAAGTGTTGCGGGTCACCAGAGTGCGGCCGTCGATGCCCATGCCGCCCAGAGATTCAGTGATCCAGGTGGGATCGCCGCCGAACAGCTCGTTGTACTCCGGGGTGCGCAGGTGGCGCACCAGCCGCAGCTTGATGATGAACTGGTCGATCAGCTCCTGCGCGCCGGCTTCGTCCAGCGTGCCGTTGTCCAGATCCCGCTGGATGTAAATATCCAGGAAGGTAGCGGTGCGGCCCAGGCTGGTGGCAGCGCCGTTGTTTTCCTTCACACCGGCGAGATAGGCCATGTACAGGCTCTGCACAGCGTCATGGGCGGTCTCAGCGGGCTTGGTGATGTCACAGCCGTAGCCCTTGGCCATCAGGGCCATTTCCTGCAAGGCACGGATCTGCATCTGCACTTCTTCCCGCAGACGGATACGCTCGTCGGTCATGGCACCGTCCAGAGCGTCCAGATCCTTTTTCTTCTCTTCAATCAGAAAATCAGCGCCGTACAGGGGGACGCGGCGGTAGTCACCCACGATGCGGCCACGGCCGTAAGCGTCGGGCAGACCGGTGAGCAGGCCCACGGTACGGGCCACCCGGGTGCGGTGGGGATAGGCATCGAACACACCGTCATTGTGGGTCTTGCGGTAGGTTCTGAAATGTCTTTCGATTTCGGGGTTCAGCTTGTAGCCGTACTGCTCCAGAGCGGATTCGGCCATGCGCATACCGCCGTACAGGTTTACGATGCGCTTCAGGGGAGCGTCGGTCTGCAGGCCGACGATCACCTCATTGTCCCGGTCAATATAGCCGGGAGCGAAGTTATTGATACCGGAGATGGCATCGGTTTCCACATCTAAGATCCCCTTGCGAAGCTCCTCTAAAATCAAGGCGTGGGACTTGTCCCAAACCTTCTGAGTGCGTTCGGACGTTGGGGCCAGAAAGCTCTCGTCACCGGCGTAGGGGGTGTAGTTCTTCTGAATGAAATTACGCACGTTGACGAGATGACGCCACTCGCCGGTACGAAAGCCCTTCCAGGCGCTGCAGTTTACATCAATAGGCATAGTTTTATACGCTCCTGTCTATTTTATTTAAATATGGAATTCACGGTCAAATCGCTGCTGCCAGTCAGCCAAGGCTTCCGGCGGAAGGGCGGGTACGTCCTCTAAGGAATACGGGATACCCAGTGCATGATACTTGTTCGCACCCAGCGTGTGGTAGGGCAGCAGCTCCACCCGCTGAATGTTGTGGATCGTATGCAGATACGCGCGCAGCCCTTCCAGATGGGCGTCGGAATCCGTGAGTCCGGGGACCACCACGTGACGGATCCAAAGAGGCGTACCGGCCTTTTGCACGGCGGAGAGGAATTGTAAAAACTCCTGCGGAGACTGTCCCGTGATGCTGTGGTAGCCGTCCAGCGAGAAGTGCTTGATGTCCAGCAAGACGAGGTCAGTATGGGCCAGAATTTCCTCGTAGCCGCCGCAGCCGCAGCCTGCGGTGTCAATGCAGGTGTGGATGCCCGCGTGTTTGCACAGGAGCAGGACCTCACATAAAAAGTCCTTTTGCAGGAGCGGCTCGCCGCCTGAAAAGGTGACGCCGCCGTTATCGCCGAAATACGGCTTGAAGCGGAGAAGCTTGTTCACCAGCTGTTCAGGCGTGAAGATCTGCTCTTTTCCGCTGCGCATGGCCCAGGTGTCGGGGTTGTGGCAGTAGCGGCAGCGCAGGCGGCAGCCCTGAAAGAACACCACCGTGCGAATACCGGGGCCGTCCACAAGGCCCATGGATTCAATGGAATGGATGTATCCCTCGATCAAATAGAAAAACCTCCTTTTCAACAGATCAAATGATCCGTATAAAAAGAAAAAGCCGCACCGATCTGAGCTTTTTCTGCCCAGACGGTCGGCTGGTTTCACGATCATACTCCATGTGGTAACATCCACTTCCGTCAGTCATATGATCACCATGCCCATAGTATATGGGCTTTGGAAGCTTTTGTCAAGCACCAACGTGCGGTGACTTTCTCAACGTGTATACGCCGGAGGAGTGGAATGCAGCGCGGCAGATAGCCAGAGCTTTGCCCGCAAGCTGAACAGGGAAGGGGTCAAACTCTATGGGTGACAGCCTGCGCTATCAGGACTGCTTTGAAAAGCGGCATATGACCTGCGCGGTGCGGAAATCTTAAATGGAGTGTGACGGCGGTAACGATTCAGTCATGCGGCAGACAATGGAGAAAATGCGATAATGCAAGGTTCAACTTTATAGCGACCGAAAGGTTATACGGGCCGCTCCGAAATGCCACAGCTGTTTGAGCATTTCGCCTGTATGCAAAAGAAAGCACACCCGTTGACACGGGGTTGGTGTCGCAGTGGGCAGATACATGAGAGACTGTGGCGTTTTACCGCAAAAACAGCATATACCATTATTTCATAGCAAACTATTGAAAAAAGTTATAGGCCATTCGACGAACTTTATGTGGAACTTTTTTGCTTCGACAGCCTATTATACTGTATTTACAGTATTTACAGCGGTAGGAGGGCCGTATATTTGCCGGAACAGGATGGAAGACCGGGACAGGGGATGCGGCATGCACTAAGTAAAAATAACGTAAATGCTTTGCTGTCGGCAAAGCGCTTACGTCATTTGAAACATTTTTGGACTTGCAAACTTGCAATGTGTAGAGTTATAATCATATCAAGAACGTAGCTGTATTAATATGGCCTGCCCCTCAGTAGGAACGGAGGAGCAGTTTCTAAGATACAGCTTGCTCAGTAGGCTGATCCGCCCGATTAGGGGGCCACCTCAAAGGGCGGAGAGTCTTCGCGTTAAATACAGGGAAGAATAATAGGAGGAATTACGTTCATGGCAAAAAACAAAGTGTTTAAGACGATGGACGGTAATGAGGCTGCCGCATACGTATCTTATGCGTTTACCGAGGTAGCTACCATTTACCCCATCACTCCTTCCAGCCCCATGGCTGACCATGTGGATGCATGGGCTACCAATGGCAAGAAGAACCTGTTTGGCCAGCCCGTAAAGCTGGTCGAGATGCAGGCGGAGTCCGGCGCGGCCGGCGCAATGCACGGCTCTCTGGAGACCGGCTCCCTGACCAGCACCTACACTGCTTCTCAGGGCCTGCTGCTGATGATCCCGCCCATGTACCGTATCGCCGGCTCTCAGCTGCCCGGCGTTATGCACGTCTCTGCCCGTACCGTGGCCACCCACTCTCTGTCCATCTTCGGCGACCACTCCGACGTCATGGCCTGCCGCCAGACCGGTTGGGCACAGCTGGCTTCCGCCAGCGTGCAGGAGAGCATGGACTTGGGCGCCGTTGCCCATCTGTCTGCCATCAAGGGCTCTATCCCCTTCCAGCATTTCTTCGATGGCTTCCGGACCTCTCACGAGATCCAGAAGATCGAGGTTCTGGACTATGAGGATCTGGGCAAGATGCTGGATTGGGACGCTGTTCAGCGCTTCAAGGATCATGCCCTGAGCACCGAGCATCCCACTCTGCGCAACACTCTGCAGAATCCCGATACCTTCTTCCAGTCCCGCGAGGCCTGCAACAGCGCCTATGATGCGCTGCCCGCCATTGTCGAGGAGTACATGGGCAAGATCAACGAGGTCACCGGCCGCAACTATCAGTTGTTCAACTACTACGGTGCTCCCGATGCTGAGCGCGTTGTGGTGGCTATGGGCTCCGTCTGCGAGACCCTGCTGGAGGTTGTTGATTATCTGGTGGAGCGCGGCGAGAAGGTCGGCTTCATTCAGGTCCACCTGTTCCGTCCCTTCTCCATGGAGCGTCTGCTGGAGAAGATCCCCGCTACCTGCAAGTGCCTGACCGTTCTGGACCGCACCAAGGAGCCCGGCGCTCCCGGCGAGCCTCTGTATCTGGACGTGTGCGACGCCCTGTGGGAAGGCAAGCGTACCAACATCGAGGCTCTGTGCGGCCGCTATGGCCTGGGTTCCAAGGATACCACTCCTGCCCAGATGAAGGCCGTGTTCGACAACATGAAGGGTGAGAAGAAGAACCACTTCACCGTCGGCATCAACGATGACGTTACGCATCTGTCCCTGCCCGTTGGCGAGAATATCGTCACCGCCGGCAAGTCCATCATCTCCTGCAAGTTCTGGGGTTTGGGCTCCGATGGTACCGTTGGCGCCAACAAGAACTCCATCAAGATCATCGGTGACCACACCGATCAGTACGCTCAGGCTTACTTCGAGTATGACTCCAAGAAGTCCGGCGGCGTTACCAAGTCCCACCTGCGCTTTGGCCATGAGCCCATCCACAGCACCTACTATGTCACCATGGCTGACTTTGTGGCCTGCCACAAGACCTCTTACATCAAGGACTTCGATATCGTTTCCGAGATCAAGCCTCACGGCACCTTCCTGCTGAACACCAGCTGGACCGGCGCTGAGCTGGAGGAGCACCTGCCCAACCGCGTGAAGCGTCAGATCGCCGAGCGTGAGATCAACTTCTACACCATCGACGCTACCGCTATCGCTATGGAGCTGGGCCTGGGCAACCGCACCAACACCGTGCTGCAGGCTGCCTTCTTCAAGCTCTCCGGCATCATCCCCATCGAGGACGCCGTGAAGTACATGAAGGACGCTATCATCAAGTCCTACTCCAAGAAGGGCCAGAAGATCGTTGACATGAACAGCGCCGCCGTCGACAGAGGTGTTGACGCTGCTGTGAAGATCAACGTTCCCGAGTCCTGGAAGACTCTGGCTGACGATACCAAGGCTCCCGATGCAAGCCTGCCTCACTACATCCGTGAGATCCAGATCCCTGTCAACAAGCAGGCCGGCGATGCCATCCCCGTGAGCGAGTTCATGCCCTACGCTGATGGTGTTACCCCCTCTGAGACTTCTAAGTATGAGAAGCGCGGCATCGCTGTGAAGGTGCCTCAGTGGATCCCCGAGAACTGCATTGGCTGCAACAAGTGCGCTCTGGTCTGCCCCCATGCTGCTATCCGTCCCTTCCTGCTGAACGCGGAGGAAGAGGCTGCTAAGCCCGCCGCCTTCGTCACCAAGGAGGCCAAGGGCAAGGGCTTCGAGGGCCTGACCTTCCGTATGCAGGTCGATCCTCTGGACTGCCAGGGCTGCGGCGCCTGCGCCAATGTCTGCCCCGCCAAGGAGAAGGCTCTGGTCATGGAGCTGCTGGATACCCAGATGCCCGAGCAGGAGAACTGGGAGCATGCCCTGACCCTGTCCACCAAGACCAACCCCATGGACAAGTTCACCGTCCGCGGTTCTCAGTTCGAGCGTCCTCTGTACGAGTTCAGCGGCGCCTGCGCCGGCTGCGGCGAGGCTCCTTACATGAAGCTTATGTCTCAGCTGTTCGGTGACCGGATGTTCGTTACCTCCGCTACCGGTTGCGCTTACGTTGTGGGTTCCTCCACTCCTTCTTTCCCCTATGTGGCCAATGAGAAGGGCCATGGTCCTGCCAACTCCAACTCCCTGTTCGAGGATAACGCCGAGTATGCCCTGGGCATGAAGCTGTCCATCGACCAGATGCGTCGTCAGATGGCTGCTCACGCTGAGGCTGTGGTGGCTTCTACCTCCGACGCTGCTCTGAAGAGCGCTCTTGAGGCTTGGCTGGCTGAGGGCGATAACGGCGACAAGACCCGTGCTCTGTCCGAGGCTGTTGTGGCTGCTCTGAACGCCACTGCTGAGACCTCTGATGATATCGCTTTCCTGAAGGCCAACAAGGATGCTCTGCCCAAGAAGAGCGTCTGGATGTACGGCGGCGACGGCTGGGCTTACGATATCGGCTTCGGCGGTCTGGACCATGTCCTGGCTTCCGGTGCTGACGTGAATGTCCTGGTTGTCGATACCGAGGTGTACTCCAACACCGGCGGTCAGGCTTCCAAGGCCACTCAGCTGGGTGCCGTGGCTCAGTTCGCCAATGGCGGTAAGAGAACCGGCAAGAAGGATCTGGGCGCCATCGCCATGACTTATGGCAATGTCTATGTTGCTCAGGTCGCTATGGGTGCCAACGAGCAGCACCTCATCACGGCTCTGAAGGAAGCTGAGGCACATCACGGTCCCTCCATCCTCATCGCTTACGCTCCCTGCATCAACCACGGTATCTCCAAGGGCATGAGCCAGGCTCAGCTGGAGGAGAAGCTGGCCAGCGAGTGCGGCTATTGGCCCCTGTGGCGCTATGTGCCCGAGCTGAAGGCCGAGGGTAAGAATCCGTTCATCCTGACCAGCAAGGAGCCCAATGGCCAGCTGCTGGACTTCATGATGGGCGAGACCCGTTTCGCTTCTCTGACCAGAACCTTCCCCGAGACTGCCAAGGTCCTGTTTGCCGAGGCCGAGGAGTTCTGCGCTCAGCGCTATGCCAAATACAAGCATCTGGCTGAGCAGTAATTGTCGGTCAGAATCAGCACGAAACGTGAAATTGGTGTGAAAGCAAACCTTGCTTTCTGATGTAATCTCGTCTTGTATGGGTACAAGCTCAAATGCAGCAGCGACTCAGGAAAACAACTGAGGTTACATATCCGTTTTCTGTTTTTACTCTTACCATACTCTCTCCGCATAAAAGGCTCTCTGGCATATTGCCAGAGAGCCTTTTGCATATAATTGGGAAACGATCATGATGTACCGCTGTGCCGCGTTACCCGCAAGGGCAGCGTATTCGATCATCATGCATTCCGCAACAGCAGGTTGCTTGTCATACCGATAACTTTGGGGTATGATGACCGTGAGGTGATGATCGTATGGATACAAAGGATATGATTCTGGAACTCAGGACAAAGATGGGACTGTCACAGGACGAGCTTGCGGAAAAGGTATTTGTGACCCGTCAGGCGGTTTCCCGCTGGGAAAACGGAGTTTCCCATAGTTAAAGATACCACACCCAATATCACAAACTCACGCTTAAACAATATTCCTTAGTCAACCACATACAATAACAAATACAAAAAAGCTGGAAGCAGACTTAATTTTGCTCCCAGCTTTTCTTTATTGTTTTGATGAAGTCGTTCAATGATACTTGTTTTTGCTATCTGCTTACATAATGTGCATACTTGTCACTTGTGTTCTGATATATCTGTCCCTCTTATTGCCTAAACTCATATTAAGGGTGTGATATATCCAAGTGCAATAGCCTTGTTATAGGCTTCGATAGCATTTTTAGCCCCCAGCTTATCATAGATGCTTTGGATATGGTTGTAAAGTGTCCGTTCACTGATATACAGTTCTTGCGCTATTTCATGCTTTGTTTTCCCTGTTCCAATCGCCTTAATAATTTCCGCTTCACGATCTGTCAGGGGATCTAATAAAGGGGGCGTAGTGGATTTGTGACCTTTACTAATAGCTGTAAGTTTTTTTACCAGCTCATCAGCAGAAGCCGACTTGTCAATATAACTTACAGCACCTCTTTTAAGTGCCTCCTGTCTATAAACCGGCATATCATAAGAGGATAGCATAGCCACTTTTGTTTTTGGCTTTTTGTTATATATTTTTTCTATCAGGTCAATGCCAGAATTCTTTGACTGATCTCTTAGGTTAACATCCAATAATACAATGTCCCATTCGTCTACGGAAAGAATATTCCAAAACTCTGTTTCATTACTTACATAGCGACAGATAGAGATTTCGTCCCAATCTTCCAGAAGTTTGCTTAAACTCTCTCCAAATATCCTGTGATCATCAAATAGTAATATCTTCATTTTTTCTCCCCAAAACTGCCGTTGCAGTTAAAATACCATCTTTCTCTAAATACTGAATGTTACCACCATTCCCATTTATCAACACCGTTAAGAACAGCATACCACCTTTAGAAGAAAGAATGTTTTCAATGTCATTCGATTTCGCGCCGTCATTTTGACAGGTAATTACGAGTTTACTTTCTTCATTTAACGCGATTTCCAAATGGATAAAAGAAGCGGCAGCGTGTTTATAAACATTGTTGACAAGTTCTTTGATTATCTGCATAGTCTGTTCCAAACTGTTATCTTTTTTCAAAGCAATCCTTGCTTCGCTGTCAATCGTGAAATCTACAAGTATATTCTTCTTTGGGTACAGCTTCTTAATCGCGTCAAGCATATATCCGATATGTTCCCATGAAGCATACCCCGAAAAGATATTAGAGGAATAGAAATTCATCATATTTCTTACCCGCAATTCCAAATCAGACAATATCCTTTTTGTTTCATCAACATCTGGTGAGCGAAGCGACAGGAGATTTTTGGCACCTCCAATGTCTTGAAGCACATCGTTATGAAGCAGTCTTGAGAAATCTTCCCTCTCATTTGCAATATAGTTCGTTAATTCATAATACTTTGTCAACTCCTTGTAACGGGCCTCCATGTCGCCAAGATGAATGACAGCAAAGGCCTCAAATAAAAGCATTATAAGCTGAAAAAACACATTGACTTGCAGGGTGGACAAATCAAAGCAATAAAGTACGATTGTAAGCAAAGGAATCATGAAAACAAGGACATATCTTGCTTTCCTCTGGGCAATCGGAAGAATATTAACCTGTTTCAAATTTATATATTTATAATCAAGGAAAATTCCCACGAACATTCCAATTAACATAGTTATCGCAGGTAGAATTCGGAAATTGAAAAACGACAGTATGATAGACGCAATTCCAAACAGCAAGCGAACCATTTTTCCCCGGCTTGCGTCAGTTCTTACCAGCATTATTCCGATAATCAATGCAAAAACCAGAAATGCACCCGTGTATAAGGTGGAAAATCCATCATACATCAGCGCCGCAATAAAGGAAACAGAAAGCAGGTTCCAGCCACATTCGGATATTGTTGCTTCTCGCCGTGATGTCATTACATGAAGATAGAGCAGATTGAAATAACAAAGCAAGACGGCAATCGACAATAAGTTGATGACTCCATCATTCGCAATCCCTTTATGTATTCTATCCAATATAACCCATAAAGTCACAATACCCGCATGAAGAAACAGATACGGATAGAAGCGTTTATCCTGCATAGACCCCCCTCCTTTCAGCTAAAATTCATTATGTTAGTAATATGATGATACGATCCGTTCTTTAGTCATCAGACATAAACCACACGCAGTCAAAACTATTATACTCACTGGAGAAAATAGTAGCAACACCCACACATTATTCGTTTTCATAAATATCCCACATTTTAAGACAACCAGCAAAATATGAAGCAGTGTTGCAAAGATAGGAATACTCTTAAACCAGTTCATATTTCTAATCCAGAGAATCAAAACATTTATAAATGCCGAATACAATATGCTAAGGATCAGAAAATAGGTGCCTAATAACAAGATAAGGTTTGGCAGGCGAATGGAAATTATCAAAAGTAGAGGAAACAAAAGGATCAGCGTTCCAATCCATAGTGATAGCAGATTCTCCTTAACAATACTTGAGATTTTAATACCATTAGCAAGTTTCCATTCTATTCTCTTTGTGATTTTTTCTTGCTGCAACATATCCTTGCTTATTTCTCCGGCAAAAAAGATAAATAAGCACAGGTATCCATCAAGCATAAAATACTTTATATCAACGCCAAATACAATGTTTTCTGAAATATCCCCAAAGTTCATCAGAGAGATCATGCCGAAGATAGCTGCTACCGCACTCATAAATATAAAATTCCAGTTCAATACCCTTTTAAGGTTTAATGTTATCAAACCCATTCGCCATCCCTCCTGATAACTGTTTCGTTGCTCATGTGCCGAGCCTTAAAGAAACTTAATAGTGCAAACATCATGCAAAGTGCAACATCAACCACAATAATCAAATAGTCAATTCCTATATGATGTTGATTCACAAACTCTGTAATTCGTTCTGCCGACATCGCAATCAAATAAACCAGTGCAAAATTACCAAAGAACAGAACATTTTTGAACAGTTTTACTCGTTTTACATCCAGTACAATGATATTCAAAGCGACAATCTCACAAAAACTAAGTACAAGAATACTAAGATAAACGCATACGATCCGCCCAAAGCTCATTGTCCAGTCGGTAAAGTAATAGCAACTCATAAAAACAAAGAACGGGATAATACCAGAAAATCGGAAAATCTGTATCGAATACTGTTTTATAATCTCTTTTACTGCAATTCCAGAAGCTGCAAAAAATTCAATTCTCCGGCTTAACTTATCCTTTGCTGTCAAATCTACAATCATAGCACCGGATTGCAGGGAGGTAAGACCAAAAATAACCGCATAGAGCATTAGGACTAAATAATCTTCTCCCTTAGACTGCAAGGCGTCCATCTGCATTGCAAAGCTCATAAAAATCGCCAGAATGGCAACAATCGCAGTATCAATTAGGAGGCTTTTACTTCTGGTAAGATAGTAGCCTGCGCCTTTTCCCATGTTACTCATGCCGATTGCCCTCCTTAATAAAGATTTCTTCCAATGATTGTCCTTGCATTTCTTGAATACCCTTATCAAACAGCAATCTGCCATTTTTAATCATAGATACATCATCAGCGCACTTTTCAATCTCGCTAAGGTCATGTGAAGTGATAATAACCGTTTTTCCGTCAGCTTTTAGAGCCTCTATCAAACTACGGATTTCTACTCTGGATATGGGGTCTACACCCGATGTTGGTTCATCCATGAGCAGAATATCCCGTCCCATCATAATCACAATCAAAAGGGACAGTTTTCTTTTCATTCCTTTAGAATAAGTGCTAACACGCTTTCCTAAATGCTCGGTCAATCCTAATTGCGTACAATAGCCGTCTGAACGATCATTTATTTCAAATCCAAAGTATTTCCCAAAAATTCTCAAATTTTCAAGACCAGTCTGTTCTTCATACAGATAGTCATTTTCAAGCTGCATTGCATATTTCCCTGCAATGTTGATTGTCCCTGCATTTGGCTGGTATACCCCTGTAATCAAGCGTAGCAGTGTTGTCTTTCCAGAACCGTTCGGGCCAATAATCGCATGGATTGTATTTGCTTTTACATTCAGGCTAAAATTCTCAAACAAAACTCTGCCACCAAAACCTTTTTTTAAGTTCTTTACTTCAATCGCATTTTGAATCTCAGACATATTTTTTGCTCCTTTCATTTGGTGCTCCACCATATAGGTATAGTGTATAAAACGAAGAAGCATTTTGCATGAGTAATTACTGCAATTTCGATACTGCCATCAGGCAAATGTCACAGAAACCTCACAACGAGAAAAAAATTTAGTATTCTGTCAGTTCCACAATTACATTACTCTGCTGATACAGCCAG
>ERZ1026915.1158-NODE-1158-length-11673-cov-4.582458_pt1 | contig 11673 bp, 8 predicted proteins | sample MGYA00519466_ERZ1026915 | MGnify/ENA primary metagenome ERZ1026915 (study PRJEB26926, sample SAMN06164884) | human gut metagenome | biome: ENVO:00009003; feature: ENVO:2100002; material: ENVO:00002003 | host: Homo sapiens | place: USA | collected 2012 ... | reverse complement strand
CGTAAGGAGTCGTCGGCAGCGTCAGATGGGTATAAGAGACAGCTTAAAGCCGGCGGTCGTATCATGTATCGGCAGTCCGGTGATGAGGCGTACATACTTGGAAGCAAAATAGGACATCAATACCCGTCCCATAGGCCAATTCACTACATTGACGCCACTGACGTAGCGTGAACCGATGGAGACATCGGCACCTTCTTCGGCGCAGGCTTTGTACAGGCGTGGCAGGTCAGCAGGGTTGTGGCTGAAATCGGCATCCATTTCGAAGATGTATTCATAATTATGTTCCAGCGACCATTTGAAACCTGCGATATAGGCAGTACCCAGTCCCAGTTTGCCTTTGCGTTCTATCATGAACAAACGTTCGGGAAACTCTTGCTGAAGGGTCTTGACTATGTTGGCAGTGCCATCAGGCGAGCCATCTTCTATAATCAGGATATGGAATACTTTTTCCAGGGCGAAAACGGCACGGATGATGTTCTCGATGTTTTCCCGTTCGTTGTATGTAGGAATGATAACGATGCTGTCCGATGTCTGCATATTCATAAAAGGAGGTTCTAAATTGGGAACAAAGTTAAGTGTTTTCTATCACATACGAATAAAACTAAGGATTATTTAGTAATTTTGCGCCCGTTATGATGACTATTACCGAGCTACAACAACGATATGCCGCCCATCCCAATGTGGAAGCTATGAGTGGTTTACTGAAGAATCCGTCTGTCCGCACTCTTTTCTGTGGCGGACTATGTGCTTCTGCTGCTTCACTGTTTTCGTCTGTGCTGGTGCAGCGTGGAGAATTTCCTTTTGTTTTTATTCTGGGCGATCTGGAAGAGGCAGGATATTTCTACCATGACCTTACGCAGGTGCTGGGGACAGATAAAGTCTTGTTTTTCCCCTCTTCATTTCGTAGGGCAATAAAATACGGACAGAAAGATGCTGCGAATGAAATACTTCGTACAGAAGTGTTGAGTCGCTTGCAGAAAGGTGAAGAAGGGCTTTGCGTGGTGACATATCCTGATGCATTGGCCGAAAAGGTCGTTTCCCGGAAAGAATTGGGGGATAAAACCCTGAAACTGCATTCGGGGGAGAATGTGGATACGAACTTCATCATGGAAGTATTGCGTAGCTATGGCTTCGAGTATGTAGATTATGTGTATGAACCGGGACAATATGCCGTACGTGGTAGCATTATCGATGTGTTTTCTTTTTCTTCCGAGTTTCCGTACCGTATTGACTTCTTCGGGGATGAAGTGGAAAGTATCCGCACGTTTGAGGTGGAGACACAGCTTTCCAAAGAAAAGAAAGATAGCATTGTAATTGTCCCCGATTTAAGCCGCAGTCTGGAGCAGGGTGGTGCGAGTGGCATGGTTTCGTTTCTGGATTTTCTGTCGGCGGATACCGTACTGGCAATGCGTGATTTACTTTGGTTGCGTGAGCGCATTCAAACAGTGCATGATGAAACACTTACTCCACAGGCAATTGCTGCCCGCGAAGCAGAAGAAAGTGGCTGTATAACCTTAGATGGCAAGCTGATTGACGGAAGCGAGTTTACACTCCGTGCATTGGATTTCCGTCGTATGGAATTTGGTAATAAACCGACAGGTACACCGGATGCTACGATTACTTTTGATACGTCTGCACAGCCTATCTTCCGCAAGAACTTTGATATGGTGGCTGAGAGTTTCAAAGAATATATGGAGAAGGGATATGCGTTGTACATCTGTAGCGACAGCATGAAACAAACTGACCGTATCCGTGCCATCTTTGAAGACAGGGGGGATCAGATTGCATTTACGGCCGTGGAACGTACGTTGCATGAAGGGTTTGCCGATAATGCCTTGCGGCTTTGTATCTTTACGGATCATCAATTATTCGACCGTTTTCATAAATATAATCTGAAGAGTGATAAAGCACGTAGCGGTAAGGTGGCTCTAAGCTTGAAAGAGCTGAACCAGTTTACTCCGGGAGATTATGTCGTACATACCGATCATGGAGTAGGGCGTTTTTCAGGGCTGGTGCGTATTCCTAACGGAGATACGACACAAGAAGTGATGAAACTGGTCTATCAGAATGAAGACGTGGTGTTTGTTTCCATTCATTCATTGCATAAAGTATCTAAGTATAAAGGTAAGGATGGTGAAGCTCCCCGCCTGAATAAGTTAGGTACCGGTGCCTGGGAAAAACTGAAAGAGCGCACCAAAACTAAGATTAAGGATATTGCACGCGATCTTATCAGGTTATATTCTCAGCGTCGGGAGGAAAAAGGATTCCAGTTTAGTGTGGACAGTTTCCTGCAGCGGGAGTTGGAAGCATCGTTTATCTATGAAGATACGCCTGATCAGAGTAAGGCTACGGCGGATGTAAAAGCAGATATGGAAAGTAATCGCCCGATGGACCGTTTGGTTTGTGGAGACGTTGGTTTCGGTAAAACGGAAGTGGCAGTCCGTGCAGCTTTTAAGGCGGTGGCGGATAATAAGCAGGTGGCTGTTCTGGTACCTACGACAGTGCTGGCTTACCAGCATTTTCAGACGTTCAAGGATCGTTTGAAAGATTTGCCTTGCAAGGTGGAATATTTAAGCCGTGCTCGCACGGCAGCGCAGGCAAAAGCTGTTATAAAAGGTTTGGCTGCCGGAGATGTGAATATACTGATCGGTACACATCGTATTTTAGGTAAAGATATACAATTCAAGGACTTGGGATTACTGATTATTGATGAAGAGCAGAAATTCGGGGTATCTGTAAAAGAGAAACTGCGCCAGCTGAAAGTGAATGTAGATACCTTGACTATGACGGCTACACCTATTCCCCGCACATTGCAATTCTCATTGATAGGGGCACGTGACCTGAGTGTGATACAGACACCTCCGCCCAACCGTTATCCTATTCAGACTGAAGTGCATACCTTTAACGAGGAAGTGATTGCTGATGCCATCAACTTTGAAATGAGTCGTAACGGACAGGTGTTCCTTGTAAATAACCGTATTTCCAATTTGCCCGAATTGAAAGCAATGATTGAGCGGCACATTCCGGATTGCAGAATAGCTATCGGACATGGGCAGATGGAACCGACAGAACTGGAAAAGATAATCTTTGGCTTTGTCAATTATGACTATGATGTATTGATAGCTACTACCATTATAGAAAGTGGTATTGATATTCCAAATGCTAATACTATTATTATCAATCAGGCACAGAACTTTGGTTTAAGTGATCTTCACCAGATGCGCGGCCGCGTGGGAAGAAGCAATAAGAAAGCTTTCTGTTATTTGCTGGCACCTCCTCTTTCTTCTTTGACTCCTGAGGCGAGACGTCGTTTGCAGGCTATTGAGAACTTCAGCGATTTGGGTAGTGGAATTCATATTGCCATGCAGGACCTCGATATTCGTGGTGCAGGCAATATGTTGGGGGCAGAACAAAGTGGTTTCATTGCCGATCTTGGATATGAAACTTATCAGAAGATATTAACGGAAGCTGTTCACGAGTTGAAGACTGATGAGTTTGCCGATCTCTATGCTGAAGAGTTGAAAGCCGAAGGTGGTGTCATTAGTGGCGAACAATTTGTTGATGAATGTCAGGTAGAAAGTGATCTGGAACTGTTGCTTCCCGCTACATACGTCACGGGTAGTAGTGAGCGTATGTTACTTTACCGCGAGTTGGATAGTCTGACATTGGATAAAGATGTAGAGGCTTTCCGTAACCGGCTTATCGACCGTTTTGGTCCTGTTCCGTCAGAGACGGAAGAGTTACTGCGTATTGTGCCGTTGCGTCGTCTTGCTGCCCGCCTTGGTGCGGAAAAGGTTTTTCTTAAAGGTGGGCGTATGTCGCTATTCTTTATTTCCAACCCGGAAAGTCCCTATTATCAGAGTCAGGCATTCGGTAAAGTTATTGCATACATGATGAAGTATACTCGTCGCTGCGATTTGCGCGAACAGAATACTCGTCGTAGTATGCTGGTGAAGGATGTGAAGAATGTGGAAACGGCAGTTGGTGTTTTGCAGGAGATTGTGGCGATGCAGGTGGAAGAGGGATAGTTTTCTGATAGCTATCGTCCAAATTGTATCGCAAATCCCAGATTAAAGAATGTAACATTGTTTTTAAACCAACTGTGGTCTATTCCGTCATCATAATCGTATGGATTGGAAAGCCGTGCGTCGGGGTTTGCAAACCAGTCGGCTGTGAGTATATCTGCACGAAACACTCCTGATAATTTCTTGGTAATGTAGAACTCGTAACCCATGCCGAATGACAGTCCGCAATAGCCTCTCTGAAAAGATATTCCGTTCCGTTCACCTCGTTGGTAAGTACGTTCCTGATAGTTCATGTAGCCTATGCCGAATGAAAGAAATGCTCCTTGATTTCCCTCACTCCACAAGTAGCGGTAAGTAATATTGGGGTGTATATAATGGAGGTGCATTTTATCCGGCAGACGAGCTACCCGTAAGTAATCATACTGAAGCCCTAGGGCAAAGTTGGGCATGAAGTAGTAGCGCCCTTCTGTCATCAGGTTGTATCCCGCACGGTCGCCATTTTTACTGAAAAAGTCATTACGGTTTCCTTCTACACGCGGCAATGTTACTCCGCCACCCAGTGAGATACTGAAGTTTTGCGGTAGGTTATCTTGTGCTTGCAAGGTCGTGCTTGCATAACTCAAAAAGATAGTGAAGAGAATAAAGAGTCGTTTCATCATTGGTAGATTAATATTTATCGTTTTCCATATAGTTTGTCTATCAAATCAATCCGTCCGATACGGCGTAGTTCGTTGATGATGTTCTTTCGTTCTTCCGGTTTATACCAGAAAAAGAATTGGCGTTGCGCTAACTTTTCACGTGGTGTTTTAGCACTGAATACAGGCTCCAATGTGTATGGATGGTAGCCGGTATACCAAGCTTCAGTGGCTACGGTCATGGGGGTAGGGGTAAAGTCTTGCACCTGTTCCAGATGAAAATCAAGGCGTTTGGTGATAACAGCCAGTTCTGCCATGTCCTCTTCCTTACAGCCGGGATGACTGGAAATGAAATAAGGAATCAACTGTTGTCGCAATCCTTCTTCGCGGTTGATACGGTCGAATATTTTCTTGAATTCCTGGAACTGGCCGAACGAGGGTTTGCGCATGATACTCAATACCCGGTCACTGGTATGTTCCGGAGCTACTTTAAGACGACCGCTGACGTGGCGGGCTATTAACTCGCGGGTATATTCAGCCGTGCTTTTATTAGTTGCCGGATCTTTGCTTTGATGCAAGAGTAAGTCGTAGCGTACACCACTACCGATGAAACTCTTTTTGATGCCGGGTAAAGTATCTACCGCATGATAAATATCCAGTAAAGGCCGATGGTCGGTATTCAGGTTCGGACAAACTTTGGGATGGATACATGAGGGGCGTTTGCATTTCTTGCAAATGTTCTCATCCCTCCCTTTCATCCGGTACATATTGGCAGATGGACCGCCAAGGTCACTCAGATACCCTTTAAAATCGGGGAGTTCCATTAGTGCCTTTACTTCTTTAAGAATGCTTTCTTTACTGCGGCTTACAATAAACTTTCCTTGATGTGCCGAGATCGTGCAAAATGCACAACCACCGAAACACCCACGATGGATATTTACCGAAAACTTAATCATATCGTATGCCGGAATTCGCTTGCCTTTGTATTTGGGATGAGGCAGACGGGTGTAGGGCAAATCGTACGAATGATCGAGTTCAGCTTCCGTCAGGGGTGGGTAAGGAGGATTGACAACAACAGTCATACCATCTACTTCCTGTGTAATACGGGAAGCAGTATATTTATTACTCTCTTCTTCAATGTGGCGGAAATTGGCAGCCTGCTTCTTCTTGTCTTTCAGACATTCAGCATGAGAAAAGAGACGGATATCTCCTTCTTTACTGATGAAATCCGTTGTCTTGCATAGGTAAGCAATTTGCGGAATGGTATTTAGTGATAGCCGCTTATCATTGAATCTTCTTATCAGTTCCACCACCGGTTTTTCTCCCATTCCGTAAATCAACAAGTCAGCACCACTTTCTACGAGAATGCTTTTCATCAGCTTATCCTGCCAATAATCGTAATGCGTCACGCGACGCATGCTCGCTTCGATACCTCCCAATACGACGGGAACATCGGGATATAATTTCTTCAGAATTTGGGTGTAAACAATTGAAGGGTAATCCGGACGCATATCCGGACGTGCATCCGGTGTGTAGGCATCGTCACTACGTAAACGCTTGTTGGCAGTGTATTTGTTTACCATAGAGTCCATACATCCGGGACTGATGCCAAAGAACAGGCGGGGACGTCCTAACTTCTTAAAGTCGCGTAAGTCATCCCGCCAATTGGGTTGAGGTATAATTGCCACGCGCAAACCTTCTGCTTCGAGGATACGTCCGATAACAGCAGCCCCGAAAGAAGGGTGGTCTACATAGGCGTCACCACTGAACAGGATAACGTCCAGTTCGTCCCATCCGCGCAACTCCACTTCTTTTTTCGTTGTGGGCAACCAATCAGTCAGTCGATATTCTTTCATGCCGCAAAGATACGCATAAAATGAGGTTCAGCCAGAAAATGCGTAGTTAAATTGCTGTTGATGATGCTTGCGGCTCTTCCCCAAGTCCGGGGCAAAACGGCTTCGTGAGACGATGAAATCCATCTCGTGAGATGGAGGCTAACAAAAATATCAAAGAATCGTCTGTTATATCCTTATATTTTATACTTTTGTGCGCAGATGGCACAAGCAAAATATAAATCAATCTATATATTATGGAAATACCTCCGTATGAAGAATCAAAAGATGTGATACAACGCAAACTCGATCAGACAACTATGATTTTGCAGAATATCAATGCTTATTTTTTACTGATAGATAAAGATTTTATAGTCTGCGATACCAATTACTATTCCTTGAATAAGCTTCCAGCTCCTGAGGTTGGTATGACACAAAAGGTCGGTGACCTGTTGCATTGCCGGAATGCTGCTGAAGCCGGCGAATGTGGTATGCATCAGCAGTGTAAACTTTGTGGTATCCGCGCGGCTATTGGAAGAGCTTTTCATAAGAAAGAGAGTTTCCAAAAAGTAAATGCTTCTATGAATCTTCTGAATGACAAAGAAGACAAAGTGATTCCTTGTGATGTTTCAGTATCGGGTGCTTATGTTGTTATTAACGGGGAAGATCATATAGTATTGACGGTTTATGATGTGACGGAACTACAGAATGTTCAAAGGTTGCTGAATATTGAGAGAAAGAACTCGATATCTGCAGAGAGATTAAAATCCACTTTTATTGCGAATATAAGTCATGAAGTCCGCACACCATTGAATGCGATTGTCGGCTTTTCGGGATTAATAGCTACCGCTTCTGATGAAGAGGAAAAGAAATTGTATATGGATATTATTTCAGAGAACAATGAGCGTTTGTTACGTTTGATAAATGATATCTTTGATCTTTCGCAGATAGAAGCCGGAACTTTGAATTTTGAGTATTCTGAATTTGATGCCAATGACTTGTTAAGAGAGTTGGAAGGTATGTTTAAGGTGAAACTATTCAATAATCCTTCAGTTGATTTGATTTGTGAAGACTCAGTGCAATCTATTATCATGTATTCTGAACGCCAACGCATCATTCAGGTGATGGCAAACCTGATTCATAATGCGATCAAGTTTACCAAATCAGGTGAGATACGCTTTAGTTGCCGTATGGAGGGAACGGATGAGGTTTACTTTTATGTATCTGATACTGGAATTGGAATTCCGAAAGAAGAACAGCAAGAGATATTTTCCAGTTTTAAAAAGTTGGATCGGGAAGTACCGGGAACAGGTCTGGGGTTGACACTTTCACAAACTATTATCCAAAATTTGGGAGGTAGGGCTGGTTTGGAATCTGAGGTCAATAAAGGTTCTACATTTTGGTTTGTAGTACCCTTGATTATGGATCCGTATAATTGAATGAGAGAAAATAATATAAAACGAATCCTGTTAGAAGCTTTCTTATGCTGAAACAGGATTCGTTTTTTATTTCTTATTTCCGGATACGATCATGAATGATGATTTGCAATTTACTGCACAATTTATCTTTTGGTGAATTGTACCGTCATTTGTTCGCCATCGTAAATCTCACGAAAGCCGATTTGTTGTTCTGCGAGATATTCTTTTAAATCATTGAAGGCAGCAGTATCATTCATAATAATTTCCAGTTTCTCACCCAGTGTAGCTTCGGACATGGCTTTGACGGCCGGGATGAGAGGACTGTAAAGTTTTTGACCACACGTGTCGATTGTTTTCATTTTATTATTCCTCTTCTATGGGTTCCTGCTTTGAAAACCATTCCAGATAGAGCTTAATCAGTTGCTGTAATCCAAAGGCTTTCATATTGTTGTGGTATATCACGTCGATGCAGAGGTCGAGCAAGTCTTTGCTGTCTTCTTCTTGTGATGCGATGAGGGAGCGGATATTCAGTCTCAGCTTTTCCAGAACAGATTCGTCTACAATACCATTACTGTCGATAAGATGACGGAAAAGTCCGTATTTCTCAATGGTTGCCAGGTTCTCTTCGGATATCTCTAAACTGCGGGTACCGCTGGGGTTTGCTTGTATAGTATACATGGTGTTTTATATTTTTAAAGGTTTATACTCTGAGAGCAAAGATAAGCGTTATTTTTAATTAGGCGCATTGTTTTTTATTTTTTTGCTTGAAAGAATTGCAGGATAGAAGCCATGACAGCGTTGCGATCCGTTTCCTGTTCAATACTTTCTAATGGGAACCCCATAACGAAGGTACGGTAGTTGCCCTGATAGGCAATGGCAGCACTTTGATTTCCGGAAGTATAGGTGAGCACTGGAAAAGCAGTATCTGCCGGTAGAATACATTCGGGAGCTGTTACGGGATAAGCGTACTCATTGGGTAGGCGGGGGATACTGAATGTACGTCCCAGACCATTAATATTTCCTGAGCGATTATCGGTGATGGATTGTCCGTAGGCATATTTCAGAATGTTTTGTGTGAACTCCCGGTCTCCCTGCGAACCGTTCATATCGCTGCCAAGATAGGAACCGCTCACAAGCAGATTTCCACCGGATTGGCAATAAGCGGTCAGTGCTCGCTGCATGGCAGAGGAAAAGGTTTTGTAATATGCATTGCTTGCCGGATTGCTTTGGCGGTCTTCTTTTTCCAGTCCGAGGATATAGTCTACGATATCGTAAGCTTCCAATGGAATACGTCCGCTTTCTACGGCTTCATCACTGCATGACACGAAACTATAATCTCCGGATGCCTGTATCGCCTTTCCGTGTATGAACGGATAATCGAAGCTATTTCCGGCAATTCGCATTCCTTCCCATTCGCTACCGCTACGTCCCAGTTCCTTCCCGGTCTGTTTGCGGGAGAATTCTGTTTGAGCACCACAAAGTGAGATGTCATATAAATAAGGTACACCCGGGTCTTTCGTTAAATCGAATCCGGCTTCAGTGGGGGTATCAATGACGGCTGGCCCACTGAGGCGGTCGAAACCATTGACAATCAAAATACGTCCTTTTTCTCTTTTTGCTTTATAAACTGCAAGAATCTCGGATGGAAAACTTTCTCCACCCCGGTTGGCTGCGGTTACTTTAAAGGAATAGACAATACCGGGTTCTATCTTTACGGTATAAGAGGGACTGCTGACACGTACGCCATTGTCAAAGCCTCCACGGCCGATGCGGGTATATACGATGTATTCGCGCGGTTTGGCTGTTGGTTCCAACAGGTCTTCTTCACCATTCCAGGAAAGTTCCAGTGTGTTCTTTTTATTACCGAAGCGAATAGCAAAGTTACTTACAGGAAGAGGTTGTACTACATAATCTTTGCCATGCTGATTGCAAAGGTATTGCAGAATAGCTTTATAAATAGAGCGTCCTACAGTGAATTTAAAGTTGGGATCATGCCCGAGGCGCATATCGGCAAAGTTTTGGTGCGAAAGTAATTCGACAATAGTGGAAGGAACGGCGGGCAGTCGCGTTTCACTGTAATTACGATTCCACATGCTGCGACGAGTCCAATCTATGGCATAATTGGAACGGATATCCCGCTGGAGTTGGGTAAGCAGAATGTCGGAAAGGTCTCGGGAGGCATAGCGGTCTGTTCCGGCTCCGAGTACTCCGTTATTGAAATCGGTGGTATATATGCCGAGCGTACCTATGATTTTATCTTCTTTGCTGGCACCCGCATCGCTGTGCAATGCCATTGAGAGTTCAAAAGGTACTCCTAAACCTTTGTCTTTGGGATTGAATATCGAACCGCCGGACAGATAGTTAATCATTCTGGAACGTACATTAATGTCATCAGACATGTCATCTTTACCTTCACGTCCGCCATAAACCGAATAAGGCATGCCGGCCCATTGTGCAGAATAACGGGCACCTTCCAGATAGCGAGGCATTCCACTGGTTTCTCCACCGCGTTCTATATTGCCCATTCCACCGCCAAAGCGTACGGCATCAGCGCAGACTACACCTTTCTGTTTGCTTTCATTGCTAAGTACCACCATGCCATAATCGTTCTTTCCCTTATCAAAAGAAAAAGTACCGAGATACACCCACGTACCACCACCTATCTGCTGATTTACTTTGAACTCAGTGGTTCCTCCATTATGGAAAACAATATATTTGGCGTCACTTACGCTATTAGGCAAAGTTTGATAAGAGACGTATACAGCATAATCTCCTGTTTCCGGAATATTGGGTATCCACTCGGCAAAGGCTTTATCTTTTTTCTTTTCGGTAGGGGCAAAACGTGCGGTACCACTGACGAAAGGATTTTCACCATCCCGGTAAACCTGTTTTCGCCAGGCAAAACCGGGGAGTCCTGTTTGCTCCCATTTAGCTTTACGACTTTTCACATCCAGATAGAGGGAATTCTGTGCTCCGTCATTATCGACAATAACCTCCTGCTTTTGTGTATCCCGCTCGCGGGGGGTAAATACGTTGGCACCGGCATTTTCCAGCATTGGGATAACATAAGGCAGAATAAAGGATTGTGTAAACTGGTCTTCTGTAGTGCAGAATAACCGGGGGCGTTGCCAACCCCATTCGCCTGTTTTGTTAATGAAATACTTCCCGTGGCTTTGCCATAAAGCTATATGCTTACCTTCCAATCCCCGGCTGACGTCGTAAGGACGGGAAAGTCGTGTCACCCAAGGTTCACCCTTATATTCCAGCCCGCTGTACAGACGGGATTTATCTTTCTTTCCTTTCCGGTATAAGTTTGGAATGAGGTCTTCGATAGATTTTCCGCTTGTTACTACTGTTAGATCGTAGTAGTTCACAGGACCTGGTAATATCTGTTTCAGATATCGATAAATGGCATCCACTGTTTCCGGCCGAAAAGGCTGATAGGAAAACTTTTCATCGGCATAGATGAGCAGTTTCTTCTTTTGGTGATTGATGCGGAAACTATCCAGTTTACAAGTTCCCATATTTACGGTTGTGGTAGTATATTCCCGGAAGAAAGATTGAAGGCGATCTTGTATGTTCGCCTCGATATCTTGTGCAAAGAGTGAGCTTCCATATAGAATTATGGTAAGTAATAAAACAATTCTTTTCATACGTAATACGGTTTAGTTCTGCCATCTGGGAACAACAAAAGATATTTTGCGCTCCAGAAGCGGACAAAATTACGTATTTTATTGGTTGGGAGATATACCTGTCTCTTATA
>ERZ1026915.1113-NODE-1113-length-11971-cov-5.941759_pt1 | contig 11971 bp, 11 predicted proteins | sample MGYA00519466_ERZ1026915 | MGnify/ENA primary metagenome ERZ1026915 (study PRJEB26926, sample SAMN06164884) | human gut metagenome | biome: ENVO:00009003; feature: ENVO:2100002; material: ENVO:00002003 | host: Homo sapiens | place: USA | collected 2012 ... | reverse complement strand
TCTCGTGGGCTCGGAGATGTGTATAAGAGACAGCAATCAGCGAAGTGATTGACACGGGAGTGAACAGTAACGTAAAATCAGCCGCAGGGGATATTTTCCACTTGTTATATCTATCCTAGCACAACCTCTTGTTTGATTCAAGCAAAAACGCAGAAGAAAAGGAAGGTTTTCTTCCTCTTCTCCTGCGTAAAACAGCACTATTTTATTTCTCAGGAAATATAATCTCCATTCTTGTTCCTTTTCCGTACTCACTATCCACCTGAACTTTCGCCCCGTGCAGAATTGCTCCATGCTTCACAATCGACAGTCCAAGTCCTGTTCCACCCCGTTCTTTCGAATGACTCTTATCAACTCTGTAGAATCGTTCAAAGATTCTATCCTGATGTTCTTTTGGAATTCCGATCCCTGTATCACTCACGCGGACTTTCGGTCCTTCCAGTGTATTTCCTACCCAAATAGTTATATTTCCATTTTCTTTATTATACTTTACAGCATTTTCTGTAATGTTATAGATCATTTCATCCAGAATCTGACGGATTCCATGTATTTTCACAGATTCTCCTGTCAGTTCCATATGAATATTCCGCTGAGCCGCTGTAAGAGAAAGACGACTGACAATTTCTCTCGTCAGTTCAAATAAATCTACATCTTCTTTCTCAAGCTCAACAGATTCGTCATCTAGCTTTGATATTTTAATAATATCTTCAATCAATGTCAAAAGCCGACGTGCCTCCTTATAAATTGTCTCAGAAAATCTCTGAATATCCTCCGGACGCACGAGTCCATTCATCATGATCTCTGCGTATCCGGAAATCGAAGTGAGCGGAGTTTTCAGCTCATGGGATACATTTGCAGAGAATTCTTTACGCATATTGGCCACAGCTTCTTTTTCTTTATTCTGCTTATCCATAGCTTCCAAAAGCGGGGTCATCTCCTCATATACAACATTATCCAATGGGTTTTCCAAATCCAGATGAATTACAGGTTCCATCAGTCTGTTTGTCTGCCATTTTGCAAGAAACCAGGCAAGTACAAGTCCGATGATTCCAATCCCTATAACCACCGGCAAAATATTTAATGAAGTCCACATCAGACTATCCATTGATTTTGAAACACGGAGAACGTTCCCATCATCCAGAAGAACCGCATAATAATACAATTCTTTGCTTACGGTATCTGACATACGGATCTTCTCGCCTGTTCCATTCTTCAAAGCCTGCTGTACTTCGGCTCTGGTCTTATGATTCTCCATCGTACTTCCATCATTTCTGGAATCATACAGAACATCTCCCGTAGATGCGATCAGCGTCACTCGCGTTCCCTGATCCACATCATCCAGCTGTGCAAGATACTCTGTTCCTGACAGATCGACTGCCCGTTTGATATACGCTGCTTCCTGTTTGATCTCACCCTCAAGGATCTTCAGGTTCCGCTGATACACAACAACAGACATGATCAGATATATCGGAACTAAAATTGCAATCAGTATAAACATCATGCTTTTCTGAATTCGTTTTCTCACTTTCTCATATCCTCCAGACTTGTATTACGCTTCTCCACCGATCCGATATCCAACACCACGAACTGTCTTGACCAGACTGCCCTGCTCACCTAACTTCTGGCGGAGTGTCCGGATATGAACATCAACCGTTCTCGTCTCTCCATCAAAATCATATCCCCAGATCTCTGTCAGTAGCTGGTCTCTTGTCAGCACGATTCCCTGATTGCGCATCAATTTCTCAAGAAGTTCAAATTCCTTCAATGTCAGCACAACTTGCTCGCCATCTACTTTTACTTCATGTTTCTTCGTATCTAAGCTGATTCCTCCAACAGAAAGTTTCGTCTTATCCTGTTGCTTTCCACTTCTGCGAAGCACTGCTTTGATTCTGGAAATCAGCTCCATCATACCAAATGGTTTCGTCACATAATCATCCGCACCGGAATCCAATCCCACTACCTTATCATACTCTGACCCCTTCGCTGTCACCATGATCACAGGGATATCCTTTGTCTTTGATGAATTTTTCAGTTTCTTAAGAATCTCAAGTCCATCTTCCCCTGGAAGCATAATATCAAGCAAAACAAGCTCTGGCGTGTCAAACGCCAAAGCCTCCATAAATGCTGTCCCGTCTGCGAATCCTCTGGCTTCCAGTCCGGTTGTCTCCAGAGTGTAGATTACAAGTTCGCGAATGTTATCGTCATCTTCTACACAAAAAATCATATATTTCTTTCTCCTTCTAATGCATTACAGCACTATCCTTATGCACTCCGGTAATTGCAAATTCTACCCACTCGGCAATATTTGTCGCATGGTCTCCGATTCGCTCAAGATACTTTGTAACCATGATAAAATCAAAGAGTTTTCTTCCATCACGACCATCACCCTCACGGATCAGCTGGATGATCTGATCCCGGATCTCATCAAAATAATCATCAATCTCATCATCATCATTCATGACTGTACGTGCAAGCTCCAGATCTTTCTCAACATATGCTGTTACACTGTTGCGAACCATTTTGCTTACGCCTGTTGCCATCGCTGTCAGCTTGTCAAGATTCTCATCCATCTTCTCCCACTTGGATGAAATGATGATCTCTGCGATATCAGAAGTCTGATCTCCGATTCGCTCCATATCTGTGATCATCTTAAGTGCTGCTGAGATTCTTCTGAGGTCTCTTGCGACCGGCTGCTGCTGGAGCAGAAGCTTCAGACAAAGTCTCTCGATATCTTTTTCAATCTGATCGATCTCTTCATCTTCTTTGATCACAATCTTAGCCTGTTCCGTGTTACCTTCCTTTAATGCCTGAGTTACCTTTGCAATTGCTGTTTCACACAACTCACCCATATGTGTAAGCTGTGTATCCAAAAGATGCAGCTGCATATCATATCTGTTACGCATAAATCAACCAAACCTCCCTGTGATGTAATCCTCTGTTCTCTTATCTTCAGGAATGGAGAACAATTTCTCAGTGTCATTATACTCAATCACTTCTCCTAAGAGGAAAAATGCTGTGTTATCCGATACACGGACTGCCTGCTGCATATTATGCGTTACCATAACGATAGTATAATCTTTTTTCAGTTCCATCGCAAGGTCTTCAATCTTAGATGTTGAGATTGGATCCAGTGCGGATGTCGGCTCATCCATCAGAATTACTTCCGGCTCAACTGCCAGTGTTCTTGCGATACAAAGTCTCTGCTGCTGTCCACCGGAAAGTCCGAGCGCACTTTTATTCAGACGGTCTTTGAGTTCATCCCAAATCGCTGCCTGACGAAGGCTTCGCTCAACGATCTCATCCAGCTGAGATTTTTTTTTGATTCCGGCAATTCTCGGTCCGTAAGCCACATTGTCATACACACTCTTTGGAAATGGATTTGGCTGCTGAAATACCATTCCAACACGATGACGCAGTGTGATCTCGTCCATTTCCTTGAAAATGTCCTTACCGTCGAGCAGAACATTTCCATCAATCTTACAATTTTCCACCAGATCATTCATACGGTTCAGTGTCTTCAGAAATGTAGATTTTCCACATCCGGAAGGTCCGATAAATGCAGTGATCTTATTCGCCTCGATCTTCATATTCACATCTTTGAGTGCATGGAAGTCTCCATAATGAAGATTCAGATGGCTGATATCAAATTTATAATCATTTGCTTTTTTTGCTTCCATTTTTATTAATTATCCTTTCTACATGCCAGTCAACGAAATGATTGACATAGAAATTATCAGTTGGCTTCCTCTTTCATTTTCTGTCTTTAGTTTCCTGAATTCTTCTTATTAATGTGTCGGCTCAATGCATTTGCGCCAATGCTGAACAGCAGAACAAGAATCATCAGGATTGCTGCTGACAGGTTTGCAAGATTCGGATCCTGTCCATTGATCTGAAGTCCCCAGATCTGCAATGACAATGTCTCTGCCGGACGGAAAATATTCAGCGGGCAGGTTGGGGATGTCAGATTCCAGTTGTTCCAGCGCAGATCTGTTCCTGATCCTGTTGTATACAGAAGTGCTGCCGCCTCACCAAATCCTCTTCCTGCTGCCAGGATGACACCTGTCATGATTCTTGGGATACACGCCGGGATCAACACATGATAAATGGACTGCCATCTTGTTGCTCCAAGTCCAAGACTTGCCTGCAGGTAATGTCCCGGCAGACCATTGATCGCGTCCTCTGTCGTTGTTGTGATAACTGGGATTGCCAGAATGGAAACTGATAATGCTCCCGCGAGAAGACTCTTTCCAAGTCCGAAAAACACAAGAAATACCAGATATCCAAACAATCCAACAACAATGGACGGAAGAGAAGAAAGTGTCTCAATACAGATTCTTAGAAATTTTGTAAGAAATCCTTTCTTCGCATACATTGCCAGATAGATTCCGGCTGTCACTCCAAGCGGAATGGAGAATAACAGCGAAATAAATACTAAATAAATTGTATTGAACAACTGGTTTCCGATGCTTCCTTTTCTCGCAAAGGCAAACATCTCCGGTGTTGCTCCTGTAAATCCTTTGATAATTACATAAGATGCAAATCCAATCAATAATGTAAAGAAGAACACTGCGATCAGATAAAACACGCCGGTCATTATTTGATTTATTCCACGCGCACGTTGTACTCGATTCATCTATTTGCTCCCCCTTACTCTTTGTCTTTCTTCGGTCTTGAAAAATAATGGATCAGCAGGATGAATAACAGAGATAATAAGAACAATAACAATGCCATTGTCCAGAGTGCTGTCTTCATCTCACCACCCTCCGTTGCATTTCCCATCTGTGCTGCGATTTCTGTAGTCAAACTCTTTGTTGTGGAGAATAATCCCTTTGGAAGAGCTGTTGTCTGTCCAATTACCATTGCAACCGCAAGTGCCTCACCGAATGCTCTCGCAAGTCCAAGAATAATTCCTGAAAGAATTCCTGAACCTGCTGCCGGAATGACAACTTTATAAATGGACTGCCATCTTGTAGAACCCAGTCCGTAGGCTGCCATACGGTAACTTTTGGCACAGAATGAATGGAATCTGCTGCCACATTACTGATGGTTGGGAAGATCATCAGTGCCAAAACAATCCCTGCCGCAAGAACTGAATGTCCAACCTGTAAACGAAATACTTTCTTAATTGCCGGAATCAGGACTGTAAGTCCAACCCATCCATAAACAACTGATGGAATTCCTGCGAAAATTTCAACGATTGGTCTGTAAAACTTTTCTCCGAATTTCGGCGCAATCTCAATCATAAAGATTGCAGAACCTACTGCAAATGGAGTCGCGATCAGAAGTGCCAGACCACATGTACATAGAGAACCCACGATAAAGATCAATGCTCCGACAGTTCCACCACCCTGTGCATTATCTTCCGGGTTCCAGTCTGTCGATCCTAAGAATTCAAATATGGAATGACCAAATATCGTAAATGTACCGGATCCCTTATATATAAGAAAGGCTCCGATACAGATTGTGATGGCAATAACAAGCAAACCGCCTGCTGTCATCAGTCCTCTCCATGCATACTCTTTTGTAAACATGTTTTGTTTCTTCATATTTTCACCTTTTATCAGTGAAATGTACTGCTGTTCTGAATTTTCTCGGAACACACAGTACATTTCATAGCTTTTCACTTTATGCTATTAGTGCTCTGTTGCAGTCATCTTAGATGCAACACCATAACCAAGTTTCTCCATCTGAGCGCCATATTCATCACCTGTGATATAATCAAGGAATGCTTTTGTCACTTCATTTGGTTCACCCTTTGTGTACATATGCTCGAATGTCCATACAGGATATTTTCCGCTATAAGTATTCTCAAGTGTTGGCTCAACATCATCAATTGCTACTGTCTCAACACCTGCATCTCCTGTCAGATAAGAAAGTGCTACATAACCGATTGCTCCGTTTGTACTCTTTACATTTGTAAGAAGAACTCCGGAATCATCTGTTTCCATGGATGTGTTAGAAGCTTCTTCGTTTCCGTCCAGTGCATATTTCTGGAATGTTGCTCTTGTTCCTGAAGACTCAGGACGTGTTACAAGAACGATATCCTCATCCGGTCCTCCAACATCTTTCCAGTTTGTTGTCTTTCCTGTGAAGATGGAGATCAACTGCTCTTTTGTAAGACTCTTAACACCTGCTTCTGCAACATCTTTGTTTACGATCGGTGCCATAGTTACAACACATACCTGATGATCTACAAGCTCTTTTGCTGCTGTCTCATCCAGTTTATCTTCTGCTGCCACATCAGAGTTACCGATATCTACAGTTCCTTCTGATACCTGCTTCAGTCCTTCTCCTGAACCGCCTGCATCAATTGTGATAGATACATCCGGATGATCATTTAGAAACGAATCTGCTGCATCATCAGCAAGTGGTTTCAGTGCTGATGAACCGGCTGCTGTGATTGTTCCGCTTAATGAGCTGTCACTGCTCTCTGTATTTGTATCTGCTGCATTATCTGAAGTTTCGTTTGATGAACTTCCACATCCAACTGCCATTGTTGCTGTCATACCTGCTACTGTAAGTAATGCAATAAACTTTTTCATTTTCATGTCAATTATCTCCTTTACATTTCATACACATTTCTAATCCCACTGCATTTTCTTTTTTTTATTTTCTGCAGTCATTTATGCTTCCCTCAAGCACAGTACATATGTTACGTAAGAAATGTAAAGTCTGAAATCAACCAAATGTTAAGTTTATGTAAAACAACAACGGGTGTTTTTCGGATTTGTGCAGATCCTAAACGGAGTATTTTTTGTATATCAGGAAAATACTTTCCTGATATACAAAAAAAGAGAGGCCTCTCAACCTCTCTCACAAATCATCTCTTTATCTGAAGCAAACACATAAGGACTACGCCCAGAATCAGACCACCGAGAAAACAGACAATATATCCAAGAACCACCTTTCGATTTCCCCTTTCACCGCTTGTCTTCCTGATGTCATTATATGAAGCTTTCTGCGAAAATATTCCTTCTAATCTTCAAGTGTTCCCCTTGCCCAACGAATCAGCCATAGAATACTCCAGGTCAGCAACACTCCCATGATCACACCGACAATATTGATTCCTGCTTCATCCCACTGACAGTGTCTTCCTACGATCAGAACCTTGTGTGCCTCATCTGCAATTGCCAGGATCGTACAAAGTCCGAATACCGCACACGCCGCTTTCCAGGCTTTCATCACATTCTTCATTGCCAGAACCAATAATCCTGATTCTATGAAATAAACGATAAAGTGTGCCCATTTTCTCAGATACATATGCACATAATCCACACTGTCCTGTGGAAAAAAGTGCTGTTGGATCCATTCTGCCATCGGCAGACTGGTTGCCGCTGTCTGTGGTCCATTCTGGCTTGACAAAACCAGAAGAAGGATCAGCCAAATGATTGCCGGCAAAAATGAGATCATCGTCAATTTCCTGTTCTTCGCTCTATTCGTTTTCTTATTGCTCTTCAAAAATCTACTCCTAACTGATATACTGCTTTCTTTTTCGCTCATTATACCATGTAGAAATTCTTTGTCAAATTTCATTTCTTGTCTTACTTATACGTTAAACAAGTAATTCGCAATCCCATACATCTACGCCACTGTCCTGGAACACGCCATGCAGACGTTCATGCAGCTGCTCCTTTGTCACATCTTTCTTTAGAATCACCTGAATGAATCCGCCTCCACCGGCTCCTGATATAAACTTCCCATCGATCAGGTCTTCACATACAAGAAGGATCTGATCGATACAGGTATTGGTTGTACCGGCATCCAACATACAGGATAATTCCCAATGTTGGTTTAAAAGCTCAGCAAATTCGTCAATATCTCCCTGCTCCAGTGCAAAACGCATTAACACGGCGATTGCCTTCATCTCCTTTAATGCCTTCAATGATTCTGGTCTGCTTCCGATATAGCCACCAACCACATCACGCAGCAGATTTCTTGCGAGACGCCTCTGACCAGTATAAATCAATGCGAAACGTTCTTTCAGTTCTTTCTTTCCCTCTTCCGGCATTTCTATCTTCTCTACAACAAGATTCTGGGCAATCCCCGGTTTTGTTGAGATCAGTTTAATTCCTTCTGTCAGTCCGCCAACCTGATCCTGCCATCCGCCTCCGGTACTCATGATCTGCTCCATACCAAGGACAACATCATAGATCTCTGCATCTGTACGCTCCTGACCAAGAAATTCAAAGATTCCCTTTACGCACGCTCCTGATAAGATACTGCTTGTTCCAAGTCCTGATCCTTTCGGTACTCCATAAACCTGGGTAGAAAGATAGATTCCTCCTCCCATCCGCTTTAAAATCTCCTGAAGATCTGCTTCTTCCCTGACCGGGATAATTCCACAGGCGATCAAAGCTGCTTTATGCAGTGCAAATGAATCATATGGATTATGACAATCCTGGATCTCAGCTGCACTGTCTACAGTTGTATAGACTCCGATATCCTTACTTTCAAATTCCACATGAAGCTCATCTAATCTCTTCACCGTGATCTGTACCGGATAGATTCCTCTTAATTTCATTGCAGCATTAAGAACTACTCCACCCTTTTCATTACAATGTGGTGGTGTATCCGTCCAGCCTCCGCCCCAGTTCACGCGGACCGGAAGGGCGATATCAACCTGATCTTTTACAATTCTATATCCTGCACTATCCGGAAGTTTCTTCTCTGCTTCTTCATAAATTACCTCCTGGATTGTTCCAAAACAGTCATTCTCAAGTGCATCATAATGCAGATCATCATAAATCGTTCTTGTCTTTTTCATATAACAGGAGACTGCATGATAGATTCGAATCTTCAATGAGAAATCTGCTTCTGCCGCATCTTCCATCAGTAACTTAAAGATTTCTTTCGATATTCCACGCTTTCCAAATATCTTGAGTGCATCCGCATAATACATTCCCTGCTCCAGTTTTCTGATGAAACACCTTGCAAGAATACGGTTTTCAAGAAACCTCTCCTGATCACAGGATGCCTCAATATCTGCTGCATTAAAACTGGAATAGAGGCTCATACGTTCAGTCTCACGCCATCTGGAAATCTCTTCTTTTGTTGCAGTACCATGTGCCATCTTGTAAATGATTTCAGCCATATCAAGTGCATCTTCCCAGTCATCACACACCGGATAAAGATCTGCAAACCACAGATAGGTCTCTTCTCCTTTCCAGAGTTCTTCTTTCGTCACTTTATTCTGAGCCATAAACTGATTCAATGTCGTGCCGAGAAATGAAACCTCTCCCGGATATTTTCCTTTCGGATTATCTGGTACACCATAAATCCTGATTACTTTTTTCCCACCTGTCAGTTCAATTCCGTGCATAACAATCTGTTCTGGAATCTTCCGGTCCATAATGCGCACATGGGAAAGAACGGTTCCGTCGCCGACCTCAGAATTACCAAGAATATAACAATTCTCCAGATATGCTTCTTTTCCTATCTTTGCACGGCTTCCTACATAAGCATTATGCGCTGCAAATCCTTCTTTTTGCACCGCTGAATTCACCTGCATCTTCCAATCCAGGAACTCGTAATCCTGCACATTTTTTGTTACAAGGCTTCTCAATTCCCTTGTTGTCCCGAAATGAATAAATTCCGCCGGTGACAGACACAACAGCTTCATTGAGAAATGATGGATCGCATTCCAGATCTGTGTCCTGCATTCATGCAGTGCCTCATTGAGCTGTCCTTCTGCTGCCTCTTTATAGAAATCTTCTAATGTAGAATCATTTGCAAGCGGATATAAAAAATCCCCATAAAAGCTGATCCTTGCTTCTTCATTACAAAACTGCCTGAATTTCTTCTCGTCTACTTTGCCCCCTGTTGAAATCAGACGGAACAGTGCCTGCAACAGTGCGCTGCCAAACAATACCGCACCTGTATCAAGATCTACATTTCCTGCTTTATTAACAGCTCCCATCTCTCGCAGACGCTCTTCCGTCTGTTTATGAAGAAAGCACTTTACATAATCATGTCCGTCATTCAGAAATACGCCATGATTTTTTCCTGTAGCTACCGGCTCTTTAATGGAAATTGCTGCTGCTCCGTCAAACTGCGCATCAATCTGGAGTGGATTAAACAGAAGCAATACATCACCTGACAAAACAAGCATTCCCTCCTGGATTCTGGATGGAACTCCTGACATTCCCACAATAAACTCATCAAATAAAGTGGAACTTCTTCCATCCGGCAATTCTCTTGGAACCGGTGAGAAAAGCTTGCCGATTGCAGAATACTGCGGCACTCTCTTGCTGTCACCACCTGAATGAATCACAAGAATTCTACGATTCTTAAAAGGATTCTCTCTCTCCGGTTCCTGTTCTGCAATATAACGCATCACCTGAAATGTAGCTCCTCCTGATCCCACACGTTTTCCCTCCGGATCCGGAAGAACCGCATACGTTGTCTCTTCCGGAAGAAGACCTTTTTCCAGACGGTTCTCGATCTGATTCCGATAAGCCGTTGCCTGTGCTTCATTTGATGCTGTCAATATAATATAATCCCATTTGATAAAGCTTTTTTTCTTTAAACTTCTTTCATAATCTTCCCAGGAATCCAGATAGGACTGACGCAGGAAGAGATTATTCATCTTCTCGTATTTCATTTCTTACCCCTTATCTACCTTTTTCTTATCTTAGTTAAACGTTCAAATAACATCCAATGCTAGGATAACACACATTTTATAAAATTGAAAGTAATTGCAACCCGAGTAGATGTTTTTCTATATCAGAACAGTAACCAGAACGTGACTTTTTCATATACAAAAAAGAGCTGTAAAAAACGAGATTATCCTCTATTTCTCACAACTCTTTTCAAAAATCGGTTTAACTCCAGCTCTTACTGCTGTGTAAAATCATTATTCGCTGTCGGCGCTACTGCGCTTTCCTGAGCACTGATCGACTGAACTGTCTCAGAAGGTGTATACGTTTCTGTCGGATACAAAAATGTATGCATCTGTGTACTCATGTCATTCAGTGTAACCGGAACTTCATAGAACACACCATCAATCTTACCGGAATAGAATACCTTTGGAAATGCATCCATTGCTTCCACCTTGTATTCTGTGATTGTACTTAAAAGACGAAGCACTTCGCTCTCTAAATAGTTTGTATTAATTTTATCAAGCATGCTCTTGGCAATATCGATCTTTTTCGCTTTGTCAAGCTCCTGTGCTTTTGAGAAAATCTTAAAGAGAACTGTTCTCTGTCTTTCACTTCTCTTATAATCTCCTCCTTCTGTATAACGGATACGGCTAAATGCAACCGCCTGTGTTCCGTCTAATGTATAAGTACCGGCTTCTGTAATGTGTGCAGAAGATGTTCCTCGGATTCCATTAAGTTCATCAATATAACCGTTGATATACTTTGTTTCTTCTTCTGTAATGTCCTGCTCGATTCCACCCATATCATCAACCAGTTCTGCAACATTCATAAAGTTAACTGTAATATATTTCTGAATATCCAGATCAAAGTTTGTATTTAATGTATCCATTGCAAGCTCCGGTCCTCCGAAAGAGTGTGCATGTGTGATCTTATCCAGACCATGACCTTCAATCTGTACATAACAATCTCTATAGACAGAAGCAATATACACTTTTTTATTTGTATTATCTACATTTACCACCATCAGGGAGTCTGATCTTGTTCCCTTACCAAGATTATTTTCCCTGGAGTCAACTCCAAAAATAGCAAATGTCTCCTGATTAACTTCCGGCTCTTCTTCTACTTCTTCCGGCTCTTCTTCCTCTTGTACTACCTGCTTTGTCTCTTTCTTTGGCTCTTCCTTTTCTTTCTTCTTTCCACAACCGGAAAAAGAAGCAACTGCAAGTGCAACAATCAAAAGAACTGCAAGTATTCTTCTCTTTTTCACCTGAATTTTCCTCCCTCTCTCTGTCTTATCTCCATATTGATACGAAAAAGTTTCTCGTTACTGTTCACACGATGTGCGACCAGCAACGCATCTCGCCATTTTAAATCGC
>ERZ1026915.1089-NODE-1089-length-12134-cov-7.757761_pt1 | contig 12134 bp, 11 predicted proteins | sample MGYA00519466_ERZ1026915 | MGnify/ENA primary metagenome ERZ1026915 (study PRJEB26926, sample SAMN06164884) | human gut metagenome | biome: ENVO:00009003; feature: ENVO:2100002; material: ENVO:00002003 | host: Homo sapiens | place: USA | collected 2012 ... | reverse complement strand
ATCTACACGTAAGGAGTCGTCGGCAGCGTCAGATGTGTATAAGAGACAGATGCTGTTCAACAGCAGGAGCATCCCGATGAGCAGCAGGAACAGGCTTGCCGCGGCGGCCATGCTCCATGTGCAGGAGCGTGCCATTTCCCCCGCCTGTTCCCGGTCCAGGCGTTTTTTCACCAGGATCAGGTAGTACGGAACAAGCATTAGAAAGAAGGCTCCGGACCAGGGGCGCATGGCTTCATTCAAGGCTCCGGCGATGATGAGGGCCGTCAGGACGCAGGCGGAGGCGATGATGAACAGAGCCTGGAGCGCCGTGTGAAGAACCTTGTTCATGGCGGCTGTTCCGTTCATTCTCCGGAGGAGGCGTTCTTCCCTCTTTCCCGGGCGGGGCCGGAAAAGAGGGAAGGGAAAACGCTTACTTGAGTTTCAGGATGTCCACGATGTTGGACGTGATGGAGCGCATGTCGTCCATCGTCAGCTCACCCATGTGGGCGATGCGGAAGGTCTTGTTCTTCAAATCCCCGTAACCGTTGCCGAGCTGCATGCCGCGTTCGATCAGCACGTTGTTCAGGGCGGCGATGTCAATGTCCCTCGTGTTGCTGATGACCGTCAGGGTGCGGGAAAGATGGTCCCGGTTGGCGAAGACGCTGAAATATTCATCCGCCCAGGAGCGCACGAATTCCGCCATGGCTTCATGGCGCGCAAAGCGGTTTTCCACGCCTTCCTGCATGATGCGCTGGAGCTGGAGGTCCATGGCGTACATGATGGAGACGCAGGGGGTGTTCGTGTACTGGTAGTCCTTTTTCTGGATAGTGTCGTAAATGGAGCGCAGGTCAAAGTAGCAACCGCGGTTGGGGACGGAGGCGGTGCGTTCATAAGCCTTTTGGGACAGCGTGCAGACAGCCATGCCGGGGGGGAGCGCCAGCGCCTTCTGGGTGGAGGTCACCAGCACGTCCACGCCCAGCCTGTCCGTTTCAATCCGGGAGCCGGCGGCGGAACTTACCGCGTCCATGCACCATACGACGTCCGGGTATTTTTTGAGTACTTCCGCAATTTCCTCCACCGGGTTCTGGACGCCGGTGGACGTTTCATTATGGGTGATGCAGATAGTGTCGTACTTGCCGGTGGAGAGGGCGCCGTCCACCATTTCCGGGGTGGTGGGCTGGCCGAGTTCGCTCTTGAAAATGTCGGAGGGAACGCCGTTGCCCGTGGCAATCTTGTACCATTTGTCGCCGAAGGCGCCCACGGAAAAAATGGCGGCTCGCTTGGCGGTGCAGGAACGCACGGCGCCTTCCATCAAGCCCGTACCGGAGGAAGTGGAGAGCAGGATTTCCTGTTCCGTCAGCAGAATGCGGCGCAGATTGTTGGAAATGCGGCGCTGCAGGGCGGAAGCCGCCTTGGATCGGTGCCCCATCATCGGGCCGCTCATGGCGGCAAGTACTTCAGGTGCTACTTCAGTGGGTCCGGGAATGAATAATTTGGTTGCCATTTGTTTTAAAAACTGGGTACGTGTACTATAGCGTCTCCAAACGGTTTGGCTATGAATTTTTGTTGGGGCAGGCTGGGAAAACCTGCCGCAGCAGCGGGAATAGGAGCGGTTTACTGCCCGGATCCGCCGGGAAACGAATGATAAATCCGGAATCAGGGGCTGCTTTTTATCTCAAGGAACTCATGTTGAGTAGCCGTTTCTCTGTTGGAAACCGTTCCGTTGCGGATGAAACGGCCTTTTTGCTTCCGTACGGGGAGGAAACGCGGATGCATGCTTCCCCCGCAGGCGAAAGGTCTTTAAAGTTTAGAAGCTGATGAGCTTGACCAGCCAGTAGCCGCCGAAGAAGAGCCAGACGTACAGGAGGCCCGCAAGCAGGAAGGGGCGCGCTCCGGCTTTCTTGAACTTCTCAAAGCTGGATTCTGTGCCCAGAGCCGTCATCGCCATGGTCAGCAGGAACGTGTCCAGGGTGTTGATGGCGTCCACCAGTTCGGCAGGCAGCAGGTGCAGGGAATTGAAGCCGATGACGGCGAGGAACAGGAACGCGAACCAGGGGATGGTGATTTTACGTTTTTCGCTGTTTCCTCCGGCGGCGGAGTCCCGCCGCGCCAGGATGATGCTCAGGATGACCAGCACCGGGGCCAGCATCATCACGCGGATCATCTTGACGATGATGGCCGGGTCGGAGATGGCCTGCCCCATGGCGTTGCCGGCGCCCACCACGTGGGCCACTTCATGAAGGGTGGCTCCGGTAAAGAGGCCCATCTGTTCCGTCGTCAGGTTCAGCATTCCGGCCCGGTACAGGGCCGGATACAGGAACATGGATAGCGTGCCGAAGATGACGACGGTGGAAACGGCCACGGCCGCCTTGTAAGGCTTGCTTTTCACGACGGGTTCCGCGCCCAGGACGGCCGCCGCCCCGCAGATGGAACTGCCGATGGAGGTCAGAAGGGCCGTGTCCCGGTCCATTTTCAGCAGCCGCCCCAGTCCCGCGCCCAGCAGAATGGTGAGAGAGACCACAATGAGGTCGATCAGAAGAGCCGCTCCCCCGATGTCGATCACGCTCTGGAAGGTCAGCTTGAACCCGTACAGGACGATGCCTGTTCTCAGCACCTGCTTGGTGCAGAACTGGATGCCGGGCACCCACGCTTCCGGAAGGTGGTTGCGCAGGCTGTTGGCGTAAAGCATCCCCAGCACGATGCCGACGATCAGCGGGCTGAAGGAGAGGTGTTTCACCCATTCAAAGTCCGCAATGTAGAAGGCGGAAAAGGAGAACAGGACGATGAGCAGGATGCCGTGGAGCGGATTGGCGAGATGTTTGGGGGACATGGGCTGTAGAATGATGGCTGCGGCCGCCCGTCTTGTCCGGAGGGGGAACGTGCCGGAACGGCTGCGTGGGAGATATACTCCACAATCATCATAAAATCTAATCAGAAATTGTTATAGGCGATTAGATTTTGTTATAATAATTCCGGCAGAATTTGATGAATAATTCATTGATTCTGCTGTAGTCTCCGTGCCCGTTGGCAAAGTGAAAGGAACGGCGGATTTCCAGATGGCGGAGATGGATTTTTTTCAAATCCCCGCGTTTGAGCTCTTCCCGCACGGCGAGGGAGGAGAGAAAAGAGCATGCCGGGGAATGCGCCAGATACATCTTGATGCTTTCCGTATTGCCCAGCGTCATCAGGACGTGGAGGCCGGAAGCGGCGATTCCGTGTTTCTTCAGGACTTCCTCCACCACCCGGCGCGTGCCGGACCCCGGTTCCCGCATGATCAGGGGAACATGGGAGAGCTGCGGGAGGGAGAGGCCTTCCCGCGGGGCGGCGGCATGAGAACCGCCCGCCAGAATGATTTCATCCTCCATGAAGGGCAGGTAATGCAGGTCCGTGCGCCTTGCGGTGCCTTCCACGATGCCGAGCTGCACGGCTTCATCCTGCACGGCCTGTTCGATTTCCTCCGTATTGCCGCTTTTCAGCCGTATGCGTATTTCCGGATAATGGCGGTTGAACAGGGCCAGCAGCGGAGGCAGGACGTACTGGGACATGGTGGAGCTGGCTCCCAGGCTCAATTCACCGGAAACGGGCGTATTCCGGCCGGAAGACATGTCTTCCGCCAGCGTTTCATATTCCTTGAGGATGCGGCGGGAATGGACCAGCAGGCGCACGCCTTCCGCCGTCAGGGCGATGCCGCGGCCTTCCCTTTTGAACAGGCGGGCGTCCAGCAGGCGTTCCAGCTCCTTGATATGCCGGGTGACGGCCGGCTGCGTGATGAACAGCTCCTCCGCCGCGCGCGTGAAGTTCAGGCGCCGCGCGACGGTCTCAAACACTTTCAGCCGGAAATCCGTAATCATGGAGAAGGCATGCATTCAACCACGCCTCCGCGTTCCCGGCAAGCTCCTTTCCTTCATGCGGTTGCCCGTTGAAAAGAAAAGGCCGTGAAATCCGGATGATGACATGATGGCGGCTCGTGCGGGGAAGCCGGAAGGAAGAGAACAGGAGCAGCATGGGCATGAGATGGCGGATTATGGCCGCGGCGGCATTTTGCGTGGCCGGGTGGGCTTCCGGGGATGTGCCGTCCGATCCTTCCAGGGAGTTTTTACTGCCTTCCGGAACGTTGAAGGCGTTTGCCGAATATATACCAGCCTATGGAAAAGGTGCGGTTCCTGGTCCGGAGGAGACGGAGCCTGTCCGTCTGGAACAAGCGATAGACGCCACCCGGGCGGCAAAGGATGCCCGTGCGCTGAAGGAAGCCGCCGCCGCACTGGACGCCTATTGGCAGTCCCGGCTGGATGCTCTTTATGCTCCCGTAGCCGCCTGGTTGGCTTCACGGTGGTTTGTAAAGTCGGAATTGATTGAACATCAATCAAAGTGGTTTAAGGAAATGCCTCTTCAGGAATTGCAGGATGAAATAGTGATGGAATCCTGGGTGCAGGCGCAGGTGGCTTGGGAGGCATTTTTAAGAGCGGATGAGAGGTTTTACAGGGCGTGGATGCTGGCCGCCCAAAACCGGCGCTCTGCCATGAAGGGGGAGGGCGTACCCGATGCCGGGTCATTGGGAGAGCTGGAGGAGGCGGAAGTCCATGTGCGCCGGGCCTTCAAGAAGATGGAACGGATGATGGCTATTGCGGATACGGCCTGCGCGACGAATGCCTACCCGCTGGTAGACGTTGCGCCCGTGGATCCCGGCTGGCAGGAGAATGACCCCGTGCTGCAAAAGGTGGAACAGGCCGTTTGTTCTTCTGAATATCCCTTCGTCAAGTTCCTGCTGGGCTCCTACCGGAATTACTGGAAGGCCCGGTTGTCCGGTATCCGGACGGCTTTCTTGCCGGAGAATGGCTGCAGTTTCATGCGTACCGGATGGGAGGACAGGCTCCGGGAGGCGGACCGGGCGTGGCGGCGTTATGTGGTTTTTTCCGTGGAGTATGAAATTCAGCCCGGCATTTATTTCTGGAGTTCCGGGATAGGCATTTACATGACGGCGCATGAGTCGTGGCTATACCGCCAGAGGTGCCGGGATTTGCTGGCCGTCGCGGGGCTGGTACCGGAGAGAAGATCAGAGGGCTTCACCAGCCCGGCCCGGAATTTTGCCGGCTTTGGGGAAGCGCGTCTGATCGCGGAGCGCATGGCAGCAGCCGGAGGATCGTCCGCTGCGGCTTACCGAAAATTGTCTGAAAACCTGGAAAGGCTGCGCACGGATTTATTCAGTTCGGTTTCTCCCTGGCCAGCCGTTTTTTTGGCCGTGGAAACGGGGGATGAGAGCATGCTTCGTTTTCTGATGTCCCGGCTTCGCCTGTCCGGGGAGGATATGCTTCCGGGCGGTACGACGACTCCCCTGATGAAGGCCGTTGCCTCCCGATCCGTTCCCCTGGCGGATATTCTGGTTTCGTGCCGGGAGCTGCTCAATGCGGTGGATGCCAGGGGCCGTACGGCGTTGGACATGGCGCTGGAGCGCGGGGATGGGGGAGATGGCCGCGTTGCTGCGGCGTCACGGAGGCATCACCGGAGAAGAACGGAAAAAGGAGAGAGAACATTCCTCCCCTTCCTCTCCGCCTGCGTATGACTGAGCCGGAGCCGGGAACGTTTTTCAGAGCTGGTGCGGGAGGTCATTCCCGGCAGGTTTTTTTGTTGGAAGGGGAATGGTTTTTGTTAATGCCGCCTTACCTGCCCGGAGCATGATTGTCCGGAATATTCCGGAGGGTGCAAGGGCTGGAAGAGGTCCCGATGGTTTCCGGCGTGCAGCAACGCGTTCAAGACGGAGATAAGACAAACGGGCGGAAGTTCTGTCATTCATAAACGTTTCTGTTTGAAAATAAGTGAATTTGGAAAGTTTTCACGGCACAGTGGAAGTTCCCGGAACCGTGCATCGTCTGAACGGAACGAGACGGGAGGGAATCAAATGCCTATATGAAACTGCATTCCATGATCATTGTCGGCGGAGCCGGCCTTTTGCTGTTGGGGGCCTGTTCCCCTTCTTCCTATCAGACCACGTTCCCGGAACCGGCCTATGTGAAGGTTTCCACCAATAACGGAGCCTATGCGCCTTATCCGGACAACCCCATCGGCCAGCAGGAACTGGTGTACTGGTATGATTCCCTTACTACCCCCATGACGGTGGTGGCGGAAGTACCGCCCACTCCCATCGTCACCAAGGGCCCCGGCCCGGTGATCCTTGATTCCAACGATTTCTCCGCGAAGCTGTACCGGGACAGAACGGAAATCAAGAAGAAGGACAAGGATGGCAACTGGGTCACCAGCGTGCGCCCCACCACTCCCGCTGACCAGCGCATGAGGAATTATGTGATGGCTTCCAAGAAAGCCCGTTAATCTTTTCCTCCGTTAAATTCAGGAAAACCTGTCCGGCCTGCTTTCCTCTCCGGAGGAAGCAGGCCCGGCTTGTTTACAGGCAGGTTTTTCTTCCCATTCATCCGCGGAAACGGGACGGCGGCGAACGCTTTTCCCCGGCCATGGGAGGTAGGCGTCCGTATAAAAGGAGGAGCCGCAGCCCCGGCATTCCAGCATGATGCCTGTATCCGGCCTTCCCTGTTCCTCCGGCGTCTGCGAGGCGGGGCGAAGCCCGGCATGCCCGCAGTGTGGGCAGCGGATGGGGAGAGGGGCGGCATATTGAATCATCAGAACTGCCGTGCAGACGAGCGCCCAGGCAATGTAACCGGCCCAGAAAGGCCATTCCGGATTCAGCAGCCAGATTGCCGTGACGACGGGAATGGAGCACATGGCATATAGCAGGGTGCTCTTCTGCCTCGTGGCCAGGAGGTGGAAGCAGTAGATCGTATCCTGCATGAAAGAGGGGGAAGGAAACGGTTACAGATCCTTCAGGGTCCATTCATCCTTCCATTCCAGAATGATCTGGTCGCCGTCCCATTTCATGGGAAGCCACATGTGGCGGCCGTCAATGGCGTTTTTGGGCCGCCAGATGTCCGCCATGAAGATGAATTTGCCGGGCTTGCCCTGTACGGGCAGGATGTAGGTGCTTTGTCCGCCGAAGGTGATATTGGCCTTGGGCCCTACGCAGGGATTTTTGAGCTCCGTCCACGGTCCGGCCATGCGGGGGGCCACGGCGCTGCGGGCCGCGTTGGGCGCCCAGCCGGAGCAGCCGGAGGCGATCATGTAGTATTTCCCGTTGTGCTTGCAGATGGCGGGAGCTTCCATGTAGCGGTTGACGAAGACGCGGACGTATTTTCCGTTATGCCCGGTGTAGTCCGGCGTCAGTTCCGCGATGTGCAGGGTGATGTTCCCTTCGGAGGAGTAAATATGGTAGGCCTTGCCGTTGTCGTCCACAAAGATGGTCATGTCACGGCTCATCTGGCCGCCGGGGAAGTCCCTGCGGATGATGCGGACATAGTCAGGCATCTCCTTGGTGAACTCGGTCGTCTGGTCCTTTTTGTCCAGATTCAGGGGCCATTTGCCCGGATTGACGCGCCCGGCTTTCAGGAACGTGAACGGACCGGTGGGCTTTGTGGCCGTAGCCACGCCCGCGTACGCGGAACCGTAGCCCTTCCCCCTGAGTTCCAGGTGGAACCACATCACGTACTTTTTGGTCTTCTTGTTGTAGACCACCTTGGGGCGTTCCAGGATGCAGCCCTTGGCGATGGGGTGGGAGTTGTCCCCTTCCACCACTTTCAGGGCGATTCCCTCGTCCTTCCAGTTGTAAAGGTCCCTGGAGGAATAGCAGTGCACGCCCACCTGGGCGCGGTTTCCGGCGTCCCCCTCCACCTTGTGTTCCCCGTACCAGTAGTAGGTGCCCTTGTCGTACAGAATGCCGCCGCCGTGGGCATTGATGTGCACGCCGTTGTTGTCCGTCCAGATTTCACCGGGCTTGAAGGACGTGTGCCGGACCGGCGTTTCCGCGGTGGAAACGGCGGCCGCGCCGCAGAACAGGCAGAGCGCCAGAAGGGATTTCATGGTGTTTGTCATGGCCGGAATGGTGTGGAAGTAAGGGATGAAGGCGGTTCCGGCTGTCCGTACAGCTTGTCCCACGCGCGGGAAAGGGCGTAAAGGGCGTAGCCGGTGCCGTAGAATTTGTGATAATTGTACAGGGGGTAATCCCACCAGGAACCGTCTGTTCCCTGACGGGTGAGGATGTCGTCCGCCAATAGAGACGCATGGCGTTTTACCTGATTTGGGGCCAGCATGTCCAGACACATTCCTGAATAATAGTATCCGTAGTAGAAAAAGTAGCCGGAATTCTGGGCGAAACTTTCATGGGGAGTGGGCTTGTGCAGGGCCATCGTCAGCCATCCCCGGCGGCTCCACAGGCGGTCCAGTCCGTCCACGAGCTGGCGCAGGGAGATGTCCTCCGGCTCCCAGAGCCTGATGGCGTAGTCACAGGCGGGGGTGCGTGCCAGGCTGCCGGTGTGGCGGTTGATGGGCCGGCCGGGATAGAAGGCATGCCCCAGGGAATAGACGTAGGTTCCCGCCGGCGTCCTCTGGGATTTGAGGAACTTCAACGCGCGGCTGAATATTTTGTTGTCCAGCGACAGGCCGAATGATTTTCCGGCCATCCAGGCGGAGATAAGGACGGTTCCCGTCAGGAAGGAGGTAGGCTGCGCCGCGGGCCGTTTGCTGAAGCCGGAATAGGTGAGGTAGCCCCAGCCCCCCATGGCGGAAGCCAGCTCATTGAGCTTTTTCACCTGGGAGCCGGCGCAGCTTTTCAGCTCCCGGTAGCGCGGGCTGTTCCGGTCCAGTCTTGCGGCCCGCATGCTCATGGCGTCCAGCACGTAGGTATGCGCCCAGGTGTTGTACACGCAAAGGGAGTCGCCGCGCTTCAAATGGGGCATCGTACGGATCAGGTAGTTTTCCGCGCGGGTCATGGCCTGCTGCACGGCGGGTTCGTTGTGCAGGGGGCTGGCGTTAAGCCCCGCAATGCACAGGGCGGTGCTTGCCGTCTTGAAGGTGAGCGGGCCGTCCGGATAGGGGCAGAGGATGTTCCAGGTGCCGATCACCCGGTGGTCGCCCCAGGAGCCGTCCCTGTTCTGCGTTTTCAGCAGGAAGTCTACGCCGCGGCGGAACGCCTGGTCAAATTGTTCGGATTTCGCGGGCGGGATGTCCGGAATTTTGGCGATCTGGATGGCATCCGCCTTTTCCGCCTGCGCGGGTTTCCCGTGCGCTGCGGGAAGATGCAGGCACAGAATCGCGAGAAGGCTGGTCGTCAGCAGGCGGAACATGGGTCAGGAGGCCGTTGCGGCATTGGAAGGGTACAGGGATTCCCTGACGCGGGAGACGGCGTACAGGGCATAGCCGGTACCGTAGAATTTATGGTAGTTGTACAGGGGATAGTCCCACCAGGAGCCGTCTTTTTCCTGCATGGGCAGGAGGTCGCTTGCCAGATGGGAGGCATGGCGCGCCAGATGTTCCGGGGCCACTTCCTCCAGGCAGCGGGCGGCGTAATAATACCCGTAGTAGAAGAAGTAGCCCGCGTTCTGGGCAAAGCTTTCATGGGGAATGGGCTTTTTCACGGCCAGGGAAAGCCAGCCGCCGCGGCTCCAGATGCGTTCCAGGCCGTCTTCCAACTGCCGCCTGGAGATGAAAGCCGGGTCATACCGCATCAGGGCCAAGTCTCCGGCGGGGGTGCGGGCCAGACTGCCGGTGTGGCGGTTGATGGGCCGGCCGGGATAGAAAGAGTGGGAAAGGGAATAGACGTAGCTGCCGGCAGGGGTCCGCAGTTTTTCCAGGCAGGCGACGGCGCGTTTGACGACTCGGGCATCCGGCTTGAGGCCGAAGGCCTGTTCCGAGTCCTTGTAGGCGAGCAGGACCGTAGCCGTCAGGAAGGAGGTGGGCTCTCCGATGGGACGTTTGGAAAAGGTTTCAAACGTATAATAGCCCCAGCCGCCCTGGACGTCCGCCATCTGGTCCAGCGCCTTGACCTGAAGGCCGGCCACTTTTTTTAGTTCCGCATACAGGGGGGAATCCGCAGGAAGATTGCGGGCCGCCCGGCTCAGGGCGGAGAGGCCGTAGGCATGGCCCCAGACGCCGAGCACGGTGCGCGTGTCTCCCCGTTTCAGGGTGGGCAGCGTGGTTAGCAGGTATTGCACGGCCTTGTCCAGCGCGGCCTTGACGGCGGGGTCCTCCTTCAGGGGGCTGGTGAGCAGGCCGATTACGCACAGGGAGGTGGAGGCCGTTCTGAACGACCTGGGCCCTTCCGGGTAGGGGCAGATGACGTTCAGCCCCTTGGTGCGCGTATGGCTTCCCCAGGAGCCGTCCCTGTTCTGTTCCTTCAGCAGGAAGTCCGCCGCCTTCCGGATGGAGGCGTCCAGGGTTTCCCGGGAGGGCGGTGGAACGTCCGGCACCCTGGCAATGGGAATGGTATCCCTTTTTTCCGCGTTTTCCGCCGGAATGGAGGCGCAGAGCGCCGTGCTGGCCCCCAGGGCGGCGAGAAAAAAGACGGCTTTATTCATGGAGGTCCGTAGGGGGATCAGGCCTGCTGGTCCTTGATGGTGACCTGGACGGGGAGGCCGGGAGCGAAGATCTGGCTGGCGGGAACCTTGGGCGTGATGATGATGCGGCGCTTGCCGTCCGCCCCCGGAATGGGGCTGGCTTCCGTAATGACGCCGGGAATCTGCATGTTCGTTACCTTGATGACGACGGCTTCCCCCACCTTGGGCGTGGCGGTGGAGTCCGGCAGCGTGGCCTGCACGATCAGTTCCGAGTTCGGCGGGACGATGGTGGCGATTTTGTCAAAGGCTTCCAGCTTGCCGCCGGGCTTGAGCTTTTCCGCCACCGGAATGGCTACCCATTTGTCCGCCACATAGCCGCCGTACAGCAGGATGCCGTTTTCAGGGGCCTTGAAGGCGGCCATTTCCCGGTCCGCTTTCAGTTCGTTGTATTTGTCCTGAAGGCGGCGCAGGGACACCTCCGCCTCCGTCAGGGCTATCTTTTTCTGTTCCAGGTCAAAATCAGCCTGCTTCCGGGCCTGTTCCAAATCCATCTGCTTTTCCTTGACCGCCGTGGCGTAGTCTTCCCCCAGGCGGTGGATGTTGCGCAGCTTGGCCAGCTCTGCGACTAGCTTGGCTCCCTGGACGGCAAATTCGCTTTCCCCCAGTTCGTTTTTCAGGCGCTTGAGGATGATTTCTTCCGTTTCCTCCGCCACCTGGTCATCCTTGTACATCTTGGTAAGCTGGTTCAGCTCCTCCTGCTTGTAGGACATGTGGCGCAGGGCCTTGTTGACGCGTTCCTCTTCTTCCGCCAGCATGCGGGCCTTCCGCTTTTCCAGGAAGTCTTTCTGGTCCTCCTCCGTCCGGGTCAGGGCCGTCTGGTATTTTTGCAGAGCCAGCGCGGAGCGTTCCTTCTGCTGGTCCAGGGCGTACCGGAGTTTCAGCACTTCCAGGTTTTTGCTCTTGATGGTGCGTTCGTAGTCTTCAATGCTCTTGTCCAGGATGCGGAAGTCCGCCTGCGCCACGGATTCCCCCTTCTTGACGGAGCTGCCCTGCGGCATGATGCCGAGCAGGAAAATGTCCGAGCTCCCCTTGGGGGAGAAGGAAATGGACTTGGTGTTTTTCTTGGGAAGCAGGATGCCCGGGGCAATGGAATCCGCCAGGGCGGGAATTCCGATGAGCAGGGCGGCCAGAAGTCCGGCCGTTGTAAGAGTTGTGCGGTTCATGGTGGCAGGATGGAATCAGGATTGATGCGCGGAAAAGGGGACGAAGCGCCCCTTCTTTCCAAGAATAACGGTGTGAAAAGTGGTTTTCTTTCCTTTATGTGAGGCAGGCACGGCCTCCGTGCTCAGTTCAAAACCCGCTTTTTGGAGTGTGCGGGCAAGCCGGACGTCCGGCCGGGCCACGGTGATGACCAGCAGGCCGCCCTGCTTGAGCGCGGCAAAATAGTCGGAAGCCTCCGCCACGCTCAGGTTCATGCGTTCATGCGTGGAACGGCACAGGATGGCGTGGAAGCTTTTCGGGTTTTTGCGGGCGATCTGGAGCGCCGGAGTGAATTCCACGCTGACGCGGGGATCGTGCAGGAAGCCGGGGCGTTCCCCGTCCATCAGCTCCTGGTGCCAGTCAACGAGCGGCTTGCAGGGCTCCGCTACGATGAAGCGGGCCTTTTCCCTCTGGACCAGGTCCATCAGGGCAAACAGGGTGAACCCCAGGCTTAAGCCTGTCTCTTATACACATCTGACGCTGCCGACGACTCCTTACGTGTAG
>ERZ1026915.1080-NODE-1080-length-12242-cov-9.250021_pt1 | contig 12242 bp, 9 predicted proteins | sample MGYA00519466_ERZ1026915 | MGnify/ENA primary metagenome ERZ1026915 (study PRJEB26926, sample SAMN06164884) | human gut metagenome | biome: ENVO:00009003; feature: ENVO:2100002; material: ENVO:00002003 | host: Homo sapiens | place: USA | collected 2012 ... | reverse complement strand
GATCATGCCTAGTCTCGTGGGCTCGGAGATGTGTATAAGAGACAGGTATAATAAGTTGGTTATTTTAAAAATTAAGAATTTACAAATATACAAAGCATATTGATAAGGAGGAAAATTATGCCTGTAAAATACGTGTTCGTCACCGGTGGAGTTGTTTCCGGTCTTGGAAAAGGAATTACCGCAGCGTCTCTTGGACGTCTTTTAAAAGCTCGTGGATACAAGGTGACAATGCAGAAGTTCGATCCATACATTAATATTGATCCGGGTACCATGAACCCTATTCAGCACGGAGAGGTGTTTGTAACAGACGATGGAGCTGAGACAGATCTTGACCTGGGACACTATGAGCGTTTTATTGATGAGAGCCTGACAAAGAACTCAAACGTCACCACAGGAAAGGTATACTGGTCAGTATTACAGAAGGAACGTCGTGGTGACTACGGCGGAGGAACAGTACAGGTTATCCCTCATATCACCAATGAGATAAAGAGCAGATTCTACAGGGATTTCACATCTGAGGATACCACAATCGCAATCATCGAGGTGGGCGGTACAGTCGGCGATATCGAGAGTCAGCCGTTCCTCGAGGCAATCAGACAGTTCCAGCATGAGGTGGGACACGACAATGCCATCCTGTGTCATGTGACACTGATTCCATACATCAAGGCGTCAGGAGAGCTCAAGACAAAGCCTACACAGGCAAGTGTAAAGGAGCTTCAGGGCATGGGAATCCAGCCGGATATCATTGTATGCCGTTCAGAGCATGAGCTTGACCAGAAGCTTAAGGACAAGATTGCGCTGTTTTGTAATGTACCGAATTCACATGTATTACAGAACCTTGATGTGGAGTATCTCTATGAGGCACCACTTGCCATGGAGCAGGAGAATCTTGCAAAGGTTGCATGCGAGTGCTTGAATCTCGACTGTCCTGAGCCGGATCTTGCAGACTGGAAGCAGATGGTTGAGGATCTCCGTCATCCTGATAAAGAGGTCAAGATCGCGCTTGTCGGAAAATATACAGCACTTCACGATGCATACATTTCAGTTGTTGAGGCACTGAAGCATGGCGGTATTCCTGAGCATACCACAGTTGATATAAAGTGGGTTGACTCAGAGGAGCTTAATGATGACAATGCAGCAGAGGTATTCAAGGGTATTCAGGGAATTATCGTTCCGGGAGGCTTTGGAGACCGTGGTGTTGAGGGCATGATTGCAGCAGCTAAGTATGCCAGGGAAAACAATATCCCATATCTGGGACTCTGCCTTGGAATGCAGGTGGCAATCATCGAGTATGCGCGCCACGTATGTATGTTCCATGATGCACACAGTATAGAGCTTGATCCAAACACTACTCATCCGGTTATCGCACTTATGCCTGACCAGAACGGAATAGAGGATATCGGAGGTACACTTAGACTTGGCTCTTATCCATGTGTCCTCGACAAGACATCAAAGGCATACCAGGTATATGGCACAGAGAATATAAGCGAGCGTCATCGTCACCGTTATGAGGTCAACAATGACTACAGAACAGCTCTCACAGAGCATGGCATGAAGCTTTGCGGTACATCACCTGATGGCAGAATCGTGGAGATGATTGAGATTCCGGAGCATCCGTGGTTTATTGCCACACAGGCACATCCTGAGCTTAAGTCACGTCCGAATCGTCCACATCCGCTTTTCCATGGCTTCATAGAGGCGGCAAACAAGGTGAACAGATAATTTTTCGTTATATTTAATACAATATTTAGAAAGTGCGGTTGATTTTGACCGCACTTTTTCTTATAATAAAGTGAAGCTTCACACTTTATATATTGTGAGGAGACGGTTTCATATACAATATATTCCTTGGAAAATAAGAAGTCTGTAATGATATTTTTCGGGGGATAGGGTTTCATGGGAATGACTATAAAAATTACAGGTCAAAATTGCCTTGAAGCTTGTAATAAATAAGAAAAGAACGGAGAAAATATGGATAATCAGGGACCTAATAACTATAATTACAACAATGGCCCGGGCAATAATGGGTCCGGTGGAAACGGAAATAATGGTGGTAACAGACCTGGTGGAAACGGTGGCAGAAACAACCGTGGCGGACAGGGTATCATGGCATTTATCCTGCTGACACTCGTGGCATTGTTTGTGTATGCACTTATATCAAACAGCATATCGCATGCCAGCACACAGGAAAAGTCATACAGTGATTTCATAAAACAGCTCGACAAGGGTAATGTCAAGAGCGTGGAGTTTGATTCCTACGAGATAGACTACAAGCTTGTGGATGACGGACACAAGGATTATGACATCACATATTACACAGGCCGTGTGGCTGATGATGAGCTTGTGCCGACACTCAAAAAAGCAAAGACCTCAGAGGGCAAGTCTATTGAGATAAAGGCAGCGATACCTGATAATACATCTACATGGATTTTTAATATATTAAGCTTTATAGTTCCGCTTATTTTACTGTGGGTGCTTTTAGCATTTGTTTCAAAGAAGATGGGCGGCAGCATGGGGATGGGAGTCGGCAAATCGACTGCCAAGGTATATGTGGAGAAGTCCACAGGCGTAAACTTCAAGGATGTTGCGGGACAGGATGAAGCCAAGGAATCTCTCCAGGAGGTTGTTGATTTCCTTCACAATCCTAAGAGATATACAGATATCGGAGCAAAGCTTCCTAAGGGAGCGCTTCTCGTGGGACCTCCGGGAACAGGTAAGACACTCCTTGCCAAGGCAGTAGCAGGAGAGGCAGGAGTACCGTTTTTCTCACTTGCAGGTTCAGACTTTGTGGAGATGTTTGTCGGAGTCGGAGCTTCGAGAGTGCGTGATTTGTTCAAGGAAGCACAAAAAATGGCACCATGTATCATCTTTATCGATGAGATAGATGCAATAGGAAAGAGCCGTGACAGCAGATACGGCGGTGGCAATGATGAGCGTGAGCAGACACTAAACCAGCTCCTTGCAGAGATGGATGGCTTTGATACATCAAAGGGATTACTTATATTAGCAGCAACTAACCGCCCTGAGGTGCTCGATAAGGCGCTTCTTCGTCCGGGACGTTTTGACAGAAGAATCATAGTTGATAAGCCTGACTTAAAGGGACGTCTGGAGACCTTAAAGGTACACTCAAAGGATGTCAAGATGGATGAGTCGGTAGACCTCGATGCACTTGCACTTGCAACAGCAGGACTTGTTGGCTCAGATCTTGCCAACATGATTAATGAGGCTGCCATCAACGCAGTCAAAAACGGCAGACAGCTTGTAAACCAGGCAGACCTCTTTGAAGCCTTCGAGCTTGTAGCAGTCGGCGGCAAGGAAAAGAAGGATCGTGTCATGAGTGATAAAGAGAGAAAAATCGTCTCATACCATGAGGTTGGACATGCACTTGTATCAGCCCTGCAGAAAAATACAGAGCCTGTGCAGAAAATCACAATCGTACCACGTACCATGGGAGCACTCGGATATACACTCCAGACACCTGAAGAGGAGAAATACCTTGAGACAAAGGACGAGCTTCTCGCCAAAATCACAACATATATGGCAGGTCGTGCAGCAGAGGTGCTGGTATTTAACTCAGTCACAAGCGGAGCCGCAAATGATATAGAAAATGCCACAAAGATAGCCCGTGCCATGGTAACAATGTACGGAATGTCAGATAAATTCGGCATGATGTGCCTTGCAACAGTACAAAACCAGTACTTAGAGGGCGGAGCAGGATTAATCTGCGGAGAGAATACAGCATCGCAGATAGATGATGAGGTACTCTCAATCATAAACAGCAGCTACGCAGAGGCTATGAAGCTCCTCGATGAAAACAGAGAAATCCTCGACAGTATATCAGATTATCTCTACCAGAAGGAAACAATCACAGGTAAGGAATTCATGAAGATGTTCCGCGACATGAAGGGACTCCCTGACCCGGACGAAGAAAAAGATGGTGAAGAGAGCAAAGAGCAGGAAAATGCACAGAATGATGCACAGAAAGATACGACATCAGCAGCAGATCCACTCCTTCGTAATGCCACAGACCAACCTGCAGATACAAATGAATCTTCCGAATATACAGCGCCGGATGATAATACATTGAATAACTAGTACCTTATAGGTCAATTTTCGAACACAACGAGCAACCAAGCAATTTTCGCGCAGCGAAAGAGCGAAAAAAGAATTTCGCACAAAAAAAGCGCAGTAGAAAAGAGTTTCGCACACATAAACTGAAAAAAGCCGGAGGAATACACTGTGTGCCATGCCGGCACCTTCACAACCTGAAGGTGCGAAACTCCACAACAACCCAAAAGAGCGAATATGGAAAAAACATTTGATATCAAAGAAGAATTAAAAAAACTCCCGGATGCCCCGGGAGTTTATATTATGCATGACAAGGATGATGTAATCATATATATCGGCAAAGCCAAAAGCCTGACGAAGAGAGTACATCAGTACTTTCAGGCGAGCCACAATGAGGGCATCAAGAAAAAACAGATGGTAGAGCATATAGATCATTTTGAGTATATAGTCACCGACTCTGAGCTTGAGGCCCTTGTTTTGGAGTGCAACCTGATAAAGGAGCATACACCAAAGTACAATACTATGCTTCGTGATGACAAGACATATCCGTACATCAAGGTGACACTGGGAGAGGACTATCCGAGGGTGCTGTTTTCGCGTCAGATGAAAAAGGACAAATCCCGTTACTTTGGTCCGTATACGAGTGCCTCTGCGGTGAAAAGCTCGATAGATCTGATAAACAAAATCTATAAGCTTCGCACCTGCAACCGTAGGCTGCCGCGTGATATAGGAGCAGACCGGCCGTGCCTCAACTATCATATACACCAGTGCAGTGCACCGTGCCAGGGGTATGTGACGAAGGAAGAGTATGCCATATCTGTAAAGGGCGCGATAGATTTCTTAAACGGCGACTATGAGCAGACAATAAAGGCTCTTAGCGATAAAATGCTAAAGGCCTCAGAGAGCATGGAGTTTGAGAAGGCGGCTGAATACAGGGATCTGATAAACAGTGTGAAACAGGTAGCGCAGAAGCAGAAGATAACAAATGCCGACGGCGAGGATAAGGATATCATAGCACTTGCAAATGACGATACTGATGCAGTGGTGCAGGTATTTTTCATAAGAAACGGAAAGCTGATAGGCAGAGACCATTTCCATGTGAGGGTTGGAAGCGAGGAGGCTGCGGATGATGTGTTAAATAACTTTGTGAAGCAGTTTTATTCCGGAACACCTTTTATACCGCGCGAGGTCATGCTGCAGAGTGAGATAGAGGATATGGCTGTTTTGGAGCAGTGGCTCAGTGAAAAGCGAGGCAGGCGTGTAAATATAAAGGTGCCGCAGAAGGGCATGAAGGAAAAGCTTGTTGAGCTTGCCTACAAGAACGCACTCTTAGTGCTCAGCCAGGATAAGGAGCGGATAAAGAGAGAAGAGGGGCGCACAATAGGAGCTGTAAAGGAAATCGAGGGACTTTTGGGCTTACATGGATTAAACCGTATGGAGGCCTATGATATTTCCAATATCAACGGCTTTGAGACTGTCGGCTCCATGATAGTGTATGAGAAGGGCAAGCCTAAAAAGAGCGATTACAGAAAGTTTAAGCTACGCACAGTTACGGGACCTGATGATTATGCGTCAATGCACGAGGTGCTCACACGCCGCTTTACACATGGCATGGAAGAACAGAAGCAGCTTGAAAAAGATGGTTCTCCACAGGAAATAGGTAGCTTCAACCGTTTTCCGGATATTATAATGATGGATGGTGGAAGAGGTCAGGTAAATATATGCCTTCAGGTGCTTTCTGAGCTGGGACTCGACATACCTGTGTGTGGCATGGTGAAGGATGATTTCCACCGCACAAGAGGTCTTTATTACAACAATGTGGAGATACCTATCGACCGCCACGGCGAAGGCTTCAAGCTCATCACGAGAATACAGGATGAGGCACACCGCTTTGCAATAGAGTTTCATAGGTCACTGCGCTCAAAGAGTCAGGTACATTCGGTGCTTGATGATATTGAAGGCATAGGGCCGGCACGCAGAAAGGCGCTTATGCGCCGTTACCAGTCGCTAGAGAAGATAAAGGAAGCAGATGTCGAAGACCTTATGCAGACAGAGACCATGAACGAAAAAGCAGCACAGGCAGTGTATGCATTTTTCCACTCTGCCACGTAGATTTTGAAGCTAATCTGTGGTATACTAAAAAATAAATATACATCAAGGGGGACCGCGAATGGATGCATTACACTCAGTATCAGTTGCAAAGGTAGCAGAATTGCTCGATCTCAACAATCTCACAAAAGAGATGAACCTAAAGGAGAGGGCGATAGAGTGCTCGGACGTCAACAGACCGGCGCTTCAGCTCTCAGGATATTTTGATCATTTTGAGGAGAGACGAATACAGATTATCGGAAATGTAGAGTATACCTATATAGAGAAGATGAGCGACAGCGAGAAAAAAGAGCGCTATAGCCGCTTCATGGAGTTTGATATACCATGTATCATCTTCTGCAGAGATTTACAGCCGGATGAGATATTTATGGAAGAGGCCAGAGAACACGGTATTCCGGTGCTGTCAACAGGTCGTTCCACATCAAGCTTTATGGCTGAGCTCATCTATTGTCTTGGTGAGCAGCTCGCACCATGCATCACAGTGCACGGCGTGCTGGTAGATGTATACGGCGAGGGAGTAATGATCACAGGCGAGAGCGGTATCGGAAAGAGTGAGGCTGCACTCGAGCTCATCAGACGAGGACATCGTCTTGTGACGGATGATGTGGTGGAAATCAGAAAGATCAACGAGCATACGCTCATGGGTACTTCGCCTGAGATTACCAGACACTTTATAGAGCTTCGTGGCATCGGAATCATCGATGTCAAGACACTTTACGGAGTAGAGTGTGTAAAGGAAAAACAGCAGATAGACCTCGTAATCAAGCTCGAGGACTGGAAGAAGGAGGCAGATTACGACAGACTCGGCCTCGAGGAAGAATATGCCGAGTATCTTGGCAACAAGGTAGTGTGTCATTCACTGCCAATCAGACCGGGACGTAATCTGGCGGTCATCGTAGAGACAGCAGCAGTCAATCACAGACAAAAGAAGATGGGCTACAATGCAGCTCAGGAGCTGTATCGCCGCGTCCAGGCAAATCTTACAAAAAATTCGGAGGTATAATAAATCATGGCAATAGAAAAGAAAAACGCCTGGGAGAAATATCCCCAGGGACCTGAAAGAGAAAAATTATTTGCATTTGCAGAGGATTACAGAAGGTTCATATCCGGCTGCAAGACAGAGCGCGAGTGCACGGCTTCAGTTTATGCTGATGCCACAGGACACGGCTTTGTGGATCTTGATGAGCTCATCGAGACAGGAAAGAGCGTAAAGGCAGGAGATAAAATCATAGCAAACAATATGGGAAAGGGACTGGCGCTGTTTATCGTGGGCAGTAAGCCTCTTGAGAAGGGGATGAATATCCTTGGAGCCCATATTGATTCACCTAGAATGGACTTAAAGCAGGTGCCTTTATACGAGGACACAGACATGGCACTTTTAGACACACATTACTATGGCGGCATCAAGAAATATCAGTGGGTCACACTGCCGCTTTCACTTCACGGAGTCATCTGTAAAAAGGATGGCAGCACAGTGACAGTCAATATCGGAGACAAGCCAAATGATCCAGTAGTGGGCGTGAGCGATCTGCTTATTCACCTGTCAGGCGAGCAGATGGGCAAGAAGGCTTCAGAGGTCATAAAGGGCGAGAGCCTTGATGTGCTCATTGGAAGCATACCGGGACCGGAAAAGGACGAGGACGACAAGGATATCAAGGAGAGAGTAAAGGCCAATATCCTCACAATACTTTCACAGGAGTACGGTGTGGACGAGGATGATTTCCTTTCAGCAGAGATAGAGGTGGTACCTGCCGGAGAGGCAAGAGACTACGGACTTGACAGAAGTATGATCATGGGTTACGGCCACGACGACAGAGTGTGCGCATATCCTTCATACAGAGCTATGCTTGAGATAGAGGGCGCACCGGAATATACAAGTGTATGCCTGCTCGTGGACAAAGAGGAAATCGGCTCAGTGGGAGCCAGCGGCATGCAGTCACGCTTTTTCGAAAACTGTGTGGCAGAGGTGATGAACCTGGCAGGAGACTACAGCGAGCTTGCAGTCAGGCGTGCACTGAAAAACTCAAAGGTACTCTCATCAGACGTATCAGCAGCCTTTGACCCGAACTATCCATCGGTTATGGAAAAGAAGAACTCGGCATACTTCGGAAAGGGTCTCGTATTCAACAAATATACAGGCGCCAGAGGCAAATCAGGCTCAAACGATGCCAACGCAGAGTATGTTGCAAGGCTTAGAAATATCATGGATACAGCAGATGTTTCATTCCAGACAGCAGAGCTTGGAAAGGTAGACGAGGGAGGCGGCGGAACAATCGCATATATCCTCGCAAACTATGACATGAATGTTATTGACAGCGGTGTGCCGGTGCTCAACATGCATGCGCCATGGGAAATCATCAGCAAGGTCGATTTATATGAGGCATTCAGAGGCTACATTGCATTTTTGAAGGAAGCATAGGCTAAAGGAATATAAGATGAATCAGACATTTGTAAAAAGTGTAACAGAACAATTGCCGCAGCTTGGTCTCCTGCAGGATGAGCCGATGAAAAAACACACGACATTCCGCATAGGAGGCTCGGCAGATTACTATGCAGAGCCTGATATGAGTCAAATTTCAAAGCTTATAGAGATGGCTAAGGCATGTGATATGCCGGTTACAGTGATAGGAAACGGAAGCAATCTGCTGGTAGGAGATAAGGGCATCAGAGGCCTTGTAATTGGTATTGGAAAAGGCCTGTCCGAAATCGATGTGACAGAAGCTGTGGCGCAGCAAAGCACAGCACAAGACAACGGTCATATCATCACAGCAGGCGCCGGGGCTATCCTTGCAGCAGTGGCTGCAAAGGCAGCGGAGGCATCGCTTTCAGGTCTTGAGTTTGCATCGGGCATCCCGGGAAGTGTTGGCGGAGCGGTAGTCATGAACGCAGGAGCTTACGGCGGAGAGATAAAGGATGTCCTAATCGATGCCACAGTGCTCACAGCAGAGGGCGAGCTAAAGTCTGTCACAAGGGATGAGCTTGACTTATCCTACAGGCACAGTATAGTCCCGGAAAAGGGCTATATAGTGCTGTCAGCCAGATTCAGGCTCACACCAAAGCCTAAGGATGAGATAAAGACATATATGGCAGAGCTTCGTACAAAGAGAGTGGAGAAGCAGCCACTTGAGTACCCAAGTGCAGGCAGCACCTTTAAGAGACCGGAGGGCTATTTTGCAGGGAAGCTTATCATGGATGCAGGCCTTCGAGGCTACAGCGTGGGAGATGCACAGGTGTCGGAGAAGCACTGCGGCTTTGTGGTAAATAAGGGCGAAGCCACTGCAGCGGATGTCCTGACACTCATAAAAGACGTACAGGAAACAGTTTTAAAGCAGTTTGGAGTAAAGCTCGAACCGGAAGTTAAGATGATTGGAGAATTCTAGTGAAATTTGTAATAGTGACGGGCATGTCAGGTGCCGGAAAAAGCACAGCAATGAAAATGATGGAGGATATGGGATATTTCTGTATAGACAATCTGCCTATACAGCTATTAGATAAGCTCATAGATTTTTCAAACACCTTCCACAGTGATGTGTCCAAGGTGGCAGTCGGCATAGATGTGCGAAACGGTTCAGGAATTGATGCGATTCCACAGACACTCGAGCAGCTAAGGCAGAAAAATTTTCCGTATGAGATACTTTTCCTCGATGCTGAGGATGAGGTGCTTGTAAAGCGATACAAGGAGACGAGGCGAAACCATCCTCTCGCAGGCAGTGAGCGCATCAATAAGGGAATCGTGCTTGAGAGGGAAAAGCTGCAGTATTTAAAGGACAATGCTGACTATATCATAGACACAAGCCAGCTTCTCACAAGGGAGCTTAAAATTGAGCTGGAAAAGATATTTGTGCAGAATGAGGATTACAAAAATCTGTTTATCACGATACTGTCCTTCGGCTTCAAGTATGGTATACCGTCAGACTCTGATATAGTCATGGATGTGAGGTTTCTGCCAAATCCCTACTATGTGGACGGACTACGCGCGAAAACCGGCAATGATAAGGAGATACAGGACTATGTCATGCAGTTTCCGGAGGCAAATGAGTTTATCGACAAGCTTGATGATATGATAAAGTTTCTCATTCCAAACTATATCTCTGAGGGCAAGAACCAGCTTGTTATATCTATAGGCTGCACCGGAGGCAAGCACCGCTCGGTAACGCTTGCAAACGAGCTGTACAAGAGGCTTAGCGGCTGTAATGACTATGGACTTAAGATAGAGCATCGCGACATAGGAAAGGATGCATTGAGAGGTAAATAACATGTCATTTTCCAGTGATGTAAAGGAAGAGCTGGCAAAGCAGATATCAAAGAGCAGGCACTGTCAGCTCGCTGAGCTTGCAGGCATTATAGAGCTTTCGGGCCGTATCAATGAAAAAACAAAGGGACTTGAGCTCGACACCGAAAATCTGCTGCTTTTAAATAAATATGCCACACTTATGAAGCGTGCCTTTGGTACAGATACCACAAAGGCGCTGGATGAGCAGGATACCGGAAAGATACTTGCAGCGCTTAAAATCACGGCACAGCCTGTCAACAGACAGACCGCAGACGGACTGCTTCTTATGCAGACATGCTGCAAGAGAGCTTTTATCAGGGGAGCCTTCATGGCAGCAGGCTCGATAAGCGACCCCAACAAAGCGTACCATTTTGAGATAGTGTGTCATACGAAAGAGCAGGCGAAGCAGCTTCAGGAGCTCTTGTGCGGCTTTGATACGGATGCCAAGATAGTAGAGCGCAAGGGGCACTATGTAGTGTACATAAAGGAGGGCGCCCACATCGTGGACAGTCTCAACATCATGGAGGCGTATGTGTCACTTATGAAGCTGGAAAATGTGCGCATATTAAAGGAAATGCGCAACAGTGTAAACCGTAAAGTAAACTGCGAAACCGCAAACATCAGCAAGACTGTGAATGCGGCAGTAAAGCAGATAGAGGATATCAGACTGATACAGAAAACGAGAGGACTCGATGATTTACCGGCGCAGCTTCGGGAGATGGCGCTGCTTCGGCTTGAATATCCGGATGCACCGCTAAAGGAGCTCGGAGGATATCTGGATCCGCCAATGGGTAAATCGGGAGTCAACCACAGGCTTAGAAAATTATCGGCGATTGCGGAGGAACTGAGATAGATGAAGAAAAAGCTTTTATTTGTATTTAATCCCAAATCAGGCAAGGGGCTTATAAAGGAGCACCTGGTAAATATCGTGGACATCATGACAAAGGCCGGATACAAAATCACCATTTATCCTACACAGTGTCAGGGGGATGCCATAAAAAAGGTCATGAAAAATGCTGAGAAGTATGACCTTGTAGTGTGCAGCGGCGGAGACGGCACACTCGACGAGGTAGTGACCGGCATGGAGCAAAGCGAGGTAAATGTACCGATAGGATACATCCCTGCGGGCAGCACCAATGACTTTGCAAACTCTCTCGGCATACCAAAAAATATGGAGGAGGCCGCAAGAGTTGCCGTAAACGGTACTCCATTCCCGTGTGATGTGGGAGGCTTCAACGGAGATACCTTCGTATATGTTGCAGCCTTTGGCCTTTTTACAGAGGTATCCTACCAGACCTCGCAGCAGATGAAAAATATACTGGGACATGCCGCATATATTTTAGAGGGTGCAAAGCACCTGATGGATATCACCTCGTACAGGATGAAGGTGAGCCATGACGGTGAGATAATAGAGGATGAGTTTATATATGGAATGGTGACCAACTCCCTTTCGGTAGGAGGCTTCAAGGGCATATCAGGTCCTGATGTACTGCTTGATGACGGTCTTTTTGAGGTGACACTCATCAAGAATCCAAAAAACCCAATCGAGCTCAACAAGATACTTGCGGGACTGGCAAACCGTGAAAATGACAATGAGCTCATCTACTCCTTCAAGACCAGAGAGCTGCATGTGGAGAGTCAGGAGGAGGTACCGTGGACACTCGACGGAGAGTTTGGCGGCAGCCACACGGATCTGACCATCACTAATCTGAACAAACAGATTACCATTATGTGCTGATAAATACAAAATCTGTCTCTTATACACATCTCCGAGCCCACGAGACTAGGCATG
>ERZ1026915.1079-NODE-1079-length-12264-cov-5.927349_pt1 | contig 12264 bp, 10 predicted proteins | sample MGYA00519466_ERZ1026915 | MGnify/ENA primary metagenome ERZ1026915 (study PRJEB26926, sample SAMN06164884) | human gut metagenome | biome: ENVO:00009003; feature: ENVO:2100002; material: ENVO:00002003 | host: Homo sapiens | place: USA | collected 2012 ... | reverse complement strand
TAAGAGAAAAACTGGTTATCATAAGAAAAACGGTCACAGACAGCAGTACACTGAAGTGAAGATTGAAAAAATCAACGCTTAAGTCTTATGATTTGTATAACCGTAACAGAGTCTGACGGCGAGTACATCTCCGTGGAGTCAAACGGTCATGCAGGCTATGCAGAGGAAGGGCAGGATATTATCTGTGCCGCTGTCTCCGCACTGATTGTAAACACCGTAAATTCCGTGGAAACATTGACAGAGGATCTGATTATAAGTGAAGCTGGAGATGGATACGTGTATTTTTCATTCCCGAATGGGTATTCTGAAAGTACCGCACTTCTTGTAAAATCACTTTTGCTGGGCCTCGAAAGTATCCGCCGCGATTATGGAGCACAATACTTAGAGATCGCATTCAAGGAGGTGTAATACCATGTTAAATATGAACCTTCAGATTTTCGCTCATAAAAAAGGAGTTGGTTCTACCAAGAACGGTAGAGATTCCGAGTCCAAGAGATTAGGAGCAAAAAGAGCTGACGGACAGGTTGTAAAGGCTGGAAACATTCTTTACAGACAGCGTGGAACCAAGATTCATCCAGGCGTGAACGTAGGAATCGGAAAAGACGATACCTTATTCGCTATGGTTGACGGACGCGTAGCTTTCGAAAGAAAAGGACGTGACAAAAAACAGGTTTCCGTATATCCGGTAGCAACAGAAGAGTAAGACAAAGGTGCGGCTTCAAATCTTAAGAGGTTTGAAGCCGTTTTTGTTAATAATAATTAAAGGTCCAACAGACCGATTTGGATTTAGATAAAACAAGACAGGAGAATACCATGTTTGCAGACAGAGCAAAAATTCTGATCCGCTCCGGTAAGGGCGGAGACGGACATGTCAGTTTCCGCAGAGAGCTTTTTGTACCGAACGGCGGGCCGGACGGCGGCGATGGCGGCAAAGGCGGAGACGTTATTTTTGAAGTTGACGAAGGACTGAATACACTGGTTGATTACCGCCACAGAAGAAAGTTTTCTGCTACCGACGGCGAGCCGGGCGGAAAACGCAGATGCCATGGCGGAAACGGCGCAGATATTGTCCTGAAAGTACCGGAAGGAACCGTCATTATGGACGCTGCGAGCGGAAAAGTCATCGCAGATATGTCCGGTGAAAACCGCCGTCAGGTTGTATTAAAAGGCGGAAAAGGCGGAAACGGAAATATGCATTACGCAACCGCTACCATGCAGGTTCCGAAATACGCCCAGCCAGGCCAGCCGGCACAGGAGCTGGAAGTAAGAATGGAACTGAAAGTCATCGCGGACGTCGGACTCGTCGGTTTCCCGAACGTTGGAAAATCGACCCTGCTTTCCCGCGTGACAAATGCAGAACCGAAAATTGCAAATTATCACTTTACCACACTTTCCCCGAACCTCGGTGTCGTAGACCTTGAGGGCTGCAGCGGATTTGTTATCGCAGATATCCCGGGACTGATCGAGGGTGCATCGGAAGGAGTCGGCCTCGGCCATGAATTCCTGCGCCACATCGAGAGAACCCGCGTGATGATCCATGTAGTAGACGTTGCATCGACCGAGGGAAGAGATCCGGTGGATGATATCAACAAGATCAACAAAGAGCTCGAAGCCTATAACCCGGAGATCGCAAAACGCCCGCAGATCATCGCGGCCAATAAGACCGATGCGATCTATGTAGAAGAGGGCGAAGAGGATCCGGTGGAACGTCTGAAAAAAGAGTTCGAGCCGAAAGGCATCCCGGTTTATCCGATTTCTGCCGTCAGCGGAAAAGGCTTAAAAGAGCTTTTATATGCCGTACAGAAAAAACTCGATGAGCTTCCGAAAGAGCGTATGGTCTTCGAGCAGGAATTCTTCCCGGAGGATATGCTTCTTGCCGAGAACCTGCCGTACACCGTCGAGCAGGACCCGGAGGACGAGCACCGCTTCATCATCGAGGGACCGAAGATCGAGAAAATGCTCGGCTACACCAATCTGGATTCCGAGAAAGGTTTTGCTTTCTTCCAGCGGTTCTTAAAAGATACCGGTATCTTAGACGAACTCGAGCAGGCCGGCATCCAGGAAGGCGATACCGTCAAGATGTATGGATTTGAATTTGATTATTATAAATAGAACGAATAAATAACGAAGGAGGAGACGTATGACCAGCAAGCAGAGAGCATACCTGAAAGGCCTTGCCATGACCATGGAACCGATCCTGCAGGTAGGAAAAAGCAGCATCACGCCGGAGCATACCGCTGCTGTAGCAGAGGCACTTGAGGCGAGAGAACTGATTAAAATCAATGTACTGCAGAACTGCCTCGATGATCCAAGAGAGATCGCAGAAGTTCTGGCAGAACGCACCAATTCCCAGGTCGTACAGGTGATCGGCAAAAAGATCGTGCTGTACAAAGAGGGCAAAAAAGAGAAAAAGAAAATTCAGCTTCCGAAATAATCCGCAGGAAAGAACCGCCGGGACCGGAGCATACCGCTGCAGTTCCGGCGCTTTTTGAGGAAAACGTATGGAAAAGAAAAACAGAAAAATTGGCATTATGGGAGGCACATTCGATCCCATTCATATCGGTCATCTGATCCTTGGCGAGGCGGCGTACGAGCAGTTCGGGCTTGATGAAGTCTGGTTCCTTCCGGCCGGAAATCCGCCACATAAGCGGAACCGGGCGGGACGGGCAAAGGATGCACAGCGTGTCGAGATGGTGCGCCGTGCCATCGCATCCAATCCGCATTTTGTGCTCTGCACCAAAGAGATGAAAGATGAGGGCTATACCTACAGTTATCGGACGCTTGAGGCGATGCGGAAGGAACATCCGTGCACGGAGTTTTACTTTATCATTGGAGCGGATTCCCTGTTCTATTTTGATGAGTGGAAAAATCCAGAGCGGATCTGCGCCGCGGCAAAGATCCTTGTGGCGACCAGGGATCGGGCAAAAGAGAAAGAGCTTCTGGCCTGTATGGAACGAAATGCAAAAAAACTTCACGGTACCTTTCTGAAACTCGACACACCGAATCTGGATGTTTCTTCCCACGAACTGCGGGAATGGATCCGGGAAGGAAAATCCGTGAAATACTATCTGCCGGATTCTGTGATTTCCTACATTCAGGAGCAGAAAATCTATCAGGATTAGAGGAAGAGCAGGATGGAACAGTACGATTTATGGAAACTGGACAAAAAACTCCAGAAGGAAGTCGATGAAGACCGCTATCATCACACGCTCGGTGTGATGTTTACCGCAGCATCCATGGCGATGGTATGGGGCGAGGATCTCGAAAAAGCCCGTGTCGCGGGACTGCTTCACGACTGTGCAAAATGCATTCCGAATAAGAAAAAAATCACCATGTGTGAGAAAAATAAGATTGAAATCACTGAGTTTGAGCGGAACAATCCGTTTTTGATCCATGCCAAGCTCGGTGCATTTCTGGCGAAGGACAAGTATAAGGTGGAAGATCCGGAGATCTTAAGCGCCATCACCTGGCATACGACAGGAAAAGAAGATATGACATTGCTGGAGAAGATCATCTATATCGCAGATTATATCGAGCCGGCACGAAACAAGGCGCCTCATCTTACCCGCCTTCGGAAGCTGGCATTCACCGATATCGACGAATGCATGTATGAAATTTTAAAAGACAGTATGGCGTATCTGTCGGAAAACCCGAAGACGATGGACCCGATGACGGAGCAGGCATATCAGTTCTATGAGGCACTGCACCGGGAACGGACGGCAAAGGAGGAAGTATAAATGAGCGAAGCAAAACAGACTGCAAAACTTGCACTGGAAGCACTGGAAGATAAAAAAGCAATGGATGTCCGCATTCTGGACATTACCCATGTTTCTACCCTGGCAGATTATTTCATGATCGCCAGCGGAAGCAACCGTAACCAGGTGCAGGCAATGGCAGACAACGTGGAGGAGGTACTCGGAAAGGCCGGCGTACATCCAAAACAGATCGAAGGCTATCAGACCGCAAACTGGATTCTGATGGACTACGGCGATGTTGTCATCCACATCTTTGATGAGGAGAACCGCCTGTTCTACGATCTGGAGAGAATCTGGAGAGACGGTAAAGTCGTAGAAAAAGAAGAGATTATGTAAGTTAGGTGGAAAAAGGCGCAGAAAATCCGGAACCGTGCAGAGAAAGGCGGACGGGTTCTCTGCGCCTTTCTGGTGTTTGGAACGCATATGATAAAGAAAAAGGGGAATATCACACGATGAAAAAAATAGAAAGCGGATCGCTTGCTGTGATGCTCGATGAAGAGACGCTGGGACTTAGGATCGAAAAAGACGGCGTTGTCTGGAATACGGATCCGAAAAAGACACCGGAACTGATTTTTGCAGAGGGAACATACCGTTTCCTGGATGCAGAGGAGATTTCCCATGAGGTCTATTCCTTCGGCGTCGGATGCGGCATCCGGAGCCGTTATGCGGGATTTGCGGGAACACCGTATGCCTTCGAGACGATTATCTGGATCGAAGCTGTGGATGAAACATTTTGGATGGAGTGGATTCCGCTCTGCGAGGAGGGACTGCATCCGGTAAAGGTGCTGTGGCCGACGGCAATGGAGTTTACAAACGGGCGCGATGACTGGTATACACTCCTTACCGAGGGACAGGGACTTCTGATTCCGAATACCTGGAAGACGGAACTTGGAAAGCTTTCGTTTGACGGCAGATTTGAGACCTCCGGCGGCTATATGCCGTGGTTTGGCCAGGTGAAGGAAAGATGCGGCTATACAGCGATCTGTACAACACCGTGGAACGCCGGTTATCAGGCAGAGCACCCGGCAGGCGGCCCGTATACCAGCGTGGGGGCATGGCTGGAGCCGAGCCTTGGAACAATGAATTACCGCCGCGTATTCCGTTATACGTTTTTAAATGACTGCGATTATAACGACCTCTGCAAAGCGTACCGCCAGTATGTACGGGAACAGGGTCATCTGCGCACTTTGAAAGAAAAGGCAGTACAGAATCCGTTCATTCACGATCTTGTGGGAACGTGTTTTGTCCATACGGGAATCAAGACGGTTGTGCAGCCGGAGTCCGGCTTTTTCGATCCGCAGAATCCGGAGAAAAATAACCGCGTAGTGCCGTTTTCCGTGCGCGAGCAGCAGATCCGCGAAATTCATGATCTCGGCGTAGAGAAAGTCTATCTTCATCTGGACGGCTGGGCAGAACCGGGGTATGACAACCAGCATCCGGACTACACACCGGCATGCCAAGCGGCCGGCGGATGGGAAGGCATGAAATCGCTTGTCGATACGATGCATGATTTCGGCTACAAATTCGGTATTCACGACCAGTACCGCGATTATTACCATGCAGCGCCGAGCTACGATGAAAATTATGCCTGCCGCCTTCCGGACGGAACGATACCGGGACACAGTTACTGGGCGGGCGGACCGCAGAGCTATCTCTGTGCAACGCAGGCACCGTTCTATGTGAAACGGAATTTTGCCGAACTGAAGAAAAACGGAATCCGGCTTGACGGTGCATACCTCGATGTGTTTACGTGCAACGAGGGCGACGAGTGCGCAAATCCGGAGCATGTGATGACGAGAAGAGACTGCTATATGTACCGCGGAAACTGCTTCTCCTGGCTGCTCTCACAGGGGATTCTCTCAAGCTCCGAGGAGGTCAGCGACTGGGCCGTTCCATATCTGGTGTTCTGCCATTATGCACCGTATGACTTTATGCTGCGCCCGTCAGAGACACCGAAGAAAGGAATCCCGGTGCCGCTCTTTAATCTTGTGTATCATGACTGTGTGATCGAGCCGTGGATGATGGACCGTGTTTCAAAAGACGAGGACTATATGCTGTATGCGCTTCTTGCAGGCGGTGCACCGTATCTTGTACGGGACGGCGCATATCCGAATACAGATGGTGCATTTGACGGGGAGAAAATCAGTCTGGAAGAGATGACAGAAAGATGCCGCGTTGTAACGGAGCTGCATGAAAAAACGGCACTCCTGGAACTGGTACGCCACGAGTGTATGACGGCGGACGGAAGCGTACAGAAGAGTGAATTTTCCGATGGAACATATGTTATTTGTGACTTTGCAGAGCAGATATATGAAATCGGATACGGGGCATAAAAGAAAAGCGCCACATGTAGATTTTGTTCTTATAAAAATACAAGATTTTGTGGTTTTCCTTGTATTTTTTCAAGTGCATATCTTGCGCGGAAAGCAGAGATTTGTTATATTATGCATGCGGAGGTGTTCATGCCCGGTGCAAAGAAGATGCCGGAGCGTGACGAAACAAAATAACACCAGAAAGGAACAAAGCAAATGAGAGAATTTGAACAGTGGGATGGCTTTACCGGAAGACTCTGGAAAGAAGGCATCGACGTACGTGACTTTATTCAGAACAACTATACTCCATATGACGGAGATGAGAAATTCCTGGAGGGACCAACAGAGGCTACAGACCGTCTGTGGGGCAAATTACAGGAACTCCAGAAAGAAGAGCGTGCAAAAGGCGGCGTTCTGGATATGGAGACAGACGTTGTAAGCGGAATCACAGCTTACGGCGCAGCATATATCGATGACAGCATGAAAGATCTGGAGCAGGTAGTTGGTCTTCAGACAGACAAACCGCTGAAACGTGCATTTATGCCGTATGGTGGAATTAAAATGGCTGAGCAGTCCTGCGAGACTTACGGCTACAAACCAAGCGAGAAGCTTCATGAAATTTTCACTAAATATCACAAAACACATAACCAGGGTGTATTCGACATCTACACACCAGAGATGCTGAAAGCCCGTCATAATAAAATCCTGACCGGTCTGCCGGATACCTATGGCCGTGGCCGTATCGTAGGCGACTACCGTCGTGTTGCTCTGTACGGTATTGATTACCTGATCGAGCGCAAAAAAGCAGACTTCGCTGCAACAAATCGTCAGGGAATGCGTCGTGGTGACTTCCAGTTAAGAGAAGAGATCGCGGACCAGGTCAGAGCACTGCAGGATATGAAAGTTATGGCACAGTCCTATGGCTATGACATTTCCGAGCCGGCTAAGAACGCAAGAGAAGCTGTTCAGTGGCTGTACTTCGGATACCTTGCAGCTATCAAAACTCAGAACGGTGCTGCAATGAGCGTTGGCCGTGTAGCTACTTTCCTTGATATCTACATCGAAAGAGATATTGAAAAAGGAATCCTGACTGAGAAAGAAGCTCAGGAGCTGATCGACCATCTGGTAATGAAATTCCGTATGGTTAAATTCGCAAGAATTCCGTCTTACAATCAGCTGTTCTCCGGTGACCCGGTATGGGCTACTCTGGAAGTTGCCGGTATGGGAATCGACGGACGTTCTATCGTTACAAAGAACGATTTCCGTTTCCTGCATACACTGGAAAACATGGGACCGTCCCCAGAGCCGAACCTTACTGTTCTGTACTCTGAGAATCTTCCGGAAGCTTTCAAGAAATATGCAGCTCATATTTCTGTACAGACAAGCTCTATCCAGTATGAGAACGATGATGTAATGCGTCCGGTATGGGGCGATGATTACTCCATCTGCTGCTGTGTATCTGCTACCGAGACCGGTAAGGAGATCCAGTTCTTCGGCGCTCGTGCAAACCTTGCAAAATGCCTTCTGTACGCTATCAACGGCGGTAAAGACGAGAAGACAAAACAGCAGGTTGCTCCGGAATATCAGCCGATCACTGCTGAGTATCTGGACTATGATGAGGTTATGAAGAAATACGACGTTATGATGGACTGGCTGGCTCATCTGTACGTTGGAACTCTGAACATGATCCACTACATGCATGACAAATACTACTATGAAGCAGCAGAGATGGCTCTGATCGACACCGATGTAAGACGTACCTTCGCAACCGGTATCGCAGGATTCTCTCACGTAGTAGACTCCTTAAGCGCAATTAAATACGCAAAAGTTAAAGTAATCCGTGACGAAGAAGGAATGGCTGTTGACTTCGAGACAACCGGTGACTTCCCAAGATACGGTAATGACGATGACAGAGCAGACGAGATTGCTGTATGGCTGCTTCGTACCTTCATGGACAAACTGAAATACTGCCATACCTATCGTGATTCCGAGCCGACAACCTCTATCCTTACCATTACTTCCAACGTTGTATATGGTAAAGCAACTGGTTCTCTGCCGGATGGAAGAAAAGCCGGTGAGCCTCTGTCTCCAGGAGCTAACCCGTCTTACGGCGCAGAGAAGAGCGGACTTCTTGCTTCCCTGAACTCTGTAGCAAAACTGCCGTACGAGGATGCTCTGGACGGAATCTCCAACACCCAGACCATCAACCCGGGCGCACTTGGCCATAACGACGAAGAGCGTACCGAGAACCTGGTACACGTTCTGGACGGATACTTCGAGCAGGGTGCACATCACCTGAACGTAAACGTATTCGGAACCGAAAAACTGATCGACGCAATGGAGCACCCGGAGAAACCGGAGTATGCAAACTTCACGATCCGTGTATCCGGTTATGCAGTTAAATTCATCGACCTGACAAAAGAGCAGCAGATGGACGTAATTGCACGTACCTGCCACGATCATATGTAATTTCTGAAAATGTTATTTCTAAAGCCCCCGCGGCCGCAGCAATGCGGCTGTGGGGGCTTTTTGTATATCGGTGCTTGAATTCCAGTAAAATCCACTTGATTTAGAGTACATAAAATGAGAAAATTTATCAGATGCAGAACGCTAATTGAAAAACTTTTATCAAGTAATTCATAGCGTAAGTTACAAGTTAATGTTATAATACCAAAGTTAGAATTTCCTAACGCAAGAAAAAATGGAGTTTTATTTATGAAAAAGAAAATTGTTGCAGCATTTTGTCTTGCCATGGTGATGACGGTCGGCGGATGTTCCGGTGCGGGGACAGCAGCGCAGCCGGAGAGCAGCGGAAGTCAGACACAGCCGGCGTCTGTTTCGGAGTCTTCGAGCAGTTCTGACGCTTCGGAAGAGAATTCCACGCAGGAATCCGCATCATCCACAGCTTCTTCCGATGCCGCAGATGCATCGAGCAACCGTGATATTTTTGCGATGGATACGTACATGACGGTCACTGCCTATGGTCCGAATGCAGAAACGGCGGTGGATCAGGCGCAGCAGGAGATTGAGCGGCTGGATGCACTTCTGTCGACCGGAGAGGAGACGAGTGAAGTAGCGCAGATCAATGCAAACGGCGGCGGAACCTTATCGGAGGATACCACCTATCTGCTGGAACGCTCGCTGGATCTGTATGACAGCACAAACGGCGTTTTCGACATCGCAATTTATCCGATCATGGACGCCTGGGGTTTTACAACCGGAAATTATACGATTCCTTCGGATGACACGATCGAAAGCCTCCTTCCGCTGACCGATGCCAATGATATCCTTTACGACAAGGACAGCGCATCCATCAGCTTTGCCAAGGACGGCATGAAAATTGACTTCGGCGGAATCGCAAAGGGTTATACATCCGGCAGAATTGCGGATATTTACCGGGAATGCGGTGTGACGAGCGGGCTCATCAACCTCGGTGGAAACGTTCAGGTTGTCGGCACGAAAACGGATGGCAGCAAATGGCGTGTTGCCGTGCAGAGTCCGGAAGCGGAGGATGATTATCTCGGCATTCTCTCGACGGCCGACCGGGCGGTTATTACTTCTGGCGGCTATGAGCGGTATTTCGAACAGGACGGCATGAAATATCATCACATCATCGACCCATCGACCGGTCATCCGGCAAATAACGGTCTGGTGTCGGTGACGATCGTAAGTGCTGACGGAACACTGGCGGATGGCCTTTCTACTTCTCTTTTCATCATGGGAAAGGACAAGGCAGCTGAATACTGGCGTGCACACAGCGATGAATTTGACACCATTCTGGAGGATGAGGACGGAGTTCTGTATGTAACCGAAGGAATTGCCGATGATTTCGCATCCGATCACGAGACAAACATTATCAGGAAAGACGGTGATACATAACCATGGGAAAATGGAAAAAACTGACAGCATTTGCACCGGCTCTCGCGGCAGTTATCGTAGCAGCCTGCGCCGGTATTTCGCTGAACGGCTACACTGCACCGGTTTACGCCGTAGAGCAGCCGGAGGCACTGGTGACACCAGAGCCGGAACAGGATACCGATGCAGCGGAAAAGAAAGATGATACCAAAAAGAAGGACGATACCAAAAAGACAACCGATACCGAAGCAGAACTTGTCGCAGCAGTCGGTTCCGGCAGCTTTGAGCTGGCGGACGGAACGTACGAAGGAAGCGGAACAGGTTTTGGCGGTACGATTACAGTCTCTGTCGTATTGAAAGACAAAACGATTCAGTCGATCTCGATTGTAAGCGCTCCCGGCGAGGACGCAGCTTTCCTGAGCCGTGCGAAGGGAGTTATCGACCGTATCATCGCATCCCAGAGTGTGGATGTGGACACGGTTTCTGGTGCAACTTTCAGTTCAAAAGGTATCCTTGCAGCCGTGAAAAATGCACTGACCGGTCAGGAGGACACTTCAGAACCGGCATCCGCATCAGGAGCGGCAGGCGGCGGAGCCTCTGCCGGCGGAACAGTTACGGTATCTAAAATTGAAGAGCCGGCTGCCTACCGGGATGGAACGTATTACGGAACCGGAACGGGATTTGGCGGCACAATGAAAGTCTGTGTTGTTGTCAGCGGCGGAAAAATTGCTTCGATTGATATTGTGGAAAACAGCGATATGCCAAGCTACCTTTCCAGTGCTTTCTCTCTGATTTCGACGATTATCTCAACACAGAGTACGAATGTGGATACGGTCTCCGGCGCGACATACAGCTCCCGCGGTATTATTGAAGCTGTGCGGAGTGCCTTAAGTCAGGCGGCAGTGAACGGGTCTTCCAGTACAAACGGAGGAAGCCAGGGCAATACAAACAACGGAAACAACAGTCAGAATAACGGCCAGAACAATAACAACTCGTCTGCATCCAAGGGAAGTTTTCCTTATCAGGACGGAATTTATTACGGAACGGCCGCCGGTTTCCAGGGAGACATCAAAGTGGCGGTAGCCCTGCAGGATCAGACGATCAAAGCGGTACTGATTCTGGAAAACGAAGATGACGAGACATTCTTCAACCGTGCCAAAGTCGTAGCGGACCGCATCGTAGACGGACAGAAAACCGATGTGGATCTCGTATCCGGCGCAACGTACAGCTCCCGCGGCATCCAGAACGCAGTAAAACAGGCGCTGGAAAATGCGAAGAAGGCAACAAACGGCGAGACCGTTCCGGATAACGGAACGAGCAGCGGCGGAACCACAACGATTCCGGAAGGAAAATTCCCATACGAGGAAGGCATTTACTACGGAACCGGCGAGGGCTATCTGGGAGACATTACAACGGCAGTTGTCATTCAGGATGAGACGATCAAGGCAATTCTCGTGACCGAGAGTGAAGATGACGAAGCATTCTTAAAACGCGCAAAACAGACAGCAAAGGACGTTGTGAAAAACCAGACACTGGAAGTCGACACCGTTTCCGGCGCAACCTACAGCTCCAGGGGAATTCTTGCGGCAATCGAGGAAGCTTTAAAAGAGGCAGAACGCGTAACTGAGGAAAAGAAAAATCCAAACCCGACACCGACGGAAACACCAACCCCGACCGAAACCCCGGAGCCAACTGAGACGCCAACACCAACACCGACGGAAACTCCGGAACAAAAGATCTATCAGGACGGCGAATACACAGCGATTGCCGTCTGCGAGCCGGATGAAGATGAAGATTTTACCGCTTATCAGCTTTCCGTGACGGTAACAATTGAAAACGATAAAATCGTAGCGTTAAGCAACATCACCGGGGACGGAGACAGTCAGAATGCCTCCTACATCCGCCGCGCATCCGAGGGAACCTCCAAAATCAAAGGCGTTTCCGCTCAGATTCTGGAAACAGGAACGCTTGAGAACATCGACACCGTTTCCCGTGCAACCTGCTCCTCAAAAGCCATTCTTGAGGCATGCCGGAATGCGCTGGATGCTGCGAAAGTAACACAATAAAGGGGAAAACAGATGAGACAATTGATTGTTCGTTTTTTGAATGTCGCTGTCATTGCTGCTGTTCTGATCGGCTACAATACCGTACTCGATAAAAGAGACAAAGAGGATCAGATCGCGCGGCTCTCGGCAGAGCTTGAGACGACCCAGCTTCAGAAGGAAAATCTGCAGGCCGCAGCAGCTGCATCCAACACGGCGGATACGGCCGCAAGTGAAGCAGCAGAAGCAGAAGGGCAGTATGTGGACGGCAGGTATGATGGTGAGGCTGACGGCTTCGGC
>ERZ1026915.1065-NODE-1065-length-12359-cov-7.103950_pt1 | contig 12359 bp, 10 predicted proteins | sample MGYA00519466_ERZ1026915 | MGnify/ENA primary metagenome ERZ1026915 (study PRJEB26926, sample SAMN06164884) | human gut metagenome | biome: ENVO:00009003; feature: ENVO:2100002; material: ENVO:00002003 | host: Homo sapiens | place: USA | collected 2012 ... | reverse complement strand
GTGCTCATACAGCTCCATGTTGGCGATCTTCTTTTCGTCCAGACCATTGGAAGCCACCAGCTTGATGTAAGGCTTACCGGCCGCATCCAGTGCCTTGCGCAGGCGCTTGGAGCCGCGGGCCAGGTCGCCGGAGTCGATACGGGCGCTCTTGACGCGGCGGTTCGGGTCGTTGGGGTATTTCTCGATGAGGTAATCGTCCAGTTTAATGAGGTTAGGCAGACCGCTCTCCATGATATTATAGGTGTCCAGCAGCAGACTGACCGAATCCGGGTAGGTATCGGCAAAGGCCTTGAAGGCATCAAACTCCGTGGGGAAGAACTCGATGAAGCTGTGCGCTACGGTGCCTACAGCCTTGACCTCCGCGCCGAACTTCATCTCGGCCAAACAGTTGGCAGTGCCCACGCAGCCGCCCAGAACAGCAGCATATGCACCATCGTTGCCAGCGCTTTCGCCCTGCGCACGGCGGGTGCCGAATTCCATCACGCTGCGGGGCGTGTGGGTGTTCAGGCCGGTGACGCGGGTAGCCTTGGTGGCGATCAGACTGTGGAAGTTCATGGTCTGCAGCAGGTAGGTCTCGATCAGAATTGCGCCCACGAGGTCGCACTCGATGCGCACCATCTGCACATGCGGGTATGCCACCGTGCCCTCGGGCAGAGCGTACATGTCGCCCTTCCACTGATAGGTGCGCAGATACTCGCAGAATTCCTCACTCATGCCCTTGGTGCGCAGCCACCAGATATCCTGTGCATTGAAATGATAATTCAGCAGAAAACGGGTCAGCTTGCGCTGGCCGGCACTGATGGAGTAACCCTGATTATCCGGGTTCTTGCGGAAGAACATATCGAACACCAGTGTAGTATCCTTGAATCCGTGCAGGAAAAGGCAGTTGGCCATAGTAAATTCGTAAAAATCCACGACCATTGCGGGGTTGTCATAGTCCTCATCCGGGATGTAAGGCACAACCTTGATTTCGTCCATGAATAGTATCCTCTCTTCTTTACACCCGGCAAAGGCTCCTTGCTGTCCCCTGCCGTTCTGACCTGTGGGAAGGTTTGCGCGCCTGCCTGTCTTGACAGTGCGTTTCTATCATGATATCACCAAACGCAGAGCGGTGCAAGCATTTTTGGAAAATCCCGGTCGATTTCCGGCAAGAAAAAGCCGCCCATACACAAACAGCACGGGCGGCTTTCAGAACAAACGTGTTAACCGTTGATGATATTGGGGGTAGCATTCTTCAGCACAACGTCGTGGCTGCCGCCCTCAACGATGGAGGTAGAGGAAACCACGGTCAGCTTTGCTTTCTGCTGCAGCTCCGGGATGGACAGAGCGCCGCAGTTGCACATGGTGCTCTTGACCTTGTACAGAGTGGTCTGCACACCGTCAGCCAGAGGGCCGGCATAGGGCACGTAGCTGTCCACGCCTTCCTCAAAACTCAGCTTGCTGGAACCGCCCAGATCGTAGCGCTGCCAGTTGCGGGCACGGTTGGAGCCTTCGCCCCAGTACTCCTTCATATACTGGCCGTTGATGCGCACCTTATTCGTGGGGCTTTCGTCAAAGCGGGCAAAGTAGCGGCCCAGCATCACAAAATCCGCACCCATGGCCAGTGCCAGCGTGATGTGGTAATCGTGGACGATGCCGCCGTCAGAGCAGATGGGCACGTAGATGCCGGTCTCCTTATAGTACTCATCGCGGGCCTTTGCCACCTCGATGACAGCGGTAGCCTGACCACGGCCAATGCCCTTGGTCTCGCGGGTGATGCAGATAGAACCGCCGCCAATGCCGATCTTCACGAAATCTGCACCAGCCTCGGCCAGGAAGCGGAAGCCCTCGGCATCCACAACGTTGCCTGCGCCCACCTTGACGGTATCGCCGTAGTGCTCACGGATCCAGCCGATGGTGCGGCTCTGCCACTCGGAGTAACCCTCGGAAGAGTCGATGCACAGCACATCCACACCGGCATCCACCAGTGCGGGCACGCGCTCAGCGTAATCGCGGGTGTTGATGCCTGCGCCCACCACATAGCTCTTGTTCTTATCCAGCAGTTCATTGGCGTTCTTCTTGTGGGAGTCGTAGTCCTTACGGAACACCATATACTTCAGGTTGCCCTCGGCATCCACCAGAGGCAGGGTGTTGATCTTGTTATCCCAGATGATGTTGTTGCAGTCGTGCAGGGAGGTGTTCTCCGGTGCAGTGACCAGCTTTTCAAGCGGGGTCATGAAGGTGGTGACAGGGGCATCATCCGGAGTGTGGTTGATGCGGTAGTCACGAGATGCAACAATACCCAGCAGCTTGCCGCTCGGAGTGCCATCGGCAGTGATGGCAATGGTGGAGTGGCCGGTGCGTGCCTTCAGCTCCAGCACATCGTGCAGGGTGGCAGTGGGGGCCAGGTTGGAATCGGACACGACATAACCGGCCTTGAAGCTCTTGACGCGGCGCACCATGGCGGCCTCGTTCTCAATGCTCTGAGAGCCGTAGATGAAGGACACGCCGCCCTGACGGGCCAGTGCAATGGCCAGCTTATCGCCAGAGACCGCCTGCATGATGGCGCTGATCATGGGAATATTCATCTGCAGGGGGCACTCCTCCTCGCCCTTGCGGTACTTGACCAGCGGGGTCTTGAGGCTGACAGCCGTGGGGATATTCTCTGCAGAGGAATAGCCGGGGATCAGCAGATATTCACCGAAAGTGCGGGAAGGTTCTTTATAGAAATAAGCCATGTTCAAACTCCTTTTCTCTTAACGCATCAACATCAATCGGATTCATGTTTGCAACCTATAAATTGATTGTATATACTGTACCACAAAGCCAGCCGGAATACAAACCCCCGCCGCGCCAAACTTTGTAAATGTCCTTTGCAGAAAAACAGGCAAATTGCCCACCAAAATGGCGTAAGGTCATACTTTCCCGCATGAGAAGCCGGTTTTTGCGTGATTTATGGATGCAAAAAAGCTCGTCCAGAACGGACGAGCTTTTTTGCACACGAAGCGGGATACCGCCTGTGCGGCACATGGATCACGACTGTGAAGGAGAACAGCCGGAGGAGGAGAACCTGTGCCCGATATCCCCAAAAAACAAGAAGAAAAAGATTTCACACTCAGCAGGGTCGTTTGCCCTTGCTGTAACCATATTGTAACTCTTTTGAAACCATTTTGCAATAGGGTTTTGTAATTTTTCTGTAATTTCTTTTGTTAACTTTTTGTAGACACATATAAAACCCCTGCCAGAAAATTTCCGGCAAGGGCTTTGCAGATCATTCTTTATTTTCTTAATAGCACTTTTTGCAAGCAGTGAAGCCTTCCGCTTTTGCTTTCGATAATGTAACCTTTTCCGGGTCTTTCATATTGCTGCAGGTAGACTTGCTGTGATATTTTTTGCCGCCGTGCGTTGGGACCCAGACCATCTGCTCCGTCTTTTTGCCGGCAGAAATGGTCTGAACGGCTGCAGTGGACGGCTTGCAGGCCGCAGTCTGTACCCTGGCGGCAGATGCCGCCGGGCACAGCAGACTGAAGCACAGTACCAGAACGGCCGCAAGGACTCGGAGATGTTTTTTCATTTGTTTTATCCTCCTTTGGACAATCAGAAGATCCTTCTAATAAAAGAGTACTCCCTGTTCCTCAGAGGATGCAATTCTCAAAATGCGCCGTTTTTTCTGCACGGGTGACGCTTTTTTGCATTGCTCGCTTATTTTCAGCTAAAAGCGGCGCAGCGGTTCTCTTGAGAAATCAACGATTTACACGTTTGTCTTTCCCACCTCCAGATAGCACTCAAAGCTGGTCTGGCCGTTGTGCTTTCCGACCACATACCAGCCATCCGCCGAAGGAGCATAAAACACCTCTGCCGTTTCTCCCATCGGGATCTCGCGGTGGTAGTTGATAGAAGCAAAGGTCACGGGGCCTTTGCGCATCACTTCCAGCGGCAGCGCATCGCAGACAAGGTCCAGATAGAATGCGTTGTTCAAATGGCCGTTCAGATCGCACTGGGAATAATGCACCGTCCACTCCCCTGCGCTGGTCAGACCATCCTTGCACTTGTGCAGCTGCAAAGGCAGCTCGTCCTCCACCGTATCGTTCCAGAAATTCTCCACCGTCCAGCCCGGCTCCCGCAGGATACGGCCCTCGGCAAGGCTTGCCACGATCCAGCGGCAGTCCACCATAGCCACCTCTTTGCCCTCGGCATCGGTCAGGGTGGTGATGCGTTTGACGGAACCATGTTTGCTGACCTGCGCCCGGGAGGTAAGGGTCAGCGTTTCGGCACGCTGGGGCACGCGGTCAAATTTCAGGGCCTGCTTGCCCACCAGAAAGGTCACACCGCGATCTTTGAAGAACTGGTCATCCATACCAAAGGCGCGGGCGTGGTCTGTCGAAATCTGCTCCACATAGCGCAGCAGGGCGCTGGGCTTGAGCAGGCTGCGGAAGTCGGCATCTGCGTTCATGACTGTCATGGTCTCGGTGTAAAAGAACTGTTCCATGGTTTTTCCTTTCTATAAAAAGAGACCACTGCACGTTGTTCTGTGCAGCAGCCTCCTTTGCGTTTAATACTGATTGCGGTTGCGCCTGCGGACCTTGCGCCAGATGTTGAAGCAGGCCAGCGCTACCATGGCTGCCAGCAGCGCAAGGAACAGCAAACTGCTGCCACCCTCGTCGTAGCTCTTCATTTCGCTCCACTTCACGTCCAGCTCGCTGTTCACATCGTCGCTCAGGGCAGTGAACACCTTTTCCTTGGCGGCTTTCTCTTCGGACGGATAAGCGATCTCGCTCTCCTTCAGATCCTCGTCCAGCACCTCCCACACATCCTGCATGGGGGTGGTGTAGCCGATGTACTCGGCGTTTGCCTTGCCGATGTCCGTCTCACACATGAAGTTGATGAACATTTCCGCAGCTTCCTGATGTTCACTGGCAGCAGGAATGGTCATGCAGTCCACGGAAAGCACGCTGCCTTCCTCCGGGAACACCCATGCAAGGTCGGGGTTGTCGTCGATCATGGTGATGGCATCGCCGGAGTAGTACACACCGACGGCTGCCTCGCCGCCGATCATCTTATCAAAGATCTCGTCCATGACGTAGGCCTGCACCAGCGGTTTCTGAGCCTTCAGCTCTTCCACCACCTCATCCACCTCTTCGGTGGACTGCGGGTTGATATCGTGGCCGCTCTTAAAGGCAGCAATGGCGTAGGCATCGCGGCTGTTGTTGAACATCAGGATATTGCCCGCGTACTGCTCGTCCCACAGGTCGGCCCAGCTGGTGGGCGCTTTGTCCACCATGGTGGTGTTATAAATGATACCGGTGGTGCAGAGCATATAGGGCACGGTGTAGGCATTCTGCGGATCGTAATCCGGATTCACGTATTCCTGATTGATCTTTTTGAAGTTCGGGATATTGTCGTAGTTCAGAGGCTTGAGCATCCCCTCGGCGATCATTTTTGCCACCATGTAATCCGACGGAATGACCACATCGTAGTTGGCTGCGCCGGACTTGAGCTTTGCGTACATGGACTCGTTGGAGTCGAAGGTGGTGTAGTTTACCTTGATGCCGGTAAGCTTTTCAAAGGCCGCCACCACGTCCACGCTGTCGTCCGAGCCGTTGGAGATGTACTCGCCCCAGTTATAGACATTGATGGCCACGTTCTGGCCCTTGAAGCGGGTCCAGTCGTAATCGTCCGACACCGAGACATCCTCGGTGACTTCGATGGTGCCGGCGGCAAAGGCGGGCATTGCACAGCAGACCGTCATTGCCAGCGCCAGCAGCAGCACAGCAAAACGTTTCATCACACGCCCTCCCCTCTCAGCGCCTTCTGGTCGCGGCGGTAGCTGCGGCTCTCCATTGCATTGGAAATCAGAATGATGCACAGAATGACCACGAACATGATGGTGGACAGCGCATAGATCTCCGGGCTGACCTTTTTACGGGTCATGGAGTAGATGGCGATGGGCAGCGTTTCCACCGTGCCGCAGTTGAAATAGGAGATCATGAAGTCGTCGATGGAATAGGTCAGGCAGATGAGGAACGCCGACAGGATGGCCGGGCTGATCTCCGGCAGGATGACCTTGAAGAAGGCCTGCTTGGGGTCGCAGCCAAGGTCGAGCGCTGCCTCATACAGCTTGATATCCAATTGCTTGAGCTTGGGCGTGACGTTGAAGATGACATACGGCACATTGAACGCGATATGCGCAATGAGCAGCGTCGGGAAGCCCATGATGGTATCCGGCAGCCAGGAGACACCCCCGGCAAAGCGCTGGTAGGCCACGAACAGCAGCATGAGCGAAATGCCGGTGATGATCTCCGGGTTGACCACCGGGATATAGGTGATGTTGGTGACGACAAGGCGGCTCCCGCGGCCCATGGACGCAATGCCCAGACTTGCCGCTGTACCCAGCACAGTGGCAATGACCGCAGAGATCAGAGCCACTTCCAGCGAGACCAGCAGCGCATGCAGGATGGAGGAGTTGTGCAGCAGGCTGGAGTACCACTTGAGGGTAAAGCCGGTGAAGAGCGAATAGCCCTTGGACTGGTTGAAGCTGAATACGATCATGTATGCAATGGGCAGGTACATGAAGCAGAAAAACAGCACGATATAGACGCGCTGCATCAGGCGCAGATGTTTCGTTTTCATCAGGACACGCCCTCCATTTCATCTTCATCAAAGCTGGAGGTGAAGCTCATGCACAGCAGCACAATGATCATCAGCACAAGGCTCATGGCAGAACCCACGTTCAGGTTGTAGCTGTTGCCAAGGAACTGCATCTCGATCAGATCGCCAATGAGCAGGTTGGAGCCGCCGCCCAGCATACGGCTGATAACAAAGGTGGACACCGCCGGGACGAACACCATGGTGATGCCGGTGCTGATGCCGGGCACGCTCATGGGAATGAGCACCCGGAGAAGGGTCTTGGTGGTGGAAGCACCCAGATCCTGCGCAGCTTCCACCAGGCTCTGGTCGATCTTGGTCATGCTGGTGTACAGCGGCAGGATCATATAGGGCACATAGTTATACACCATGCCCAGCACCACCGCACCGGAGGTGTTGAGTATATTGAAGGGGCCAAGGCCGAACACGCCCAGAACAGCGTTCACCGGGCCGTTGATGCTGAGCAGGCCCATCCATGCGTAGGTGCGCAGCAGGAAGTTCATCCACATGGGCAGCATGACCAGCATGAGCATGATGTGCTGCTTGTTCACCCGCAGGCGGGAAAGGAAATAGCCCACCGGGAACGCAATGACCAGACAAATGACCGTGGCAATGAGGGCCAGCAGCAGGCTGCGGGCAAACACCGAGCCGTAGCCGCTGATGGAGGTGAGGTTATCCAGCGTGAAAGCTCCGTTTGCATCCGTAAATGCATAGTACACCACGATGATCAAAGGCACCACTGTGAACAGCGTCATCCATACAAAGTATGGATAGGCCAGCTTTTTATCGTAAATCTTCATCATTGCGGCTCACCCCTCTGAACGCGCCATAATGTGGATCTCGTTGGGGCCGATGCGCATACCAATGGTCTCACCGGGGGTGCAGGCGCGGGTGGAATGGATCAGCCATTCGCGGCCCTCGCACTCCACATGCATCTCAAAGTGGACACCCTTGAAGATGACATCGTTCACAACGCCGACAAGCTGGCCTTCCACAGGAGAGACCACCTCGATATCCTCGGGGCGCACCACTACCTGCACGCTCTGCTCGCGGGCAAAGCCGCGGTCCACACAGGGGAAGTCCACGCCGGAGAAGGACACCAGAAAATCCCGGTGCATCACGCCGTCCACGATGTTGGAATCGCCAATGAAGTCTGCAACAAAGGCATTCTTCGGCTCATTGTAAATATCCTCCGGCGTGCCGATCTGCTGCACCTTGCCGCCGTTCATGACCACGACGGTATCGGACATGGTAAGGGCTTCCTCCTGATCGTGGGTAACATAAATAAAGGTAATGTTCATTTCGCGCTGCAGGCGCTTCAGCTCCAGCTGCATCTCCTTGCGCAGCTTGAGGTCCAGTGCGCCAAGGGGTTCGTCCAGCAGAAGGATCTCCGGCTCGTTCACCAGACTGCGGGCGATGGCCACGCGCTGCTGCTGGCCACCGGACATCTGGCTGATGCTGCGGCGCTCGAAGCCTTTCAGGCCAACAACTTCCAACATGTTGCGCACCTTGCGGCGGATGGTCTCTTCGTCCATCTTTTTGAGCCGCAGACCGAAGGCCACGTTCTCGAACACGTTCAGGTGCGGGAACAGTGCGTATTTCTGAAAAACGGTGTTCACCGGGCGCTTATAGGGCGGCACGCCGGTAATGTCCTCACCTTTCAGCAGCACTTTGCCGGAATTGGGTTCCAGAAAACCTGCAATCAGACGCAGGGTGGTGGTTTTGCCGCAGCCGGAAGGGCCCAGCAGCGTTACGAACTCTTTGTCATGGATGTCGAGGTTCAGCCCATCCAGAATGCGCTGACCGTCAAATTCCACTACGATATCCCGCAGTGAAACGATCACCGAGTTGTCCATTTTTTACTTTATCCTCCTTGTAACTCAGATACGAAAAAAGACAGGGCCATGCCCCATCCCTCGTACCAGGGCGACCCAGCCCCGCACAACATCCATGACGACCGGAGAACCTGCAAAAGCAGGCTCTTATATTGCGCAGTTATTCTGCCCTGTCTCGTCTATCTTAATCAATCTTTGCTGAAATGTCAATCACTCTGCCAATGTTTGCCGAAGCTTTACACGCCGCAACAAAAAAGCATGCGCCGCAGCGGGCTTTCCGCATACGGCGCACAAAGGTTTTTATTCCGCTTTTAAGGCAGCGGCCGTTATCAGAAGGGCCTGCACAGTGTCAAGGTCAACCGCATAGACGGAACTGTCCCCCTCCACCATCATCCAGCAGCCGTCTGCATTTTCGGAGTAGTGGAGGGTCACGGTCCCATCGGCAGAGGCGGCCCGCACCGTTGCAAGCGGTGCATCAAAGCCATAGGCCGAAGGGTCGGCATCCGTGATTTGTGCGGTCACATAGCCTGCCAGAGCGGAGAGGATGCTCTGCACCTTGCTGTCGTCCAGATCGGCAGAGGGTTCATCGGCCAGCCGCCACACGGTCTGATAGGTGGTGGAATCGGCCGCACTTTCCGAGAAATCGCTCTCCGCTTCCACAGGCTCAGAGACTGCATTCAGTGCAAGGGTGCCGCTGCCCGTCGTAATGGAAACACTTTCCAGCGCGGAGGCCGTCAGTCCCGCCGGGTTGAACGCGCCAAAAAGGTCCGCTTTGGTCAGCTCAAAGCAGGCCGCCTTGTTGCCAGAAACGGTGTACACGGCATTGTCCCCTGCCTTCTGGACATACAGATCTCCTGTGACCGGGTTCTCGGTGCCAAAGGCAAAGGTGTTCGTCTCGCCTGCCGCCGTCACTGTGACCGTAACAGCCGGATCGGCAAGGCCGTAGTCCTCGCCGGGCTGAGCCGTGAGCTGACGTTTGGCGTTCAGGGATGCCAGCGCCGTGACCATGGTATTGCAGGCAGATGCATCCAGATGATAGTCCGGGTCATCCGCCAGCGTCCAGCTGCCGGAATCGTAATTTAGGGTAAGCGTTTCGCCGCCATAGGCATACCGGATGCTGGTCACATCGCCTGCCGCAAAGGAAGAGAGCAGGATGCTGCCCTCTGCGGCGGCGCTGGAAGCAGCTTCTTCTGCGGCATTGCTGCGGCTGACAAACCACAGCAGCCCGCCCAGCACAAGCACCAGCACCAGAAGCACCGCAAGGGTGCGCTGTTTTGTTTTCATGGCAGTGCCCCCTTACCTGCGGCGGCGCAGCAGCACCTCCACAGCACCTGCAATGAGCACTGCTGCGGGCAGCACGAATACGAACACCATGCCCAGCGTCATGGATGCGGAAGCCGGGACCGTGATGGGTGCAGCTTCCAGTGCTTTGGTGTCGATGAGCAGGCTCTGCCCTACCAGCGAAGCGGCACAGCCCTGCAGGAAGGTCAGGTTGCCCGGGATGGACTGGTACACCTGCTCGTTGTCCATGTTGGGGCAGCCGATCCAGATCACCTCGGCACCGGTGGATTCATTGCGCGCCCATACGGCCAGCGAGAACGGGCCGTCGGTATCGCCGGCTTCCTTTGCGGAAGAAGAGCTGGCATCAAAGTCCTGCTTGCTGTAGGCATCCTCGGTGGTATACAGCAGCGGCTCCGCCGTCACATCGTCTGTCTCGGTAATGGTGATGCCCTGTGCCACCGAGAGCATCACATGGGTGCTCTGATTCACGCCGTCCAGCGCGGTGCTTTCGTCGGCGGCCGCGTAGTCCGGGAACAGCGAGTACGGGTAGCCGTACAGCGCGTGGCCCGCATCGCCCTCCACCACAAGGCCCGGCTCACGTGCAAGGCCGAACTGTGCCATCACTGCATCCAGATCGGGCGTTTCGGTATAGCCGCTGGTGGTCAGCAGCACCTTGCCGCCGTTTTCCAGATAGGTCTGCAGCTGCGCGATCTCATCCACAAGGCCGTCAGCTGCAAAATCCGAAGCGGGGTCGCTGATGATGAGCAGATCACAGTCCTCCGGGATGGTGCCGGTGAGCAGATCCAGCGGCTGGGCATCGATATTCTGCGCCTTGAGCGCCTCGGTCAGTGAGGAGGTAAGCGCCTGCTCGCCGTGGTTGGTGGTGTAGTAGGCATGACTTTCTGCTGCGGCAGTCAGCTTATAGATGGCAGAGCTGATCTGCTTTTCGCCGCCAAAGGTCACGTTGGCAGCGCCGGTGGTGTAGTAATCGGAGTAATCGTACTCGTAAAGTTCGGCGGCGTTCAGCACTTCGCTGTTCTCACCGCTGACCACGATCAGACTACCGGTGGATGCATTCTCTGCGCCGTACTGCGCTGCAAAGGTCGGGTAAAGCGCCGGGTCCTTCTGCTCCCAGTGGAAGTGACCGCTCTCGTCGGCGTAGTGATCCAGCAGCTTGGTGATAATGGCATCCTCGCTGCCGGTCTCACAGAGATAATAAACGGTCACGTCCTGATCCAGGCTCTGCATCAGCTGCCTGGAGCTGTCGCCCAGCGTGTACATTTTGGCGGCAGAGAGGTCGAGCTCGGTGTATTTTTTCGGGATGGCCCCCACCAGCAGATTGATCAGCACGGCCAACACGATGGCTGCTGCCAGAATGGCCGTGGAGTACAGCCCATTGCGGAACACCTTGCCGTTTGCGGAGGAAGAAAATTTGAAATTTTTCATGTTGTTCCCCTCCCCTCAGTTCCAGCGGCGCTTTTCCAGCCCCTGCGCCGTGAAGAACAAAAACAGCATGGTCACGGTCAGGTAGTACACCAGCGTCGGGATGGAAAAGCTGTTGTTGACAAACTCTTCAAACGGCGTGAACAGGCACAGCCCGCTGAGCACCGCGCTGAACGCTTCGGTCAGCCAGCTGCTCTGCAGCAGGAACAGTGCCGTCAGCACCACACAGCAGCCCGCAAAGGTCAGGCAGCCCAGCGTAAAGCTGCGGGTACGCAGGCCTGCCACCACACTGAGCACTGCCGCAATGGCGGTGAACAGGGCCAGCGCTACTGCGCTGCCTGCGGTGAACATGCTGCGCAGGCTGGGCATCATGTAGGCCAGCAGCAGTGCGGCAACACCTGCCACCGCAGCAATGATCTGATTCTCGGTCAGGCTGGAAAGAAACACGCCAATGGCAATGGCGGCGCAGCCCATGAGATAATAGCACAGCAGAGCGGCCAAGTTTGCCAGCGTGGCCGTGCCGGTGGCACCCAGTGCGGCCAGTACAAGGATCATGACCGCATCGGCAAGGCACGGCAGTGCAAAGATGACGCACAGGGCAAAGAATTTGCCCAGCACGATCTCCCACACAGACACCGGGCTGGTAAGCAGCAGCTGATCGGTGCGGGTGCGGCGTTCCTCTGCAAAGGAGCGCATGGTGAGCACCGGGATATACAAAAGCAGCACAAACGTGGTGCGGTAAAGCGTGTAATAGCCAAAATCCGTCAGGCCGTAGCCCAGATTCAGGGCAACAAAATAGATGGCCGTTGCCGCCAGCATAAAGGCGGTGAGCACGTAGCCGATCATGCCATGAAAGCTGCTGCGGACTTCGCGTTTGAAAATGGCGGTCATTCCGTTTTCTCCTCCCCTTCATCCGATGGTGTTTCAGACTCGTTTTCGGTCAGTGCAAGGAACACTTCCTCCAGCGTCCTGTTTTCCGCTGCCAGCGCCAGCACCGTGCATCCGGCCTGCGAAAGGGCGCGGGACACCTCGGCGCGACGGTCAGAAGCATCGGCACTTTCTGCGGTAAAGGTCACCTGTCCGTCGGCCTCGGATTCGATCTCCACCTTGCGGATGCCCGGAATGGAGCCGACTGTTTTCAGCACAGTCTTCCCCCCGCCCAGAGCGGTAGCGCGC
>ERZ1026915.1049-NODE-1049-length-12481-cov-8.159021_pt1 | contig 12481 bp, 6 predicted proteins | sample MGYA00519466_ERZ1026915 | MGnify/ENA primary metagenome ERZ1026915 (study PRJEB26926, sample SAMN06164884) | human gut metagenome | biome: ENVO:00009003; feature: ENVO:2100002; material: ENVO:00002003 | host: Homo sapiens | place: USA | collected 2012 ... | reverse complement strand
CTCGGAGATGTGTATAAGAGACAGAAATAATTATTTATGTAAAATCAGAATCACGATGAATGCAAAAGTACTTGTTTTGATATTTTTGTTAGGATTTGTTGTTGAATATCCTATATATTCTCAAGAACATAATGGTAGAACCTATACTATAAAAGGGGCTTATAACTTGGTCGAATTTATAGAAATGCTAAAAGAAAAGACCGGTTGTAAGATAACATTATGACCAACAGCAGAAAAGAGGTTTCTCAATGAGAAGATAGCCCATAATGGGTATAACTAATAATATTGTAAGAATTTGATGTACAATCGAATAAAAAGCGTAACTTTGTGGAAATATCAAAGAAGATTATGACTAAAAAACAGATAAACAAGCAATTGATAACTTGGCAGATAATTTCAATGGTTATGCGGCACTGCTTCGTAAAATCAAGCAGCGGGTATTGGTTGCCCAACAACGAGCGATTTATGCCGCCAACGAAGAAATGCTCCGAATGTATTGGGATATTGGAGGTATGTTGCAGCAAAGTCAAGATGCAGATGGTTGGGGCAAGAAAACCTTGCAACGCTTGTCCGTGGACTTGAAGAACGATTATTCCGAAATAAAGGGTTTTTCTGTGCGCAACATGCAGTGTATGATACAGTTCTTCAACGAATACAATCAAGAACTTACGATGGTGAAAGGTGCTGATTCTTCAATTGCGCAATCAATGATTGCGCAATTAGGCGAATATAATTTTTCCTTTCCTATCAAACATCTAGGCTGGACGCATAACCTGATACTCTTACAACAAGTCAAGGATATTCGCGCACGGTATTGGTATATGGTGCAAAGTATTACATCGCATTGGAATACACGCTATCTGCAAGAAGCTATCAAACTTGATGACTATGGCAAGCATGGTGCGTTGGCAAACAATTTCACTGAAACCCTGCCTGTTCCCGAAGTAAACGATGTGAAATCAATGCTCAAAGACCCGTATATATTCGATATGCTGACCTTTACCGACCAATACAATGAGCGTGATGTAGAAATCGGTTTGGTGAAACATGTAGAGAAATTCCTTGTGGAAATGGGTGCAGGTTTTGCTTTCATGGGACGACAATACCATATTGAGGTGTCAGGAGATGATTACTATATTGACATATTGATGTACAATACCTTCCTACACCGCTATTTGGTGATAGAGTTGAAAGATACGGAGTTTATGCCGGAATATATCGGTAAGCTGAACTTCTATTGTTCTGCTGTGGATGACATCCTTTGCCGGGAGGGGGATAATCGAACCATAGGTTTGCTACTTTGTAAAAGCAAAGACCGTATCAAGGCTGAATATGCTTTGCGTGACATTCAGAAGCCAATAGGCATATCCGACTACGAATTAGGGCAAGCCTTGCCGAAAGATTTCCGTGGCAGTTTGCCTACGATTGAGGAAATAGAGAAAGAACTGGAATCTGATAGCCACTAAACACATCCGTTACATATCTGAACGGATATTCCGAACTTCAGGGAACACCGGGATTGCGCCCTATGACAAACTATAACCTGAATGGTACGTACATACTGAAACAGAAGTATATTTTCGGTCTGTTCTACACGCATACATCCGATTACTTTGCCCAAACACCTTATCAGGCAACAGGCCGACTGGCATTGATATACAAAAATACCAACTGGAATTATATGCGTATGATAGGTGTGAATGTCATTTTGCCGCTCAGCATGGGAAACTGGTATGATGCAAGACTCACGCTTGTAGGCATGCAGGCACGGCAAAAATGCGACCGTTTTTTTGATGTACCATTTGACCGCAAAAAATGGCTGTTTATCGGCACACTTGACAACAGCTTCAAAGTAGGCAAGAACCTATCCTTTGAATTGATAGGAAACATACAGACACCTTTCATTCAGGGAACGTTGGATCTTGCCAGTTCATTTAATCTCACAGCCGGAATGAAATGGAATTTTGCCAAGGACAGATGTTCGCTTACGGCACGTTGCAGTGATATATCCAACTCCAGTATGCCGGATATGAAGGTTCGCTTCAAGGAACAATATTTGGATATGGATAGCGGAGCCTATACCCGTACTGTATCTCTGAATTTCACATACCGTTTCGGTGGTTATAAAAAACAGAAAGTAAAAGGAGTGGATATATCACGATTTGGACATTAAAAAAATGAAAAACAAATAGTGCAACGTAATTTGTATTAGATGCTTACTGATAATGGTTTATGCTATCAATAGTCTATTAATCAATAGTTTACTGGTGGTAAGCCGGAAATATGGTCGTAGCCTTTAAGGGTATATTCTAAGTGGTGAATATTTAACCCTTTTAGTTATTATTAACTCATCTACGGTGTCAATACGAGCGATTTATTCTTTTTTTCGGTGCAATTCGTTTCCGATATTTCACTTCTATTTGGGCTCAATGTCTAAGCCAATACAAAGGTACAATATTTTATCCGATATTGTCTGTTACTTATTGTTTTTTGGAAATAATTTTATTGTAGATATTATTACCTCCACAAAGGCTCTTGTTCCCAATTACGAGGGAAGCCCAACAAGCGAGTTTTCACTGATGGATGGCTTATCAAGAGTTGCTTGAAATCGGTAATGAATGTATTTTCAAGAACAATGGAGTTGAGCCAATACACAACACAGCATAATTGTGGATAAAGAGTTTGTTCTCGGAATGAGAAATCAGCAATCCATGTATTTGGCATACGTTCTGGCATCTTTGGTTTTACTGGAAAGACACGGTTGGACAGTCGTGAATGATGAGCACAACAATTACGAAGCACCGCAAGACACTCTAACCAGCTTCTAAAAAATTTGTGATGATTCAAACCGAACTCTCTTGCGACAGCATGTTTTGCCGTGGCATTTGAAAAATTGGAATAGAGCTTAGAGAGTGTTCCCATTGAGATAACCTCCAATGTTTTCCATACAGGAGGCAGCTCTGGTTCGTTGTATTTGCGGAAATGCTCAGTAATAAAATCATCGTGTGAGCGTTCCGCCTCTTTACGGATAACAGCTAAATTGGTAGCAAAACGAGCCTCATTGGTGGCAAAGTTTTCGTCCATAAACCAAAATGCTCCAAATTCAAGAGCAAAGTGCTTGATTATTTTTGTGCGAACAGCAACTTCAATCGTTTGAATGGCAGTAAAGAGCAAAGCCCTAAGTTGCTTATCAAAGGAATACAGGTCGATAATATCTGCAAAACGACAACCTTCTCTAAATTGATGCGTAGTGTGGTCAGCTTCAAAATGTCGCCAATAACCAGCAAGACGAAAATAGCTTATGATGTCAAGGGCTTTAACAGCTCGCTCAACATCATCAATAAGCAAACCTCTTTCTTTGAGAATATCAATTTGTTGTTCCGTGGTTATGGCTCGATTTGTATACCTGACTCCCATAAATAAAAATGTCCCGCTGGGTACGCTAATCTTACGGGAAGCGAGCGGGATTTGTTGGTGCAAAGGTAATTAATTATTTCTAACCTACCAAACAATAGAGCAAATATCAAACAGATATTTTTATCTTACCGCTTCTTTTTCAAATGTTTTTCCGTAATTCTGGAAAGTTCTTGTTAGTGCCTTATACAAAGGATTTTGTGAGAATTACCCGTTTTTGAGGTAATAACTTGGCAACCGAGTTATTTGCAGCGTTATGCTATGAATTGTATTCAAGTAACTTATCTCAAGTACAAAGGTGCTCTTTTATTTGTAAAAGTGAAACATATTTTTGTGTGAAAATGGAAGTTGTAAAACCAACTTGTCTTTATATGATTTTATCAACTTGACATTTGATATTTTCCATCCTTACACAGACTTTTCCATCCACCTCTGTTACTTCATTACTTTTAATCATTTGCTTATACACATTGCGGAGTGAATAAATTATGTTATCCCCTGTACGCTTAAACCCAAATTCTCTGGCAGTTACAATGAATAAATCTTCAGGAGTAATACCAAAGCTATGCTGAGCAATCGTTTTCATAGCTAATGCTAATTCTTCATCACAAATGTATGTGATAGGGCGTAAATAATCATCATCGGGATTAGGAATACGAACCTTTATTTCTGTAAAATCCTTTATTCTGACAAACTCATTTTTATCCTCGGTAATCATTCCATTTAAGTGATTATGGAAAATGTATCTTACTTCATTACGAACGACAGATGTTGCCTTCTGACGACCATATGCAGGTGCGATACGCCTACATAATTCTTCAAAATGTATAGGTTGCTCTAATGAAATAATATCCCAAGCTATATCATATCCCTCTTTGGTTTTTCCACTTTCATCAATTATGTTTATAGGATGCGCACGCTTATACACTTCAAATCCATACCCAATAGTTCCAACCTCGGCAGGTTTAACCTTTTCTTCTATCTCAATGATAGGTGGTGTGGTATCATTATTGACATCGTCAATAGAATAATTGTCTTCAGTCTCTATTGCTACACGTCCTATAGCCTTCTCTACTGCATTGATAAGTTTATCTTCTTCTGTCTTTTGGTCTTTTATCCAATCTGTTGACCAAATACGATAAATAGTCCACCCCATATCTTCAAGTACGGTTTGACGCAATCTGTCTCGTTCGCGAGCAGTACGAGAACTATGATATGTTGCTCCATCACACTCGATACCAATAGCAAATTTGCCACTTTCAGTAGGATGTTTAACCGCCATATCAATACGGAATTCAGAGCAACCAACTTGTGTTACCACATTGTAACCATTTGATTGCAAGAAATCATAGACAGCCTCTTCAAAAGGTGAGTCAAATTCTAAATCACAATTAAATGTAAGTTCTTTTTCTAATGCTACAATTCCTTGTTGAGCAAACTCAATATATGAGCGAAGCATCTTTACTCCTTCTGAAGAAACCTTATCTAAATCAATATCAGTCGGGACAATAGACCCAACCAGTTTTATATTGTATTTAGCACGTGTAATCGCTACATTAAGGCGACGATAACCACCTTCACGACTTAATGGACCAAAATTCATGTACATTATGCCCTTATTATCCTTTGCGTAACCAATGCTAAAGATAATGGTGTCTCGCTCATCACCCTGTACATTCTCAAGATTTTTAATAAAGAAAGGTTCTTCCTTATCCTCAACAAAGAATTTATCAAAACTGGGATTTTGTAGCCGTTTTTGACGAATAGCTGCATCTACTGCATTTTGTTGCGACTCACTAAATGTAACAATTCCAAGTGAACGCTTAGGGTGCTTCTTAAAATGCTCAAAAACTAAATCAGCGACCCTTCTTGCTTCGATAACATTATTCTTCTTTCCTCCTCTATCATATATACCATCTTTTACATATACATATTCAACACCATAATCAGGAGCTTTTTCTGTTGAAGATGGAAAAGTAATCAGTTGACTATTGTAGATTTTAATGTTGGAGAATGCTATTAAATGTTCATGACGACTTCTGTAGTGCCATCTTAGACTACGTTCTGGTAGAATAGCCACAGCTTCATCCAAAATAGACTCGTATGCTCCAGCATCGTTATCTTCAATAGCTTCATCTATATCAACATCAAAGTCTTCATCATTAAGAGAAGTGGAGAAGAAACTTGTTGGTGGCAACTGCTTAGTATCTCCCACTATTACAACCTGCTTACCACGCATAATTGCACCAATAGCATCTTCTGTATGCACTTGTGAAGCCTCGTCAAAGATAACCAAATCGAAATCATAACTCTGTGCTTCAAGAAATACACTGACAGACAATGGAGACATCATAAAGCAAGGACGGAGTGATGTTACAAGATTGGGTATAGTCATAAAGAGTTTACGCAATGGCATCAACCGCCGCTGCTTATTAAGTTCTCGTTTCAATATTGCAATTTCGTCTCTTGCTCCATTTACCGAGTTAAAATCAGGTATTCTACTCAATGCACGCTCTCTCACTCTTGCCTGTGCAATCTTGAATTGCCCCTTGTCGAGTTCGCAAAATTCATTTATGTTTTGTGTTTGTATTCTACCTCTAAAGTTTTGTACCGCAGGGAAATTTGGCAATACTGCATCTAACCATAAACGATAGAAACGCTTTAGATAGGCCTCTACGATATAGTTAGAATCTATCTTTAATTCTTCAGCTTTATTGATATATTCTTCGAGTCCTACATTTTTGCATTTCTCTCTATTAGAGCAATAATCTACCCATTCTTCCAACAAATATTTTTTATCCTTGCATAAGGACATGCGATTGGCTAAATCAAGAATTTTATGCTGATAAAAGTCTTTTCCATTATTGAAGAGAGAGACGAACCATGTTATACTTTTTTGCAAAGCATCCTTTTGCTCAGACATTATTAGACCCTCATTATAACAATAAGTTCTGATGTCGCAATCCTCACATATATTCTTTATGAAAGATTCGGGGAGATTGTATAAAGAAACGAGATTTTTAAGGTCAATAGCATATTTAAGAGCCTCTATTAGTTTTTCCCAGTCTGTTTCCGTTCCATCATAATAATCTTTATACATATGACATATGGAATCATTTTGTTTTGCCAACCCCTCATTTAAGACATTAAGAGACATAAGCGAATCCAAATCAGAAATAGCAGATTCATAATTGCAATTTGCTTTTTGCATATTCATTAAGCTCTGATACTCTGAAATAAACTCTATCGCAATAGAGTTAGTTTCTTGTGCATATATTCTAATGTCATTCCACTGACTCGCCTTATTACAATTACACTTTAGCAGAGTGCATAATCTTTCAAAAGCAGACTCTATATTAAATTCTGAATAATGGGTCTTAAATTGTATAATTTCAGAGATAGGTAATTGTCCTTGAACAATCAAATTCTTCAAGTCTGAAGTTATCATATGCAAATGACACACTGACTCTTCAAACTTTTCAATATCATCAGACAACACATCCCATTGAGTATTTATGCAGGCATAATAATTGCCATAATCATCATAATATTGCGTTGTGTTTGTAGTAATAGTTTCTTGATTGTCTGAATATTGTTTAAGCATATTCAATACCTCAAGGGCTTTATTGTATGATATTTTCTCACCCTTTGACAAATATGAATTAAGCTGTTTAATGTCTTTATGGTATCTGCCATTAAAGATTCTGAAAAAAGATTTATATTCACTTCTGAATCGTTGTAAAACAGGATAAAAATCCCATTCTAAAATTTCTTTGTCAAAATGTGATAGAATAGAATTTCTTGATTCTAATACCGCATTATGTAAAGACTTACAAACCTCAATACTTGATTTAATACGAGTTAATTCTTCGTTGTTAAACCACTTTTGAGTTGGTTGTATATTGTGAATATCAGCTAATGCTTGAATACTCTTGATAAACCAGATGACTTGATTAATTGTGTTGAGTTCTGATATTCCAAGTTTAGAGGATAAGAGTTTGGCTTCTTCTATTATTGAATTTATACCATTGGTGATTGATATTAACTCATCATTTATCTTATCTATATTTTGAGCAATCCAATCATTATCGTTTTCTTCGATTCTTGTTTGGAGTTTATGCATGAGAGATTGTAAACTATCTTTGCATTTGGTTGCGTCGCAATCAAAAAAGATGTCACGATATTTGCTTTTTAATTCTGTGGTTATTTTAGCTATTTGTTCTACCTGTAATTTATATTTATGTGCATTCTCTATTAAAGAATCAGTATTATGATTCACAATCCATTCTAAGGGAATAGTCGGAGATTTTGCAACAAAAGATAGAAGGAATATAAGATCATCGATACCAATTAAGGATGATTCAAATTTAACACCTAATTTGGAGCAAATAGAGGAGCGTCGTTCCTCAAGTTCTTTCATTAGGGGAATTGCTGTAGCTACATTTGAGTCAATCTCATGCCTTAATGCATTGGATAATAATTTGACAGAGGAGTCACGCCATACATTATCCGTATAATTTTCGCTTCGCTTTCCTATGGTTTTAGATAATTCATTTAGTAAATATCTCCTTTCATTAAGTACTGCTACTGTTACTGTATCGACATCTGATATGGAGAAAATAACATCTGGTATATTTTTTAATTTTGCCAACTCCCCATTAACAGAGTATATAGAAATATTTAGTCCAGAAGTTTGTGTATGAAGTTCCTCTTGATACTCATTGAGTAAACGTCTTTTTCTCTCTAAAAGATCGAGTTGGGTCAATGCTTCATCTCTAACACGAGTACGGTTAATATTAATAGAGTTGGCAAGATCACGCAATATATCCTTTTTTTTGGCTTTGTGGCTATGAAGCGTAAAGCAGAAATCTGCCAATCCAACACTTGCTAAACGGCTGTAAACCACTTGTAAGGCTGCCATCTTTTCAGATACAAATAGAACTTTTTTACCATCAGCTATGGCTTCAGCGATAATGTTTGTAATAGTCTGACTTTTACCTGTTCCCGGAGGACCTTGTAAAACAAAACTTGCACCTTTCTTTGAAAGTAGCACTGCATCCTGTTGGCTTGAATCTGCATCTACAACTTGGAATGTGTCAATTGGGCGAATTTGTTTATCGTGATCGAAATTATTCAAATCTTCTGATACTTGAATTGGATTTTGTTCTCCAACAAGTGCTGCAATTACAGAATTTGCATTTAACTTATCCTCATTCCTTTCCAAATCTTTATACATATTGATTTTAAGGAATGACAGATTGGTTAGATGTGTACTTTCTTCTACATTCCATCCCTTATTTTTGATTTTACAGGATAGTTTTTCTAAATAGTCTGTAGGAGAGTCGTGTGTCGAATCAAACTCTGGCATCGAAATACCAAAATCGTTATCTAATTTATGAGATAATGTTGGATTTACAACGATTTCATCGTCATGTAATACCAAGCGATATGGAGAGGTTATAGATTCTATGAGAAGTCTTACGGGTACTAAAATTACAGGTGAAGAAAATACTTGTGATGAATCATCTCGTTCTTTCCATTTAAGCATACCTAAAGTAAGGTACAAAGTATTTATACCTTGTTCTTCGATTGAAGTATTAGCTTTATATCGTAAGGATTTCAATGTCTTTTGAAGGTCATCAATAGGTTTATTAGTTTCAATATCACCTCTAATTATGGTTTCATATATTTCTTCACCATCATCATCAACTTGTACTTTTTGAGCATACGGGAATACGATTTCTCGTTCATTAACAACAATGAGTTCCCACAATTTATCAAGAGATGGCGTAGTAATCATTACGTTACTACGTTTTCCTTCAAGAAAGTTTATTAACCTATTTCTCTTGCCAAAATCGAGCAATAATTTCTTCCAAATTTCTATACGGTTGTGTAGCTTCTGCCCCATAACACAAAACCTTTATATATGACTTTAAATATTTCTATTATGATACTCTCAACTTTTAGTCGTAAAAAAGCGTGAACCGCAATGCCATTTCTAATTTGGGGGTCGTAGAAAACCTTGCATACAGATGTAGTAATAGCAGCCCATGCTATAGCGTGAGAACCACTATGCCATCTGAGTATGTAATTTGAAAATTTTCTACGTTTCAAAATACTTGATACGCATAACGCTTCTTCTTATGTCTTGGACAGAGTCACCCCAATCCGTTTGCAAAATTATAAAAAAGCCGTGATAATCCACACAATACAGGCAGATTATTACGGCTCTTCCTTTGATTTATAGTTTTATACCTATATCTTGTTTCTGCTTAGCTATTCCGATGGCTTCCCTAAACTCATTCATCTTCTTTCTGAACCAGTTCACGTGTGAAACCCCGTCTATCTTGAAATCGAATTTACCGCTTTCATCCTGTTTGATGGAGCAGACGGAGTGTCGAGTGTCAAAATTTCGATTAAACTCGGAAGAATAGAGTTCACCTTTTATTCCGACCTCCTTGAACTCGCACAGTCTTCTGATTATCCCGTTATTAAAGCCCAAACGTTCACGCAGGAAGTTTATCACGGGCATAAGCTTTTCCACATACGGAAAGTAGCGTCTAACAAAATTCGTAAACTCCGACAGCTTGCGGTGCTGTTGCTCGTAAACATTTCTAATCTCCTGTATCTGTTCGACTTGTTGCCGTTCCCGTTGTCGGGCTTCGTCTTCAAGTTCAAGTATGCGGTCTTGCAAGTTATGTTCCTGCGTTCCAACGATTTTTTTTCACTTCCGAAAAGAGAACCCGCACTGCTCGCAAAGGCGGTTGCCGTATCAGTGGCTGTGCTTTTGAGCTTGTCGGTGCGGATTTCTTTTTACCTGTTTCAGAATTCCTCCTGCGCCTCGGCTTTCTTCTCCTGCAACAGTCTGGTTTCGGTTTCAAGGGTTTCATTTTTCTTTTTCAAGTCCCGATAATACTGCATGGTGGTAGTGTGCCGTGCTTCCGAGCCCCGTACCCCACGTTGCAATTCGTATTTCGTCATCACCCTTGCGTAATTGTCGTGGTATGCAATCAAGGTCTGGCGGTTGAACAGGTCATCGGCACACAAACGGACGGAATTTGTTTTCTTGCGGTACTTGCGCTTACCGTCCATTTGTTCTTTCTTGGCTTTGCGCCTTTCACCCGTCACGATAGGAACAACGGCTGCGTGGATGTGCGGAGTCTTCTCGTCCATGTGCAGATGTGCGGCAACCACATAGTCTTTGCCGAATGTGGCTACTTGCAGCCATTGGATGCTGTCGTTGCACCATTCATCGAGTTTTCCTTTTTCCTGTATGTTCATCATGTCCTCGTGCGTACCTGACAATACCACTCGGACAACACGGACTTGGTCGTGTGTGATTTTCCGTTTGATGCCTGCCGTGTTCAATCTATGGGCAATCGCTTCATCCCTGCCGTGAACGTCATCAGGGTATTCGACAAGCACCCTGTTCAGATGTGTTCTTGTCGGGTCTGCATTTTTAGGTATTATCTTTCTCTCTATATGGTCGGACTGCGTGGTGTCCGATGTACCCTTTGCTTTCTTTATGTCCAATGAAAAATATTCCATATCATTTTTATTTTAGCGGTTATTGTTATGCTTCTTTTCTCTGTCTGTGGCATTGGCTCACAGGATTTGCAAGTTTGATTCTGCCCTCGTTTGCAGAGGGTTTCCAAAGGGATTTCCCTTTGGCTCGATAGGGGGGGGTAGCGTTACGGAGTAATGCGTGAAGAAAACACCCTATTAAGCTATGGTATTTCTGCCTAAATACCTTTCGGAAAGCGGACGTGCATATTACAGATGAAATCCCCCTTTCTTTTTCAGTGGCTGTATCATCCGCCTTGCGGATTGGACTTGCTTCTTCTCCTTTATCGGCTCTGTCGATTGGAACAAGGTCTTACCGAACAAGTAGTCGTTCAAGTCCTTATACCCACGATAGTACAGTGGCTTGTCAAGGAAACAGCCGATTGGGGTGTAGGTTGCCAATATGCTTTCCGCTTTCGCAAGATTGATACGCAAATCAGTGACAAACGGTGCAATAGCATCTTTTATATGTTAAATCTTACTTGTTCACGGGTAATGATTTGCAAATCATTCTTCTTCTTAAATCCGCTTTTCTTTGCGTTTTCCGTTTTTTGGCTTGTCATTATTTGATACTGTAACAACTTTGATATTAAGCTGTTTTGCGTCATTTTTTCCGTAATTCTGTACTCGGATTTGGGTAACCATTTCCATGCATTTGAAAATAAAGAAGCGTTATGCTACTCTTGTAAGTGCGAAGCTTGAGAAACTAAACACAAAATCAACAAGAATAGGCATGGTAGTTCCCACGTTATAGCGTGGGCTGCTTTACCATATCTGTTGATTTAGGTTTTCTCAGGACCTGCACTTTAAAATGTGGTTATTGGCAGTGTCACACTTCTTTTTTAGGAGAAAGTGTTACGACAAAAAGAAAAAAGTCAATAGATCTAGCAGCTCAATCCGGGGCAGCTAACGAAGTTGTGTCTAGATATGGATCGGCCTCAAAAGAACATTTAGTATCCTATTCTGGTGTTGACTCACAGTACATAAATGGGATTAAAATTTGGAATAAATAAATCGGGTGTCTTTCTGCAAAGAAAAAGAGTCGTTCCGATGCGTTTCCAGGGCTCACAAGGCTCAAGGCTCACTTATGCGGTATTTTAAACCTTGGTAGATGTGTAAGTGTTTGCTTTACAGTCTGTTTGGTGGGACAAAACGTGCGGGTTGAATATTATTCTTTGGTCTTTGGAAAGTTCAGGATTGTCTTGACTTTGTCTGTCGTTTTATAGAATTTGTGTTTGCTTTGACCAGGCTTGTTTTTTGCCGGGTTTTATTCATAATGGCCGGATCAATGGATATGGGGCACATTCGGATTTTTCACGATGCCCGGAATGACCAAGTGATGATGTCAATAGAAGTTTCTTTTATTTATACATTTTTCTTTCCGGTAAATGTCGGATGCGTTCGTGTATGTCTGGGGCTCATTATATTATTCATTTTATTTTTCAGAATATAGTCTTGTTCCCTTCTTTTTCTGTCTCTTATACACATCTCCGAGCCCACGAGA
>ERZ1026915.1046-NODE-1046-length-12505-cov-8.821044_pt1 | contig 12505 bp, 7 predicted proteins | sample MGYA00519466_ERZ1026915 | MGnify/ENA primary metagenome ERZ1026915 (study PRJEB26926, sample SAMN06164884) | human gut metagenome | biome: ENVO:00009003; feature: ENVO:2100002; material: ENVO:00002003 | host: Homo sapiens | place: USA | collected 2012 ... | reverse complement strand
AGATCATGCCTAGTCTCGTGGGCTCGGAGATGTGTATAAGAGACAGGGCTAAAATATCCGGCTAATCCTCTCTCTTATTACCCCAGAAAAACAATGCAACTGTTCCCGGACCGGTGTGGCTTCCTATAGTCGTACCGATATCATTTATCTCTACTTTGCCCTTCATCTTAGGGAAGGCAGCCTCAATCAGATCAGCTACGGCTTTAGCATCCTCATAGCATGCAGAATTCGATATATAGACCTTATCCGAATAATCGGCACCATCCTTGCAGAGTGCCTGCATCTTCACAAGCATCTCCTTTATTGCCTTCTTTTTGGTGCGGATTTTCTCACGCACAATAAGCTTTCCCTCATTGCTCACATTCATGAAAGGACAGATATTCAGCACATTTCCAACGAATCCCGCGGTCTTTGAGATACGGCCGCCCCTGATAAAAAATGTAAGGTCTGATGAGAAGAACCAGTGATTCACCTCAAGTCTGTGCTCCATGGTCCAATCAGCCAGTGTATCAATATCCATGCCGCTATCCCTAAGGTCAGCGAGCTTATCCATCAAAAGACCAAAGCCTGACGATGCTGCCAGCGAATCAATCACATATATCTTTCTGTCAGGGTATTCCTCCTCGAGAGCCTCCTTTGCAAGCCTTGCCGAGTTGACTGTACCTGATATACCGGAGCTTAGTGTACAGTGAAGCACATCATATCCCTCATCCAGAAACTGTCTGAAGTACTCCATGTACTCCTCCTGATTGATCTGCGAGGTCTTTGTCATGGCACCTGCCTCCATTGCCTTGTAGAAATCCGGCAGTGGCATGGACTGTCCTAAATCATCCATATATTCTTTACCATCAAGCTCATAGTGAAAGCATGCGTACTTAATATTTCTCTCGAGCATATGCTCCCTGGTAAGATCTGCTGTTGAACAGCAGCTAATCACATAATTTGACATATTATTTTCCTTTACCTTTTGACCTTTTATCATTATATGTAGTCAGATACATATGGTATCTCATGATATAAAATATCGTCAAGCTTTGCAACAGCATCGTACGTAGTCTGTATTTTGCCCATCTGCAAAAGCTTCTCAGCACTCTTGTAGCCTAAAAGCAGTGTGGTAAACGTGCCAATAGACATGCTTAGGTGATACTGTGGATTTTTGTCGGTGAGAGCACAGTGCCCTTTCTCAAAATCAATGACAAATGTGCCATTGTTCCATGGCAGAAGCTCATCCTCTATCTCGAAGCTAAAGCAGCCGCTTGGACCATCAGGGTCACAGTTGTACTGTGAAATAAACTGCGCCACGTCGATGATTCTGCCCATGGCGTATGGTCTGATTGTCTCCTTTATATCACTGTCGTCGAGCTCAAAGGCGATAGGCTCGCTGTAATAGTTGTTGCCTCTGACCTCATCTATCATGGAATCATGCGCATGAATGTATTCCCACAGGCCAAGCTGCGCCTCACGGTTTAAGTAGATGAGCTCCTTGATGTGCATGACATCGGAGCTGATAAGATATACCATATAGCCGCACGGTTCATCATCCTCGTTGTAGTAGATGGCGACCATCGTATCATCCTCATCCCAGCGGAAGTACTCCTCCCAAGCCAGATTGTTTCTGTACAGACAGCCATGCGTCTTTGCGGCAAAGTGAGTATGAAGCTTCTTAAACTGCTCGTCATCCCACTGCACACGGCGCACATAGCCCGGCTCCTTAAGCTTTGTGGGAATCTGTCTGTCCTTTATCACATATGTCATCTTGTTTGAGATAATCTCCCAGCCAAGCCCTCTGTAAAGAGGTATGGAGTATGGGTACAAAAGAGCAAACGACTTGTTGCTGTCGCGCATTCTCGTAAGACTCTTTCTCATGAGCTTTTTCATGAGGCCATGACCGGTATACTCAGGATACGTGCAAACACTTGTGACAAAGCCCACCTCGTAGCGCTCGCCGTATATATTCATATCGAGCGGATATACCGCAAACTGAGCCACAAGCTCCTCTTTTTTGTCTATGATATTGAAGCAGCCAAGCACATCAGCTCTCTCAAGCACCGGAAACTTCGACTGCTTGATTTCATCATCCTTCCAACCGGTCTCGGCAAGATCTGCCTCTGTTACCTGAAAAGCATAACGAAGCAGTGCATTGTACTCCTCCGCATCATCCTTTGTCAGTACTCTTATCTTAAATTCATCTGATTTAAAAGAATGCATAGTGTCCTTTCTCGCCTGTCTTTACTGTATACATCAGATCGTCCGCCTTTTTAATGAGCTCGGTAATCTGACTCTCACTGGTAACATTTCTCTCATATGAAATGCCGATGGAGCAGGTGATATTCTTCTCCTCATTAAACTCAACGTCATGGTTGAGATATTTCTTTATCTGGCTGCTGAAGCCATCCGCCTCTGCAATCCTCGCATAGATATCCTTTGCAATATTCTCAAGCTCGTATCTGGCGCATGACTCAATGACTATGATGAACTCATCACCGCCATATCTGCTCACAAAGCCTCTGTCCTTAGCAACTTCCTTGAACACAAAGGCCATCTCCTTAAGTATCAAATCTCCCACATCATGACCATACGTATCATTATAATGCTTGAAGTTGTCCAGGTCAATAAACATAAGCCCCACATCCATTCCACCGGATGTAACACTTATGCGCTTTTCAAGCTTTTCAATCTCCTGATACATACCTGCTCTGTTATAGATACCGGTAAGCATGTCAGTGACAGCTGCCTGCTTCAGCCTCTTGTTCATCTCATTGGCCTTCTCATTTGCCTCAATACGGGCAATGGAATACTCAAGCTCTCTGAATAACAGCTTGAAAATGCTCAGATCATCCTCATTGAGCATGTATCGCTCGATTGAGCCATGCCAGTTGTCCTTCATGCGCACATATGCTATGAGTACACTTGAAAGTGCATCATTCTTGATAAAAGGCACTGCGACAAATGAGCATACATCATCCACGCCGAAATACGAGATGACATTTTCATACTCGTAGAAGCCCTCTGCAATCTTTGATGTGGCAATGCCCTCCGGATAGTCTATCATGATATCACATATGCCCTTTATAACCTCATCTGTCATATCACAGCCCGTATCATTATAAAGCACCTGTGGCTCCTTCGCGTGCAGATCTATGATCAGCGCACAGTCAAGACTGAAATGATTGATGAAATTGCTCATGGCATTTTCAATCATGGTGTCCTTCTTCTGGTCATTGACATCGATAATAGTCTGCCATATGGAAATAAACTCCATCTGACGCTTTGAGCCCTGATAATCCTTTTCGAGCCCATGCTGCTTTACAAGCATATTAATCTGCCGCTCATTGATATGGCCATCACTCAGTGACTCTAGGTTGATATTTTTTAACATGTCAAGCGGAGCTGCCTCTGCTATTTCATGCATCCTTTTATTGTGTGCCTCTAAAAGTATTCTCTCATGCTCTATAAGCTCATTTTTGCCGAGCAGCTCAAACAGCTTCATCCTGCTTTCCCTGTATATCGAATATGCAAAAAATTCGTTTCCCTCCGCATTAACGAGATATCTCTCCGCATCCTCAAAACGTAAAAAGGCTTCTTCCTTTTCACCATCGTGCCACAAGAGCATGGCTGATGCAAAGGAGTAAAGGAACATCTCATCATCGCATCTGGAATAGTCATGGACTGCCTCAGTTCTTGTGGTGTCAATTACTCTGTAGATGACATAATTAAGAAACTGCTTGCAGCTGAGCAGATAGCGCTCACAGCTGAATCTGTCACCCGAAAATATAGATGCAAGCGCAAGAAGCGCATATACCTTACTCGTGTTGCACACTCTTAAGCTGTTTAGATGAAGCTTTATAATAGTCTTCATGGCAACTAAAAGTGCATGGACAGCCTCCTTATAATTGCCCTGCATGATATAGTTAAGAGACTTGTTATAATACACCTCAGCTATATCCTCCGGCATCTTCAGGTAATATAACATATTGATTGCAGCATTGTAATAATTGTCAACCAGCTCATTTTTACCCATGGCACTTAAATTGTAGCCTATAGACGTAAGCACTCTCGCAACATATATATTGCCGTGCCCCTTCATGAACTCGTATGTACGGATAACATATAAAAAGGCTATCTCATTGAGACCGCTTGTGCTGGCAAGCATAATAGTCTTCTGATATGCATCATACACAAGCTGCTCATTTCCTATCTCCTTCGCAAGCTCAAGCCCCTTCGTAAAATGCTTTAGTAATGATTCATCATAAAAGGACTGCTTCACCACATCCCGGCTATTGTCGTATGCGTAAATATATATATGTGCCAAATGATTCCTGTAGCCGTGCTTTATGAGCTTTTCTATAATTTCATCACTGACAGGTATATCCTGTACACAGAAGAATATATTGTACCAGCCTGACATCTTTATCATGACTGACAAAAGCTCTGCCTTAAATATCAGTGTGTCATCCTCTGCCAAAACTGCATAGTCATAGGCACTCTTTGCACTGTTTCCGGCCTTCTCAAGCTTGCCCTGATACATATAGCAGGTGCCCTTCATGAAATAATACAGCGAAAGATAATGCTCACTGTCATTTTCCGGTATCAGCGCCTTGTATTCATTCGTGAGCTCAATCGCTTTGGACATCTCTCCAAGTAAAACAGACGTCCTTGCATAGACCATATAAAAGCGGCGCAGGCTTTTCTCATCAATCCATGCATCCTCAAACTTAAGCTTATGCTCTATAATGCGGCAGCCTCTCCTTGCCTGCTCAAAATCCAGAAACTCCATGATATTTGATGCTTCCTGGATGCTCTGCTCAAAGTTCATAGTGATATACAGCTCATCATCATTTGTAGTTTTTACGTTATTTTTAAGCGGTCCGGCACTGCCTATATAGTATATGGCGCTCCTGTCCTCAAGCGACTCAACTATACGATCCCACACCTCAACAGTACTGTCAGTACCCTTGACTATGGCATTGACACCTAACACGATACCGATATTGGCGCATGGATTGTCAATCAGATACTTGATGGTCTCAATTGAACTCTTAGACGCCATCTGGAATCTGTTTATCACAATCATCAAAGGCTTCACCTCAGAAAGCTTCTTGAGCATGTCAGCTATGGCCATCGTCATGCGTCTCTGCTCATATGCCACCTCATTTAACAGCACTGTCTCCTCTCTGAAGCACTCACCTGTCTCATAATAGCTGTTTAACACCTGTCTGTGCAGATAGTACACACCGCACTCCTTCTGGAAATCATCAAAGCTTCCGCCTATAAAGCGCCTGTGCATATTGCATATGATGTCCAAAAATGGCTCATAAGCTCCGACCAGCGTATTGTAAGAGAACTCACTGTATGCAAAAAAGACGTTATCCTCATTGCTTTGATAACGTCTTATAACCTCAAGATTTTCAATCGAAAAATCATTGCTATAATTCGCCATTACGATATTTCGAGTCTCTTTTCCTATGCGATTGTAAATCTGTTCAATTACCCCACTATAATACTTTTCTATCATCTGATACCCCCATCACGTTCAAAATCTGACACTGGATAAATCCTTACATGTAATCAGATATTCCGAAATAATTCTAAAAATATAATAGCCCAAAATACCTAAAAAGTCAATCTTTTGACTCAATAATGATAAATTTTCCTCTATGGATATCAATCACTGCATGGTCATCAATTATTTCATTGGATATGCCAAGCGATGTAAATCTGTCAAAGGAATAATCCGTAACAGGATACTTAAAACCTCTAAGGCTCACCTCATTGTCGTCTGTCACTGCTATAAGCGAAACAAACCTGCCATACTGTGCTGATTTTTCAATGGTTACGGGCTTATCCGACATCCTTATACGGTTGTTTGTGTCGATAATGCTGATATCAGTTTTACTTTCCAATCCTATTCCCAAAAGTGAAATATTGCCGAGCACATGGTCTATTCTGCTTCCTGTTGCTCCAAGCATCACTATGCTTCTTGCACCCTCGCTTATGGCAAGTCTTATGGCATACTCCGTATCAGTATCATCCTTTATGGGATTGAGCCTGTGTATCTCGGTCTGTCCCTTTCTCTCAAAAAACTCCAAGGCCTTTGTCGTGGCTGAATCGAAATCACCTACAATTATATCAGGCGTGACACCGTTTTCGTACAGGAAATCCATTCCGCTGTCAGCCGCAATTATGGCATCTATTCCATCAGTCTTTATCTCATTTAAGCCGAATTCCTTATCTATTTTTCCACCACATACAATCAAATACCTCATTTTATCCACCTTCTTATAAATAACATATCCACATTTGCTACAGCCCCGGAAGCATTTCTGTTTTAACCTGCATCTGTTACATCATGATATTCAGAAAACCCTTTACATTTTCTTCTATATCTCCGCTAAACACCGCACTTCCCGCAACAATGATATTGGCTCCTGCTGCAAGCAGTGTCTCCACGTTCTCAAGATTAACACCACCGTCCACCTCGATATCAGCCTTATTTGCGGTTTTCTCAAGAAGTGCCTTTAAGTCGCGCACCTTGTCTACAGTATACGGAATAAGCTTTTGTCCTCCAAAGCCCGGATTTACAGTCATGATAAGCACCATGTCCACTTTGGGAAGCACATACTCTATGGCTGAGAGCGGAGTAGCCGGATTTAATGCTACACCTGCCAGTATGCCCTTTTCCTTTATTGCCTCGATTGTCCTGTCAAGATGCTTACATGCCTCCGCATGGACTGTGATGATATCTGCTCCTGCTGTCGCAAAATCATCTATATATCTGACCGGCTCATCTATCATCAGATGCACATCAAACATACGCTCTGTGCACTTTCTGATTGTCTTTATGACCGGCAGTCCTATTGATATGCTTGGAACGAAGCTGCCGTCCATAACATCTATATGCACATACTGTGCTCCGGCCTCATCAAGCTGCTTAAGCTGCTCTCCGAGTATTGAATAATCCGCTGATAAAATTGATGGTGATAAACAGTTCATGTTTTCCTCCGTTTGATTATGCTTTAAATTAATACTTTTGTCTGTTTTTAAGCTCCTCATATAAAAGCTTATAATTATCATACCGCACCTGCGATATTTTCCCATCTGCAAGAGCTTCCTTCACACCGCAGTCCGGCTCATTTATATGACTGCAGCCCTGAAACCTGCAATATGGCTCATACTCTACAAACTCCGGATAACATGTCCACAGATCTTCCTTTTCAAAGCCCGGCACATCCATCGAGCTAAAGCCCGGTGTATCCATGATATACGTGCCATCCTTTATCGGGATAATCTCAGAATGTCTGGTCGTATGCTTTCCGCGCTCTATTTTCTCACTTATATGTCCAGTCTCCATCTGCACATCATCCTGCAGACAGTTGATGATAGATGACTTGCCAACTCCCGAGGGACCTGCAACCGTGGTCGTCCTTCCCTCTAAAATGTGCTTTATCTCATCTATGCCCTCACCTGTTTTCGTGCTGGTAAAAAGCACTCTATAGCCAGCCGGCTCGTATATGCTTTTAAGCTCCTGCTGCTCTTTAGGTGTGATTAAGTCCTTTTTGTTGAAGCATATAGTAACCGGGACATGCTGGTACTCCATCATACACAAAAACCTATCAAGCAGGTTGAAATTGGGATCCGGCTTTGCGGATGCAAAAATAACCAGGGCCATGTCTATATTGGACACAGCCGGCCTGATAAGTTCGTTTTTCCGTGGCAGTATACGCTCGACATTGCCTATGTGCTTTTCATCATCGAGGACTGCTATATCGACGATATCGCCAACCAGCGGCTTTATCTTTTGTTTTCTGAAGGTGCCTTTTGCTTTGCACTCGTAGAGAATGCCGCCTGTGGCAGTTTCTTTTGCTTCTTTGGTTTCTTCTACGTAGACGTAGTAGAAGCCGGCAATTCCTTTAATAATTTTTCCTGTCATGGTTTTCCTTGTGTGCTTTTGTATTTGCAGGAGTCACGCTTTCGGCGGGGTGCATGCCGCGCTTTGAGGTTGTGCGGGTGGCGGAGGCAGGCATATATTCCTCTTAAAAAATATGAAGCCAGCCCCGGGCTCTCCTACGGACAGGCTATGGCTTGCTCTGCCCTGTTCTTTCCTCGGTAGGTTTATGGCACCCCGGGGCATTTCATATTTTTCCCTCGGAACACATGCCTGCCCCGCTTCCTTAGTTTCTCTCCGCGAGTTCAGGTTTTCGTCCGCGGGTTGGTGTGGTTGGGGTTCGGATAGCACGCCACTTCGTGGGTGCTATCCGGTGGCTACAATAAGGACATATATTGGGTTGCTGCTTTATGCGCTATATGTGTATTGTGTGTATTTACAAATATGATGGCGATACGGAAAACTTGACGTAGCTGCGCTACGGCTCGTTTTCCTTGTGCTGCCCCAAGCTATGGCAATATCTACCTCTTTTTAGCTATTCCGGTTTATAATAATTATTTAGCGTCTCTTATGCTTATGGCACGCTATACGTTACTGGATCAAGTGTGACAGTTGCAGGATTTCCTGCTTCATCTGTTTCCCCTGTCTGAACTGTCCAAGTAACCACAATACTTCCTGTAGCTTCTTTCATTGTTCCGGAAACTGTAAATGATGACGTATTTTCATATGAACCCTTATCGTATACAGTTCCACTTTTACCTACAAGCTTATACTCTGCTTTTACTACAGTTCCCTCTCCACTATAACTAATTCCTTTACTTACGTTAGTTGATATCTCCTGCTTACCCTTACTGAGTGTCAGTGTGATTGTGGTGCCGGCGGCTACGGTTTCACCGGATTTGGTCTGGCTGATTACGCTGCCGGCGGGTACGGTGTCACTGTACTGGGAGTCGGCATAGGTGTACTTGAGACCTGCTCCTGCGAGAGCGCTTTCTGCATGTGACTGTGAGGCACCTACTACGTTTGGCACGGTGATTGGCTTCTGGCCCGGTGAGAGGGTGACTGTTACTGTGCTGCCCTTTGCGGCCTGTTTCTTTGCTGATGGTGACTGTGCTGTTACTACATCTGCTGCTACACTGTCATTGTAATCTCCATACTCGAAGGTGACACTAAAGCCTGCTGACTCGAGTGTACTCTTTGCTGAGCTCTTGGTCTTTCCGATTACACTTGGTATCTTGACCATCTCTGATGTACTATCACCTTTTCCTGCGATAACTACATTAATCTGTGAACCACGCTTTACTGTATCTCCGGCCTTGACATCCTGCTCAAGGATTGTGCCATCCTTTGCATCTGACTGCTTTGTCTCAAATGCAAATACTGTGAGGTCAAGCTTTAAGCGGTCTACTGCCTTCTGAGCATCCTCCACTGACATGCCTCTGATGTCAATCATCTGGCCCTCTGTCTCAGTCTGTGTCTCTGACTCTGATTCAGACTCGGTCTGTGTCTGTGACTCTGTCTGCTGTGACTCTGAGTTCTTTTTGCCGCCAAACTTAAACACTCCTGCCACTGAAAGTGCAAGATATATGATAACTATTACAATGATTACGGCTGTTACTATACCCATGATTGTGATTGCTTTATCCATCTTTGGATTTAAAAGCTTGCCGTCATCATCATCGTCTTCGTCTTCTTCGTCATCATCGTCGTCTAAGAGTGACTCATCATATTCATCATCATCGTCTTCATCGTCAGCATACTCATCACCATTATCTGCATCGGTATCATCATCGTTTAAGTCCTCTGCAACACCTCTGCCTTCTTTTATCTTGTCAAGCTCCTCCGGGCTTATAACCTTGGTCTTGCCACCGTCAACGAGTGGTGCTATTGTGACGAAATCCTCATCAGGATGCGCAAGAGAGCGCCTTATGTCTGTGAGAAGCTCCTCAATAGTCTGGTATCTGCGGTCCGGTGTCTTTTGTGTACACTTTAAGATGATTTTCTCAAAGCTGATTGGCAGATCCGGTGCGTAGATGCTTGGCCTTGCAATCTCCTCCTGTAGGTGCTGCAGTGCAACTGCCACTGTGGTATCACCGTCAAACGGCACACGGCCTGTAACCATCTCAAACATTACGATTCCCAGTGAGTAAATATCACTTCTGCCATCGACGAAGCCGTTTCTTGCCTGCTCCGGAGATGCATAGTGTACTGAGCCCATCACATCTGAGCTTATTGTATTTGAAGATGTAGCCTTTGCAATTCCAAAGTCTGTCACCTTTACCTTGCCATCTGTAGAAATAATGATATTCTGCGGCTTGATATCACGGTGAATGATATTTTTATTGTGAGCGGCCTCTATGCCCCTTGCCACCTGGATTGCAATACTTGCAGACTCCTTGAATGACAGCTGGCCCTTTTTCTCGATATAAGTCTTAAGTGTGATACCCTCGACATACTCCATGACAATGTAGTACAGACCATTCTCGCTGCCTACATCATAGATATTTACGATATTTGGATGCTCAAGTCCTGCTGCTGACTGTGCCTCAGCACGGAACTTGGTCACAAATGAACTATCCTCCGAAAACTCCTGCTTTAAAACCTTTATAGCTACAAAACGGCTCAGTATATGGTCTTTTGCCTTGTATACATCAGACATGCCGCCTGCGCCAACCTTGCTTAGGATCTCATATCGATCCGATAAAAAACTTCCTATCTCTAACATCTGTTATTACCTCGTCTTAAAATGGTTTAATAATCATTACAGTGATATTATCGCGGCCACCGTTTGCATTGGCCATGGCGACAAGCTGTGACGCTGCTGTCTCGATATTATCATTTTGCCTAATAGTATCGCATATTTCTTTATCTCTCACCATATTGGTAAGTCCGTCTGTACACAGAAGAATCCTGTCGTCCTCACATAGCTCGACCTCAAAAAAATCTGCCTCCACATGATCTGCTGCCCCGACAGCTCTCGTGATGATATTCTTGTCCGGATGAACTCTCGCCTCGTCGGCATTTATCTCACCCATCCTGACCATCTCATCAACCAGTGAATGATCCCTGGTAATTTGTCTGATCTGCTCTGTGCCACCTACAATATAAAGCCTGCTGTCACCTATATTGGCCACAAAAAGCTTGTTTCCTATAATAGTTCCTACGACTAAGGTGGTACCCATTCCACGCTTAGCTTCATCCTCACGAGACTCAGCCACCAAAAGCTCATTTGCCTTGTTGATAGCCTCTTTGATGATGGATACCGGTTCATCCCCGGCATTTCTCGATACCGATGCAACCACACGCTCTATAGTGTATCTGGAAGCATAGTCACCGGCTTTGTGTCCTCCCATTCCATCTGCTACGATGAAAAGATTCGGAAGATTTCCTACTGCAGTGTCAGACGAGAAATAAAAATCCTGATTCATCTCACGAATAGCACCTGCATCCGTAATGGAAAACGTCTTCATCTAGTTTATTCCTCTCTCTTTATCTATATGCTTCTTGCGAAGCTGTCCACAGGCACCGTCTATATCTCTGCCCATTTCCCTTCTAATAGTAACATTAATTCCGTTTTTTTCAAGCCTATTTTTAAAAGCCTCTATAACACCCTTGTTGGACTGCACGTAGTCGCGCTCCTTTATCGGGTTTACCGGAATCAGATTTATATGGCAGTTCATGCCATGCACGAGTGCCGAAAGCTCTGTTGCATCCTCGGCTGTATCGTTCACTCCGCCTACCAGGCTATACTCAAAGGTGACTCTGCGGCCGGTCTGTGCAAAATAATATTTGCATGCATCGACCACATCATGTATATCATAGCTGTTTGCAACCGGCATGAGAGCTTTTCTCTTTTCCTGGTTGGAGGCATGCAGTGAAAGCGCCAGCGTGATAGAAAGCTTTTCATCTGCAAGCTGTCTCATGCGCGGTACGAGACCACATGTGGAAACTGTCAGATTGCGCTGGCTGATATTGATTCCGTTTTCATCAGTGAGAAGCTCTATAAAGCGCAGCAGATTGTCGTAATTGTCAAGCGGCTCACCTGTGCCCATGACAACCACATTTGAGATGCGCTCTCCGATGTCCTTGCCTATCTGATAAATCTGGTCAATCATCTCAGACGGCCTAAGCCCCCTGACGAGACCGTCAAGAGTGGATGCACAGAATCTGCACCCCATCCTGCAGCCAACCTGCGAAGATATGCATACAGAGTTTCCATGCTTGTACTTCATAAGTACACTTTCTATGACGTTGCCATCATCGAGTGCAAAGAGATATTTTCTCGTGCCGTCGAGCTTTGACACCTGCACCTCCTCTTTTTTTAGCGAGATGAGTATTGCATTGTCCTTTAATACCTGTATGAACTTTTTTGAAATATTGGTCATCTCATCAAAGCTGTCCACATGCTTCACATGAATCCACTCATATATCTGCTTCGCACGGAATTTCTTCTCTCCGAGCGATATGATAAACTCTGTGAGCTCGTCCATATTCATTGATTTGATGTCAGTTAGTTGTTCTTTTATCTGTTCCATATCATTTTTATTAAATCTGCATTTAACTATTGTTTTTCTGTCTCTTATACACATCTCCGAGCCCACGAGACTAGGCATGATCTCG
>ERZ1026915.1043-NODE-1043-length-12529-cov-5.587943_pt1 | contig 12529 bp, 10 predicted proteins | sample MGYA00519466_ERZ1026915 | MGnify/ENA primary metagenome ERZ1026915 (study PRJEB26926, sample SAMN06164884) | human gut metagenome | biome: ENVO:00009003; feature: ENVO:2100002; material: ENVO:00002003 | host: Homo sapiens | place: USA | collected 2012 ... | reverse complement strand
GCATACGAGGTCATGCCTAGTCTCGTGGGCTCGGAGATGTGTATAAGAGACAGGATTTAAAGGGGAAAGATGTTCTTGGTGGTAGAAAAGGTGGTATGCCGGAAATGGTATTTGAATATATTTTAAAGAAAAATGGAATTGATCCACAAACAGACCTCAACATCAACCAGGGAATTGATTTTGGTTCCACTGCTGCCGCCTTTTCAGAGGGAAGTGGAGACTTTACTGTTGAATTCGAGCCAAGTGCAACCGCTTTGGAAATGGAAGGAAAAGGATATGTTGTAGCCTCACTTGGTACTGACAGCGGCTATGTTCCTTACACTGCCTACAGCGCAAAGAAGAGTTATCTCGACAAACATCCTGAGATTATCCAATCCTTTACAAATGCGCTTCAAAAAGGTATGGATTTTGTTCAGATTCACACGCCAGAGGAGATTGCTTCCGTGATTGCCCCTCAATTTCCTGAAACAGATCTTAAAACCATCACAGCGATTGTAAACCGTTATTATGCACAGGACACCTGGAAAGCAGATCTTATATTTGAAAAAGAGAGTTTCGAGCTGCTTCAGGATATTTTGGAAAGTGCCGGTGAACTGGATTCACGCGCTCCTTATGAAAAACTTGTCACAACTGAATTTGCCAAAAAAGCTATGGAATAAATCATTTCTTGCAGAAGAAAACGCATTCCACTATAATAAAAAGGAAGCCAGACTTCTGGCTTCCTTTTTTCAAAAACGCAATAACAAAACAAATTACTTTTTTCGAAAGGACATTGTATTACTATGATTGATAAAAAACTGATTCCTTACGGGGGACTTAAGAAAGAACCATTTTCAGGTACACATCACGGAATGCGCTATTTCTTTCGCGGAGATGACGGAAAAAGCAGCACAACCTTCACCGTATTCATTTATCCAGAACCGTGGTGCTTTGAAGATACACCGGAAGAAGAGAAAGAACAAAAGACATTTCCGCTCTCCGATGAGGGAATGGATGAAGCTATTGCCTGGCTTTTCGAACGCTTTGAAACTGAGAAATCCAAATGGTTGAATGCGAACCGCGATGCAATGCACATTGTGAATAATCAGACCTTCTGATTATAATCCCCAAACATCTTCTTCATATGAACATTCATAATATAATAATACATCGCGATCAGGAGGCCCCCTGCCAGCACCCATGCAGCCGGGCTGGCCAGGCAAACACCAAGATAACTTCTCTCTCTTGCTGCGATCCGTGCTACCACACCTCTTCCGATCAGTTCAGCAACACCGGCCATCATCGGCAGCAGTCCATAACCGAGTCCCTGAATTCCATTTCTGTAGATATTCACAATTGCAAGCGGAATGAAGAAAAGTCCGATACATTTCAGATAGATATCCACAGAACTCATGATAATATCCACATCCTCTGAGACAAACAGATAGGTCATGTATTTTCCTACTGTCATGATAAATGTTGCTGCTACAAGAGAGTAACCGATACCAAGAATCGTACACGCCTTGAAACCTTGACGGATTCTTGGTACATTTCCGGCTCCGATATTCTGTGCTCCGTAAGTTGCCATTGTTGTTCCCATCGCTACATATGCCTGTGTCACAACCTGCTCAATCTTACTTGCCGCAGTAAATGCCGCCACAAGCGTAGATCCCAAAATATTCAGGGCAGACTGAACCATCATAGTTCCAATTGCCGTGATAGAATATTGCAATGCCATCGGAAGTCCGATCTTTAACTGGATCGCGCAAATCTGCCCGCCAACATGCCAGTCTTCCTTTTTCAGATGAAGAAGCGGAATCTTCCACATAATATAAATAAGACAGAGTACACCTGATATGCCCTGTGCTACTACCGTCGCGATTGCCGCACCCGGTGCGCCCATCTGAAATACAATGATTAAAACCAGATCCAACACGATATTCAGCAACGCACTGATAATCAGAAAGTACAATGGAATCTTACTGTTTCCCAGTGCTCTTAAAATACTGGATAACAAGTTATAAAGCATCTGCGCCAGGATTCCTCCGCTGATGATCATAATATACTTATATGCATCTGCAAAGATATCAGACGGCGTGTGCATCAGATGTAACAGCGGTTTCATAAATAACATAAAGGTAACCGTAAGAAACAGTCCGATCAAGAATGAGAGGATTCCTGCCCCCGCAACGGTGCGCCGCATCCCCTGCATGTCTCCTGCGCCAAACTTCTGCGCTGTGAGAACAGTAAATCCGGCTGTCATTCCAACTACAAATCCATAGATCAGAAACATGATTGTTCCTGTGCTTCCAACTGCTGCAAGCGCTTTCGTTCCAACGAACTTACCTACGATCACAGCATCCGCCATATTATAAAACTGCTGGAAAACATTTCCCAGAAAGATTGGAAATGTAAAACTTAAGATCATCTTCATTGGGCTTCCAACAGTCATATCATTCTGTACTGATTTCATGATGTCCTCCTTTTTTCGAAAAAACGTGCTTATTATATACTAGTTTTTCCCTGATGTAAATATCCTGAAAAGGAGTTTTTACATTTCTTTCAAAACGTAACGATTCACTCAAAAATCATCTATATGGGAAGATGCTATTCCAGGAACAGCACTTCTTCCTCCACCAGCTTCAGCGCATCCGGCATTCCTTTTTCCCGGATCTTCTCCTGATTCTCTCTCTGCACAAACCAGGAAATCACAGACGGATCTGCCGTTTCATTTGCAGGTTTCAGATAATAATTATCTTCGAAAGGGAGTGCTGCCTTACTCTCTAATAGAAATGGAATCTGATTCTTTCCACCTTCTCCCCAGATCGGGACAAAATCATGCGCACGATAACCGATATAGTTGATATTTTCTGGGATATTTCTTTGCTCTGTACACAACGTAATCCCCCAGTCTGTCAGTTCTGCGGTATGCTCATCCACATAAACTGCTCTTGTGAAATTCTTGCATCCAGTCAGCCGTGCCGCTTCTTTTCTCTGCGGATTCTGGAACAATTCTTTCGTCTTCCCTGCTGCCACAATCTGCCCCTGGTCGATGATCAGCAGTTCTTCACTGAACCGGTACACTTCATCTCTGCTGTGAGACACCATGATCACAGTACCCTCATAATCTTCGAGAAGTTCCTGTAATTCCTGCTGCAGACGGTCCTTCAGATACATATCAAGTGCTGAAAATGGTTCATCTAAGAGAATCACATCTGGTTTATAAGCCATGATTCTCGCAAGGGCTACCCTCTGCTGCTGACCTCCGGAAAGCTCTGCCGGGAATCGTTTTTCCAGTCCTGTTAGCTGAAATTTCTCAATCATCTCACGCACACGCTTTGCATTCTCCTGCTTTTTCCCTTTTAATCCGGCGGCGATATTCTTTTCCACCGTCATTGTAGGGAAAAGTGCATAATTCTGAAACAGATAGCCAATGTTACGCTTCTGCGGTTTTAAATTCACTTTATTTTCGCTGTCATAAACTGTCTTTCCTTCAATTTTGATCAATCCGCTCTCCGGCGGCTCGATTCCTGCAATACTCTTTAGTGTCATGCTCTTTCCACATCCGGATGCGCCGAGGATTCCGATTCGTTTAGAATCACTTTTAAAATCTATGTTCAGCTCAAATGTATTCCGTTTTCTCTGAATCTTTACTTCTATCGCCATCTCTTACCACCTCTTGACATTCTTCATTTTCTTGCCCGAGATCAGATTCATCAGGAAGATCACCAGGAATGCAATCACCATGACAATCGCAACCCACACGCCCGCTGTCATATAGTCTCCGTCCTGAATGACCATTGCAATCTTCTGCGAGATTGTTCCTGTCTTTCCCGGAATATTTCCGGCAAGCATAGATGTCGCTCCATATTCTCCGAGTGCTCTGGCAAATGTAAGAATCGTTCCGGATGCGATTCCAGGTCCTGCGGTCGGGATCACTACTTTCCAGAAGATTTCTGTATCTGACATGCCGAGTGTCCTTCCTGCATAGATCAGATTCACATCGATCTGTTCCATCGCTGCACGGGCATTTCTGTACATCAGTGGAAATGAAATTACTGTGGCAGCAATGATGCATCCAAGCCATGTCTGCACAACTTTAATTCCAAAATTTTCAAATAAAAAGATTCCAAACGGTCTTCTCCTGCTGAAGATTAAAAGCAGAAAGAAGCCTGCCACCGTCGGCGGAAGTACCATTGGCAAGGTTAATATTCCATCAATGATCGCCTTTTTTCCAGGAGTTGTCTTCACAACCTTGCGTGCCGCATAGATTCCAAGAAAAAAGGAAAATATCGTAGCTACGATTCCTGTTTTTATTGATATAAATAATGGGCTCCAATCCAGATTCTTCAGGATTTCCATCATTTCATCCATTCTATCATTCACTCTCCTTTACAACTATAAGAAAAAGGCTGTCCGAAACTTTTCATTTCTGGCAGCCTCTGCTGTTACTGTTCACACGATGTGCGACCAGCAACGCATCTCGCCATTTTAAATCGCCTTTGGCGATGGGGCGAGATGCATTCAAGTCAAAACACGCATCCTCCGTGTCAATCAGCAAAGTGATTGACACGGGAGTGAACAGTAACCCTCTGCTTCTATAGTAACACATCCGTTACCATCACACTATCTTTATTCTACATTTGTATCGAAGTAATAAGACTCAAATACTTTCTTTGCATTGTCTGACAGAACAAACTTGATGAAATCATCTGCTGCTGCGTTCTGTGCATCATCAGCCTCATCATTTACTACACGTGCGATCGGATAGATTACATTTCCTGTCAGATCATACCCTACTGTCTGAAGAATATCGAGTTCGTCCTCGAATCCATATGTATCAGAGTAGTAAGTTGTTCCAACTTCACAAGATCCTTCCACTACTGCGGAAAGAACCTTGCTTACGTTGTCCTGCTCGCTGATCTCAAGTCCGCCAAGTGCTTCTGATACTTCTTCTGTTGTGATTGCTGAAGGATCATCCACCTTCGGAAGAACACCCATATTCATAAGTGCAGTTCTTGTATACTTACCTACCGGTACGCTTCCGCCGGCAAGTGCAAAGCTTTCTGCTTCGCTTAAGTTATCAAGTCCTGTTACCTTTGTTCCGCTGTCTTTTCTTGTCACAACTACTACCTGGTTGTTTACAACATTCGCTCTTGTTCCGTCTACCACAAGACCATCGGACTCAAGCTGGTCCATCTGCTTCTGTGCTGCTGAGAAGAAGATATCACACTCATATCCTTCTTCAATCTGTGTCAGAAGTGTACCTGAACTGTCTGCATTGTATGTGATCTTTACGTTCGGATGCTCTTCGTTATACTGTGTTGCAAGCTCATCCATTACATTCTTTAAGCTGGCTGCAATAAATACCTGGATCTCTGTTTCTTCTTCATCACTGACTTTGTTGTCAGTTGCTTCTGTTTTTGCTGTGTCGTCTGTCTTTTCGTCGGCTTTGGATCCACATCCAGCCATAGAAAACACCATTACGGCTGCCATCATTGCTGCTAAAATTCTCTTTTTCATCCTATCTCCTCCTGACAGGCGCCTTGTTCATAAAAATGTTGTAATTATTCCTGTCTTTTCTTTATAAATGATGGTCTTATTATAACCGATTTGTTTTATTTTAACAATCGCTTTTCTTGAAAAAGTTGCGATTTACGCAACTTTTTTCATTAACTGTATTTTAATAATGTCATGTGACCGCTTTTTTCGCTAATATTAGCTTTCTTCTTTTCACATATTGCGTGTAAAAGACAGATCAAGATTCAAAGATATCCTTATATCTCTTCTCTGCATATTTCGCCACATCTTTTTCCAACAGTTCATATTTTCTGAGTATGTCTTTCCCTGCTTCGCTTACACTGGCTACACCGCCATGCTTGCCTCCCGGACTTCGCTCTACGACGGTATATCCGAGTTCTTTCTCTGCACTTCTGATCAGGCTCCAGCCCTTGCTGTAAGACATTCCTGTCTTTGCACAGGCGTCTCTTACCGAACCAAGTGTATCGATCTGACGCAGAAGGAATACAATTCCCGGACCGAAGAAGTTCTCATTCTTCTCCAACTGAAGCTTCACTCTCGGACGGATTTTTCTCTCCTTTTCCTTCTCTTTGAAAATCTCACGGAAAGATTCTCCCTGTCCGGAGTAAATCGCTACACCGTTGTCTTCCACCGGAACGAAAATGCGTTCTACATTCAGCGCATCCATGGCGCCTTTAAGTCCACCTTCACCTTCATAAGAAGCAAACTGATCGATCATACTGCGATCCATCAGGATCGGATGTCCTTTTCGTTCTTCCCAGACAGGTACATAGACTTTCTCCTGATCGTTTTCATTTTCTTTCGCTTTTTGCATCAACACACGTACGGTATCTTCTGTGAAAAGAGAAACTCCTGCCGGACAGAAGAAGAATTTCTCACAGCGCGGTTTCAGGTAGTTCATCCCTCGAACTGCTGACGTGATCATCTCTTCCTTCTCATAATCTTCACTGCGAAGGAATACTGCACCAAGCTTCGCCAGTTTCTTCTCCACCTGCTCCGCCTGGTATCCTGTGATCAGCACGATCTCATCCACGCCTGCTCTCTTGAAATTTAAAATCATCTGACGCAGAACCTGGATTCCATCCACCGACTTCATCTTATCATAACTCTTATATCCACCAGATTTTCCTGCTGCCGCAATCACTGCTCCTACCCGCATTTGCATTCTCCTTTCAGCTCACCGCTGCTATTTTTATTACTGTTCACACTATATGCAACCAGCAATTCTATCATTATGCCGTTCCGAGATCTTCTTTGCGATCAATATCCTGAAGTTCTCCCGCCTGTACCGGCACAATTTTCAGCGAATCTAAGTTTTCTTTCAATATCTTCTTTCCACCGATATCTCCATCTAACTCCAAAAGTTTATCAAAGAATCTCTTATCCCACAAGACCGGATTGCCATTTCTTGTTCCTTCTCCTGCACAAACGATCTTTCCCGGATTATGAAATGCTGTATTTATGATTCTCTGAATCGTGGATTTTTTTAATCTTGGCTGATCGCAGACACTGAACAGGACTCCTCGAAGCGGTGTTCCATTTTCATCCGCATCCTCGATTGCCTTTGTCAGACCGAGCTTTACAGAAAGAGAGATTCCCTTCTCCGGTTCTTTGTTGCATACCACCGTGCAGCCTGCTGACTCTGCTGAAAGTGTAATCTCTTCTTTTCCTGTCACTACATAAGACTTGAATCCCTGAAATGCTTCAAACCGGCTGATCGCACTTTCATACATTGCTTCACCTTCTACAACTGCTTTCAGTTTATCTGAACCGAACCGAACACTCTGACCTGCCGCCAGCAAGATCAATGCGTATTTTCCTCTGCTCTTTTCATAACTGCAGACTGCATCGAGCACACCTCCGCCGATCGCCCTTGCTTTGTCTGAGATTGTCCGGCAATGCTCCTGCTTTGCACGAGCATCAATATCTCCGATCTTTAGCCCCTTCGTCACCTGAACACCTGGCTGAAGCATTCCGCGAACGATACCGTCCATCAGCGCATAAACCGGCTCTCCGCCTGTAATTGCAACGATCTGTCCTTTTCGTACCAGATCGCCGATCACAGCCTTCGGTTCGATCACCCCATCTGCGGATGCTTTGATCAGACGCTCAATAGAATATCCCCCAACATTTCCCGGAACTCCGGTATTCGGGATCGCACTTCCGTCCCAGATCACATTACCCAGTGTATGTCCTCTCTTTGTCTCGACTACACAATTACAATCTTCCCCGGCAGTAAATCCAGGTCCGACTCCGATCACAAATGGTGCATCTGTGATCTTTGTTCCGAGATTTCTCTTTGCAAGGATGGCATCCACGATCACATCCGGCTGAAACCACTGTATACATTCTGCCTTTGGATCAACGATCACAGGGATATTTCCCTGTTCCATAATCTCCTCTGCTTCTTCCTGATTCTTTGCCAGGCGCGCCGTCATATCTTCTACAACTGCCTCACCTTCATAAACCGCTCTGGAAAATGCAACTAGTCTGCGGACCGTCAATGGCACAGCAATATCTGTCATCATGATCTGATGCCCTGCGCCATATAATCTGGATGCGATTCCTGTTGCCAGGTCTCCCGCACCTTTAATCAATATCTTCATCTCAATACTTCCCATCTATTTTCCTGAGAATCTTCTATGATTCTCCGTTATTTTCTAATTTATTTACGTTCAAGAATAATCTCTGCACTTTTTCTACAATATTTATTACAGCATATAAGATGTCACAAATATATTCTTGATTCCATTCTCATACAAGCACTTTGCAATCTTACACGCTCTGTCTCGCCGCTCCTTTGTATCTGCCTTATTCAGTACAACAATATACTCTGCCTGCTTTGGACAGCCTTTTCGCCCGCCCTGTTCATGACAGGCAAGCTTTATCAGGTCCTCTTCTGTCACCTGATCTTCCGGCTGTTTTCCAAGAAGCTCTGCCGCCTTTTCACTTCGAAAGCAGATTTCTTCCAGCTTTTGATCTAAGGCATCCATTCCGTAGACAGAGAATACATATGTTGTCTGTGGCAGGAGCACAGGTTCTTGTTCTCCCGGTACTTTTAACGGCAGCATCCTTGCTCCGTCCGCTTCAACAAGTAATGGCACATTCCAGCTTTCTATCTCTGCCAGAATCAACTCCGGAACGCAGCTCATTTTCCCTTTTTTCGCTCTTGCCCCAATCCAGGCCTGTCCATATTGTTCAAGGCATTCCTTCACTCGTTCAAGCAGCGCTTTCCCTTTACTAATCCACTCTTCCTCTTCAGCCACACAACTCCATGGAGTCGTCTCGTCTCTCATATGAGTTGTTGTAAGAACAATTGCCTTTTTCCCCATCAGCGCATACTCTTCTGCAAGCCTTCTCAATGTAGAGGTCTTTCCTCCCGCACCGACAGCAGCTATCATCGGACATTCTGTATAGTCAGGCTTTACTACCGATAAGAAAGAGTCTGCTTCACAAAGTCTGTCATCTCTGAAATAGCTTATCATTTTACAGATCCCTTCTTTCTATATTTCTGCGTCTTTTGAAAAGAAGATAGCCCACAGGCAAATGCCTGTGAGCTATCTATCTCACATATTATCACTCTGGTCTCACTCAATTTCCACCGGAGCAATCTCACATAAACCTTCTGCTATTATCTTAACAGATATGTGTAGTCCTTGCAAACAGTCTCCATTACTTTCTGAAGTGCTTCCGGAATCTTTGTCTCTTCTCCAAGTGTCCAGTCGAGGATCTCTCCACAGAAACGAACCTTGCAGTGTACTGCATCTTTATCCAGTACTGTAAATCCCTGATTCTTGCTGTCTGCCATATCGTTCTCGTCCATGAATAATGTGAATTTATCCAGGTACGGAGCACTGTCGTACGGACAGAAGCTCTTACAGTTACCACATTCATTACACATGTAATCCACATGGATGATCTGATGTTTCTCCAGTCCCGGAACCTTGATTGCTACATTTGCTCTGTTCGGGCAAACTTCCTTACAGTTTTCACAGATTCCTGCACAGTTAAGACATCTCTTAGCCTCTGTGCTGTCTTCGCGTACGTCTTCGAGGTTACCCTTTCTCTCGTATACAACAGCTTCATCTGTCTCTGCATCGAAATCTCTTACAAGAGTCTCTCCGATCACTGCCTGAGCAGCTTTGAGACCATCACGGATACCTTCTACTACTGTAGCCGGTCCGCCAAGTCCGTCACCAACAACGTAAACGTTCTCTACGTTTGTCTCTAATGTCTCTTCATTTACAAGAGCACGTCCTCTGTCATTTACGTTGATTCCATTTGCCTCGTATAGAGCAGTCGGAACTTTTTCACCAACAGCTGCAATCACTGTATCAGCCGGGATCTCTTTGAGTTCTCCTGTCTTAACAACGCCTCTTCTTCCAGAAGCATCCATATCGCCAAGAACCATAACTTCGCAGATCAGTTTTCCATTCTCAAGTTTAACAGGAGAAAGGAGTTCCATGAATTCTACGCCGTCCTCTACTGCCATTACCAGCTCTTCTTCGTCTGCCGGCATATAGCGTTTTGTTCTTCTGTATACAAGATATACATGTTCAACGCCTGTTGTACGTTTTGCTGCTCTTGCTGTATCCATTGCTGTGTTACCACCACCGATAACTACAACGTTCTTACCGATATCAAGTTTTCCGTCATTTGCCTTGAAGTCAGCCAGGAACTCGAGTGCATTCTTAGCTTCACCCTGCTCAAGTCTTAATACTCCAGGCTCAGAAGCTCCTACTGCAAGGATCACTGTTGTAAATCCTTCTGCTTTCAGTGCTGCTGTATCTTTTACTTCTGTGTTCAGACGAACTTCAACGCCCATCTTCTCAAGAAGTGCTGCATCTTTATCAATAGATGTTCCAGGAATTCTGAATTCTGGGATCACGTGGCGAACAACACCGCCGAGAGCGTCGTTCTTCTCAAATACTGTAACTGCCATTCCGGCTCTGCGCAGGAAGTAAGCAGCTGCCATACCAGCCGGTCCTCCACCGATCACTGCTGCCTTACCTTCTTTTGTGATTGCAGGTGCTGTCAGCTTGTTCATCAGTGCTTCGTATCCGTTCTGAGCTGCCTCAAGCTTCATCTCACGGATATGTACCGGTGATTCATAGAAGTTACGTGTACATTTGCCCATACAAGCATGTGCACAGATTGTTCCTGTAATGAATGGAAGTGGATTCTTCTCTGTGATAACATCCATAGCTTCTTCATATTTACCAGCTTCTACAAGCTGCAGATATGTTGTGATATCCTGGTGGATCGGGCATCCTTCTTTACAAGGAGCGATGAAGCAGTCGATCAGCGGAACCTGTTTGTTGATCTTTCTGGACGGAAGCGGTTTTACAGCCTTTACATGATATGGGCTTGTCTTTGCTTCCTCAACCAGTTTCTCTGTCTTGGCAGCGTCGATACCTGTGAATACAACGCCTTCTTTCTCAAGAAGTCCTGCAATTTGGCAAAGTCTGTCATATCCGCCTGGTTTCAGGATTGTTGTAGCCATTGTTACCGGCCAGATTCCTGCATCAATGATTCCTTCGATGTTATGGAAATCAGCACCACCTGAATAGGAGATTCTCAGTTTTCCACCAAAATCTCTTGCCAGCATATTTGCTACGGAGATGGAAAGTGGGTACAGAGATTTTCCTGACATATACATCTCTTCACTTGGAAGTTCGTTCTGTTTTACATCAACTGGGAATGTGTTAGTGATCTTCACACCAAACTCCAGGTTTCTTTCCTGACAGACAGCGATCAGTCTGTTCAGCATCGGAACAGCATCCTCGTACTGCAGGTCGTCTTTGAAGTGGAAGTCACCGAATGCGATATAATCGTATCCCATGTCATCCATTGTCTTTCTTGCATACTCGTATCCAAGAAGTGTCGGGTTACATTTGATAAATGTATGGAATCCCTTTTCTGTGATCAGATACATTGCAATCTTCTCAATTTCTTCCGGAGGGCATCCGTGAAGTGTAGAGATTGTAACAGAATTACAGATATCACCGGAAATGCTTTCGATATCTTCTGCTGTCACTTTCTCGAACAGGTCAACATGCTCAAGAAGATAAGCCTTGCAGTGCTTGAAAATCTCTGAATCCTGTGCATGCTGCATTGTGTTCAGGAATGTGTCAACCTTCTCTGATTTGATTCCGGCAAGATCATATCCAACGCTGATGTTGAACTGGAATCCGTCCATGCTTCCAAGTCCGAATTCTTTTGAGATCACTTTCAGAAGGAACCATGCTTTGATGTACTCCTCCATTGCCTGTGGAACAAACAGCTCTGTAGACCACTCACAGTTGTAGCACTCGTCATCAGCCTTGATACATGGTCTGTTGATGCATGCTGCAAGCTCGTCTCCGTCCATTACCTGAACTGTCTTCAGCTCGAAGAAACGGCTTCCTGTGTAGTAAGCTGCGATAATATTCTGTGTCAGCTGAGTGTTTGGACCTGCTGCCGGTCCGATTGGTGTCTCAAGATCGCGTCCGAAGATTGTGCGGTTGAACTTGCTGTCCGCATGATATGGATGACGCTCTCCAAATACTGTTCCATTCTCTTTGTACTCTGTCAATGTCCAGTTTAAAAGCTGTTCAAATGACATAGGTCTCATAATTTCACTCATACTTTTTACCTCTCTTTTTTTCTTTTATCACGGAAAACCTGCCATCGGCAGGTTCTTCCGTAATGATTAAATCTTTGAAATCACTGACAGATTATTCCCCAAGAACCTGTCTTTTCTCAAAGATCTGTTTCCTTCTATTTTGCCTCCGGCTTTGGATCTTTCGGAAGAACCAGATTCAAAATAACTGCAAAAATTGTCGCCAGTACAACCGGTGATGATGCAAATGTGTTATTGATGATGGACTGGAAGTTCTCAAGTCCCATTGTCATTCCTAATCCATCGTAAATTGTTGATGTCATCTGATTTAAGCATCCGTTACTTAAGGATACACCCATACCTGTCTCTTATACACATCTCCGAGCCCACGAGACTAGGCATGATCTC
>ERZ1026915.1016-NODE-1016-length-12770-cov-9.980574_pt1 | contig 12770 bp, 9 predicted proteins | sample MGYA00519466_ERZ1026915 | MGnify/ENA primary metagenome ERZ1026915 (study PRJEB26926, sample SAMN06164884) | human gut metagenome | biome: ENVO:00009003; feature: ENVO:2100002; material: ENVO:00002003 | host: Homo sapiens | place: USA | collected 2012 ... | reverse complement strand
TCTCGTGGGCTCGGAGATGTGTATAAGTGACAGAACCCATGATTTATGAGTATAATAATCTTAACAGGACTCCCCGCACCTCTCGTTGATGTGTCCCAGGGGAGGCATTTTTGTATTCGGGTGAATTTAGTCTATGGATCAAGTGAAAAAGTTCTCAACCTATGACGAACTGCTCAATAAGTTGCGCGACAGAGGATGCATAATTAATAATGCTTCGGCCTGTATTGAAGTATTGAAAAACATAGGATACTATCGTTTATCTGCATACTTCTATCCTTTCATGCAGGAAGATAAGACTTTTGTTGAAAAGCTGTCTTTTGACAAAGTTTATCGCATCTATGAGTTCGATCGTAAACTCCGCAACTTGTTGCTCACCGCACTTGAAGTGATTGAAATCAGTTTGCGGGCTCGACTTGCTCACTTTCATTCAGAAAAATACGGGCCGCAAGGCTACCTTAATGCTTCCAATTTCAACAAAAAGCATCAATCAACCGTGTTTACGGATAAGATTAATATCGCAATCAGCAATAATAAAAAGGCTCCGTTTGTCAGGCATTATATTGAAAAGCATGGCAGGAATTTCCCCCTGTGGGTTATCTCCGAGTTATTCACATTCGGTATGCTTTCGCGTTTTTACAGTGACCTTAAGACGGCAGATAAAAAAGCTTTTGCAGGTGTCGATCATAAGCATATGGTCAGTTGGCTGAAATGCTGCACTGACCTTCGCAATATTTGTGCCCATTACGGCAGACTTTATTGCAGGGTTTTTCCGGCATTACCATCCGGCTTTCAGCTTTCCGAATTTGCCGGCAGCCGACTGTGGGGCGCGGTTCTTTCAGTAAGAGCACTTTATCCGTCAACTTCGGAATGGAACAATGAATTTATGCCCGCCTTAGAAGCATTAATTGAGGCATATAGTGAGGATATAGACCTTTATCACTTAGGCTTTCCAAATGACTGGGAGAGCCGGCTCAGAAAATAACCGAATCACGCACTTACCCCACCGCACAAAATGCGCCGACTCGCTCCGCGAGTCGGCGCATTTGCTGCTTTGTTTCAAACGGCGTTTGTTTTTGCCGCCCGTTTATATCCTTTCGGAATTATCTTTTGCCCTCTTCGGGAATGAGTCCCTTGCGGGTAAGGTCAATCTTGCCGTCGGGTTTGATTTCGATTACGCGAACAAGAATCTCATCGCCGATGCTGACAACATCCTCAACGCGCTCAACACGCTTGTTGGAGAGCTTCGAAATATGAACAAGACCCTTCTTGCCGGGTTTCAGTTCAACCTGTGCGCCGATGGGAAGAATATTCACAACCTTGCCGAGAATCACATCACCGACCTGAATATCGCGAACGATATTGTCGATAATGTTCTTTGCTTTTTCAGCCGCTGCCGCATCGGTGCTTGCGATGAACACTCTGCCGTCATCCTCGATATCGATCTTGACACCGGTTTCGGCAATGATGCCGTTGATGGTCTTGCCGCCGCTGCCGATAACTTCGCGAATCTTATCGGGGTTGATGCTGAACTGCAGGATACGCGGTGCAAACGGGGAAAGCTCGGGGCGCGGAGTGTGAATGGTTTCCATCATTCTGTCAAGAATGAACAGCCTGCCCTGACGCGCCTGTTCAAGCGCACGGGTGAGGATCTGCTTATCGATACCCTTGATTTTGATGTCCATTTGGATTGCGGTGATGCCGCTCTGGGTGCCCGCAACCTTAAAGTCCATATCGCCCATGAAGTCCTCAAGGCCCTGAATATCGGTGAGTATTGCAATGTTGCCGGTGCTGTCGTCCTTGATAAGACCCATCGCACAGCCTGCAACGGGAGCCTTGATGGGAACGCCTGCATCCATAAGCGCAAGCGTGCTGCCGCAGATGGAAGCCTGGGAAGTTGAACCGTTGCTGGATACAACCTCGGAAACAAGGCGGATCGCATACGGGAATTCGTTTTCATCGGGAATGACGGGCAGGAGAGCGCGCTCCGCAAGTGCGCCGTGGCCGATTTCGCGCCTGCCGGGGCTGCCGAGACGCTTTACCTCGCCGGTGCTGTAGGGGGGCATGTTGTAATGATGAATATAGCGTTTAAATTCCTCTTCACCGATGCCGTCGATCGTCTGTCCGTCGCCGAGAGTGCCGAGAGTCGCAATCGTCATGACCTGAGTCTGGCCGCGGGTGAACACCGCCGAACCGTGAGTGCGGGGCAGGATGCCGACTTCGCTCCAAATGGGGCGGATCTGCGTGTGGGTTCTGCCGTCGGGACGGATACCCTTGTTGATTATCTTGTCACGCAGGATCTCCTTCATGAGATTGTAAAGAACAGCGTCAATATCCGCTGCGCTGTCGGGATATTCCTCGGCAAAATGCGCAATGGTCTCAGCCTTGACCTGTTCGGTGCGAACCTCGCGTTCCTTACGGTCAAATGTGTCAAGCTGCCATTCGACCTTTGCACGCGCAAATTCAACGACCTTTGCCTTCAGCTCCTCATCGGGAGTGTGAATAACGGGAACGATTTTTTCCTTGCCGACTTCCGCCTGAATCGTTTTGATCCATTCAACGATCTGCTTGATGTATTCATGGCCGAAAAGGATCGCATCGAGCATTTCCTGTTCGGAAATCTCGTTTGCGCCCGCTTCAACCATCATAACTGCGTCCGCCGTGCCCGCAACGGTAAGGTGCAGGCGGCTGCGGCTGCGCTGCTCAAAATCGGGATTGATGACATACTGCCCGTCAACATAGCCGACGCTGACCGCGCCTATGGGGCCGGCAAAGGGAGCTTCGCTGATGGACAGCGCAATTGAAGCACCGTTCATTGCAAGCACATCGGGAGTAACATCGCGCTCGACGCTCATTGCGGTCGCAACAACCTGAACGTCGTTATAGAACCCCTTCGGGAAAAGGGGACGAATGGGTCGGTCGATAAGGCGGCTTGTCAAAATCGCCTTTTCGGACGGACGGCCTTCACGTTTTATAAAACCGCCGGGAATTTTGCCTGCGGCATACATTTTTTCTTCATAGTCACAGCTGAGGGGAAGAAAATCCGCACCCTCGCGTGCCTGCTTTGCAACGGTTGCGCAAACCAGCAGTGCGGTATAACCGCAGCTGATAAGTATCGCACCGCCCGCCTGCTCGGCGTACTTGCCCGTTTCAACGGTGATCGTGCGCCCTGCAAGCTCAAATGTAAATTTCTTTTGCATTATTATTTATATCCTTTCAATTATAGCTCTCGATTTATAGCTCTCCATTGCAGCGTGTCCGCTGTTTTGCCGCGTCTTCGGAATGATTTTCGCAATAAACAGTTTTAACGCTTCTGTATGCGGCGCATACGTTTTTTTGCAAACAAAATTTTTAACCGTCACACGCAATGCACGAAAATTCCGCCCCGAAGCACTTATCCGTGCCGTTATGACCCCTAAAAATTTTGCTTGCTCCGCAATCCGCCGCCGCAAATTTGCAAAGAAAGGCGGGTAACTCCGCCCCGCCCTTCCGTTTTTGTTGTATAAAATTATTTCCTGATGCCCAGGGATGCAATGATCGTCCTGTAACGCTCGATGTCAACTTCCTTAAGGTAGTTGAGCAGACCGCGACGCTTACCGACCATCTTCAGCAGACCGCGACGGGAATGGTTATCCTTCTGGTGAGTCTTGAGGTGCTCGGTGAGGTGGTTGATGCGCTGTGTGAGCAGAGCAATCTGAACCTCGGGAGAACCGGTGTCGCCTTCGTGAAGGGCATACTTTGCAATGATTTCGTTTTTGAGTTCCTTTTCCATTTGAAACCTCCGTAATTCAGAATGTGCCGAATGATCGGCAGTTATTAAATCCCTGTCTGCTGCGTGACGCGTCGGAGCTTCGCGAAACGAAGCGGACAGATTGCCGCAGAGAACGCAAAATTCATTTTGAACATGCAATTCTCCGAACATAGCAATTTATTCTAACATACCTGCGGACTGTTGTAAAGGGCGGAAAAGTGAATTTGAACAGCTGTGAAGCAATATATTTAGTGTTCGCTGCATAGCTGCATAATCGAAACTCATCCCGCGTGAACATCCCCGATTGAACCCGCATAGGAAACAAACTGTTTGTATGTCAAATAAAATATATTTATTCGGGGGGGGAATTGTATTGAGGATTTGTCGCACGGGTGATATAATATCATTAAACAAAAAGACAATGCAGCAGGCCTAATCGATGTCGGCCGCATTGACAGGCAACCCAAAGCTTCCCGCATACGACTCGTTTTCGTAATTTGTTCTTGCGGCGGGCGGCACTTGCAACCCGGTTACTACGGCACACGGCAGCCGCTGATGCCGTTCAAATAAGAAAAGGAGTAAATTGTTATGTTTCTGAAATCCAAACGCTTTCTTTCCCTCTTTCTCTGCGCCGTGCTGACTCTGGCTGCGTTTTCTCCTGTTTTCGGCGAAATATCTTCCGAAAGTACGGGAACAAAGTTCTTCAGCGATATTGATACCGAAAAGGTGATCGCTTTTTTACAGCAGCCGGCGGGCGATACCGGCTATTGCAACGGTGAAATGCTGTGTCTTGCTTACGGTTACGGACCCGTAACGTATAACGGAGAATTTAATGATTCCTTTTTTCAGGTCGAATATGCGGATCCGCAAGATCCGAATGCAACCGACAGGTTACTGTACACGAATTTCGCTATACGCAGGGTACCTTTCGACAGGGCGTCCGGAGAAAAGAGTTATTTTGAAGATGTTATAGTTGATTTCTACGGTACGTTTGATCTTTCCGGTTCAACGCTGGTAAGTCTCGGAACTCCTTTTTCCACTACTCATATTACCGAAATCGAACTCAGCAGCTGCGAAAGACTTCGGATTTTAAGTTTTTCGAACCAGCCTTACTGCACGCAGGCACGCGCACTGAATTGCCCGAACCTGCGCGGAGTCAACCTTTCCGGCGTGTATACAGACATTGAGGTTCAACCCCGGCTGTTTTCCCGCCCCGTCAGGCTTAACACCCTCGGCAGCGGTACGGTAAGCTTCGTTTACGGCGAAAGCGGAACCGAAATCGGCGGCGAAAACGAAACAGGCAGCGTCGGCGCACAGGGCGAAAACTTCCTCGGCTGGTATTCGGAGGGCAGCATTCACAGTGCGGAAGCCGATTTCGAAATTACCGACGGTATTTCGGCAACAGCCTGCTTTGCGGGCGATATCAACGCGGACGGAAGCATCACAATGCAGGATGCAATTGCCGCTCTGCGTGCGGCTGTCGGTGTTACGGATCTGAACAGCATCGACTTTGCAATGGCGGATGTCGATTGCAGCGGAAACATCGGCATTCCCGATGCGCTTGCAATTGCAAGGCTCTGCATGGGCGTGCTTTGATAAAAGCTTTGACAAAAATCTGAATAAACGCTGATTCGGCAAACAGACGAACGGGCGAAATCGGCAGCTTCCCGAGTTATTATTAAAAAACCTCCTGCTTTTTGTCGGGAGGTTTTTTGTGCGGCAAAACAGGCGGCAGAATAAATTGAACCGATGCCCGCAAAGAAGAGCTGCGCGTCCTGCGGATTTTGCGGTAGACAAGCTGAATTTAAAGTGGTAAAATAGACGCATGACTATGGACAGGTTAAATATACTCGAAGTACGGTGCTCCTTTGCGCCGAACGGGCAGGAGTGAACGAATGTCAGGAAGCAGATCCAAATTACCGATTGCGGCACTTGCCGCACTTCTTCTCGCAACGGCGGGCTTTTTTACATACCTTTTGCGTGAAGCGGCGGCAAAGGACGACGCCGCGCCCGTTATCGTTTGCTCTTCCTCCGAAATTCACGTCAGCGTTGATGCTTCCGAAGAGGAGCTGCTTTTCGGCGTTACGGCAATGGACGCGGAGGACGGCGACATTACTTCATCGGTCGTTATCGAGAGCATTTCATCGTTTGTTGAGCCGGGCAAGAGCATCATAACATATGCCGCGTTTGATTCGCATAACCATGTTGCAACGGCCTCACGCACTCTTTATTACACCGATTATCATTCGCCGCGGTTTCGCATCACCGATTCGCTGCAATTTTTATCCGGAACGGTTATCAATCCTCTGCTGTATATCACGGCCGAGGACTGCATTGACGGCGATATTTCCAACAAAATTTCAATGACCCTGCTCGAATCCGGCGACTACATATCAGCAATCGGCGTTCATCCTGTTGAGTTCCGCGTTACCAACAGCCTCGGCGACGTTTCGTCGCTGCAAACCGAAATCGTCGTTTATGAGCGTTCATCCTATAACGCACCCTCAATAGTTCTTTCCGACTACCTTGTTTACACCGAGCCCGGCGAAAGAATCAATCCCATCGACTATGTTCGTGAGATCGCATTTTTGCGTGAAAGCTACACGGTTGAGCAATACGGTGCGGAAAACCTTGTTATTGACGATTCTGAGCTTAACATTGCAAAGCCCGGAATATACAAGGTGACGATTTACTGCGAGCGCGGGGATGCGACCGGTTCGGCGACGCTGCTTGTTGCCGTGACCGATTCGGTTTCAGCCTCATAAAAAGGGAGAGCAACAAACTATGTCAATATTTTCAAAAAACGATCTTCCCGCGGCTGAGGAGCGGCAGATTCGCCCGGATGCAGGCATTGTTGCCGCCGAGCTTATCCGCTGCCGTTGGCTGCTGCTCATCGGGCTGCTCATATCCGCCATGCTGTCCTATGTTTTTGTTACGGAGACTTACAAAGAAGAGTATTCATCCACCGCAACCTTTTTCGTAACGAGCAAGGGGTCGGTGACTTCAACCGTTTTTACAAATATCGAAACCGCAAAAAGCCTTACCGAAGCATTCCAGTATCTGCTTGAAAGCGATGCAATGCGCCGAACGGTGCTTGATGCAATCGGCGAAACGGAGTTTTCCGGCACGATAACAACATCCCAGCTTCCGGAAACCAACATCATGTCGCTCACAGTGACATCGGACTCGCCCGGGCTGACATTCAAAATAATCCGCGCCGTTATAAACAACCATCATCTTATAACGGACAATGTCATGTCCAACGCCGCGATGGATGTGCTTATGCAGCCCACCGTTCCGAAAGCTCCGACTCGCGCACTCAACCGCCGCAGCAGCGTTATTAAGTACACCGCAATTTTGTTTGCCGTCATTGTTTCGGCAACCGTTGTTTATATCATCTTTTCCGACAAAGTCCGCAGTGAAAGAGATCTTTCCGCACTTTTGCCGGGTTATGAACGGCTTTCGACTTTCGGCTGCGAAAAACACAGGCGAACCCTTCGCAGCCGCCTCCGCCGCGGCCGCAGCGCAAAAAAAGCCGCTTCCGAAAGCCTGCTTGTCAGCAATCCCACAACGAGCTTCGGCTATGCGGAAACCTTCCGCCTGCTCCGCACGCGTGTTGAATACCTTTTGAACAAAAACGGGCAGAAAACCCTGCTTATTGCAAGTGTTGCCGAAGGCGAGGGCAAAACAATTACCGCAGCAAATCTTGCCTTCATGCTTTCATATGCGGGCAACAAAGTTTTGCTGATTGACGGAAATTGCGACACCAACGGCAACCCCGGGCTTTCAAAACTTTTCGGCATCACACCGAGAGATGAGGACTGCCTCTGCGCCCGCCTTGAAACGGGCAATGTTTCGGGTCTGCCTTCTCCGGAGGGCGCAAAGCACCTTCGGCTGCTTCCGAACAACGATTTTTCGGGCGATGCGGCCGATATTATCGTTTCCGAAAAAATGAACAAGCTCATTCGAGCCGCCCGCGAACAATATGATTTCATAATCATCGACACTCCCGCACTGTGCCGCTCCGGGCTTGCGGAATACTATGCGGAGCTTTCGGACTGCGCCGTCATGGTCGTTCGGCAGGGCGTCGCTTCCGGCAGAAGCATACGCGATGCGGTCGATACGCTTTCCGGCAGTACGCAGATACTCGGCTGCATTTTAAACGATGTCCGCAAGGTCGGATTCCTGAGCGGGCTTTTGTCCGGCGGCTACGGCAGGCAGTACGGTTACGGAAAATATTACAGCAAATATGGGTACGGCGACTACGGCAAATACGGCTACGGCGGCTACGGCAGCCGCGGTTCATCCGAAAATAACGGGGGAGGGAAACGTCAATGAGCGAATACGACTGCCGCGCAGGTTTCGGCACACATGCACACGGAAGAGAAAGCTCTGCCGATGCGGCGGATTCATCATTTGATCTTTCGGTGTTTGCAAAGGATTCCCTGCGGATGCTTCTTCGGCTTTTCTGGCTTCCGCTTTTGCTTGCCGTTGTGTTCAGCGCACTCTTCTGTTACAACGCAAAACGTTCGTATCGGCCGATGTACAAAGCCTCCGCAACGTTTACTGTCAACGTTGTGGGCATGTCCGGTGCAAGTGCTTCTTATTATTCCAAATCAACCGCGGAGCAGTTTGCGCGAACCTTTCCGTACATACGTACATACTCACAAGCGGCGTGCTTCGCAACCTTATATGCGAGGATCTGAAGCTTAAAACGCTTCCCGCCTCCATCAATGCCTATGTTGAAGGAACGACCACGCTCTTCACCCTTGAAACAACCGCTGCCGATCCCGAGCTTGCGTACAAAGTTCTTGTATCTGCAATCGACAAATATCCGCAGGTTGCAAACTATGTTGTCGGCAACACGGAGCTCACGCTCATCAGCCCTCCCGCAGTTCCCTCTGCACCCTATAACAGCCTCAGTTACGCAAGCTGTATCAAAAAGGGTGCCGCACTCGGGATTCTTCTCGGCATTGCAGTGGCCGTTATCGCTGCCGCAACGCGAAAAACCGTTCGCAGCACAGCCGAACTCAAATCGATTCTCAACCTTCGCTGCATCGGCACGCTGCCCTATGAGCGCGTGAATCGCCGCCTGCGCAACAAGGACTCCGTCTCGCTTCGCGATGACGATGTTACAAAAAACTTCGGCGATTCAATAAAGCTTATCCGCAGCAGGATTCAAAAATCCGCCGAGGAACACGGCGACAAAGTCATTTTGTTTGCGAGCTCCGTTCCCGGCGAGGGTAAAACCACCGTTGCGCTGAACACCGCCGTTGCACTTGCACAGGAAGGCAAATGCACCGTGCTTATCGATTGCGACGTGCGCAAGCCTGCAACTATCGGCGATTTCCGCGGACTTAAACCGGCCGGATTGGTTGAATACCTTAACGGCACGGCGGAGCTTGCGGACATTATCAGCCAGCCTGTGGATAATCTTTTTGTAATCAACGGCAATACCACTGCGGACAATGCCGCCGAGCTTTTCCGCACCGATAAAATGGCAGAGCTCATCAACGCTCTGCGCGAGGTTGCGGAGCTTATCATTTTGGATTCCCCGCCCTGCGCCATCCTTGCGGATGCACAGGTGCTTGCGGGATATTCCGATTGTGCGGTGTATGTTGTTTGCCGTGAATACACGCGCAAAAGCAGCCTTATTAACGGCATCGGCAACCTTTCGCACACGGGAATCAGGTTTATCGGCTATGTTCTGAACAATGCTCAAAGCTCCGCTTCCGGTTTGAATTACGGAAGATATTCCCGCTACGGAAGGTATTCCGACAGGTATGGAAGGTACGGAAGATACGGAAAATACGGAAAATACGGAAGGTACGGAAAAAGCAAATAAAGCGGAAAGACCGGCAGCTGAAAAAAGCCGCATGTTCCGTTGATTGCTCCGCACGTTTTTAACCCGCAAAATACAAAGGAGGATCGAAATGCAGGATTATAAAACAGAATATCAGCGTTGGCTTAACAGCAGCGCGATCGATGAAAAAACCCGCGCCGAGCTTCTTTCCGTTAAGGATAACGAAAAAGAGCAGGAAGACAGATTTTATACCGAGCTTGAATTCGGAACGGCCGGTCTGCGCGGCATTCTCGGTGCCGGCACAAACAGAATGAACGTATATGTCGTTCGCAGAGCGACTGCGGGGCTTGCCGCCGTCATTTCCAAAATATCCCCGGCACTGGCGGCGCGCGGAGTTGCCATTGCGTATGATTCGCGCCGCTGCTCAAAGGAATTTGCTTATGAAGCTGCGCGAACGCTTGCCGTCTGCGGCATTCGCAGTTTTGTTTTTTCTTCCATTCACAGCGTTCCCCAGCTTTCGTTTGCCGTGCGGGAATTATGGTGCGCAGCGGGCATCGTAATCACCGCAAGCCACAATCCGCCGCAGTACAACGGTTATAAAGTCTACTGGTCGCACGGCGGACAGGTCGGCCCCGAGCTTGCGGAAAAGATTTTTGAAAGCATCCGCCGCGCAGATTATTTCGACATCGACACGAGCTCACTCGCTTCGGTGAACGAAAGCCAGATGATCTGCACCGTCAGCGATCTTGTTGATGAAGCATACTATAAAAAAGCTCTTTCTCTCCGCCTCAATCCCGAATTGATGCAGGAGCGCGGCGCAAACTTTCGCGTGGTTTACACTCCGCTGCACGGCGCGGGGCTTGTTCCCGTGACGGAGATCTTAAAGCGGGCAGGGCTTAAAAAACTGCGCGTTGTTGAAGAACAGGCACAGCCCGACGGCGATTTTCCGACCGTTGCGGCACCGAATCCCGAAGATCCGAACGCATTTACACTCGCCTTGCAGCTTGCGAAAAAAACCGATGCACAACTTCTTCTTGCAACGGACCCGGATTCCGACAGGCTTGGCGTCATTTGCCGCTCAAAGGGCGGAAAATATCGTCCCCTTACCGGGAACCAGATCGGCTGCCTTCTGATTTACTATATTTTGACCATGCGACGCGAACGCGGGGAGCTGCCCGATGATGCCTTCGTTGTTAAATCCCTCGTCAGCACCGGGCTTGCGGATGCGATATGCGCTTCTTTCGGGGTTGAAATGCGCACCGTTCCGACGGGATTCCGCTTTATTGCAGAGCAAATCGATCTTGCCGCAAAGCAGCACAAGGGCACTTTCATGTTCGGTTTTGAGGAGAGTTACGGCTTCCTTGCCGGCGATTTCGTTCACGATAAGGATGCAATCTCAACCGCTCTTCTCGTTTGCGAAGCGGCAATTTACTGCGAGAGCAAAGGGTCAACTCTTTGGAACATGCTGCAGGAGATTTACCAAAAATTCGGCTGCTATTTTGAAAAAACAAAATCCTACACCCTTGCGGGCCGTGAGGGCATGGAACGCATTTGCCGCGCAATGAGCGACCTCCGCAGCAAAACGCCGCAGCAGTTCGGTGCGCACAAGGTTAAAGTTTTTGAGGATTATTCCAACGGAACAACAAAGGATTTCGAGTTTAATCTTTCTTTTGCTGCACAGCTGCCGCAATGCAATGTTCTTCGTTTTACTTTCAGCGAAGGCGGAAACTCCTCCGTTATTGTCCGCCCGAGCGGAACAGAACCCAAGCTGAAGCTTTACATCAGTGCTTCCGCAAAAAAACCTGAGGAGGCCGAGCAGAAAGCCAATGAGCTGCTTTCGGCGGCGAATGCCTTTATTGAGGAAAGCATCAAAAGCTGACACTGACACTGCGCCGGTGCACCGTGCCTCGCCGCAGAAAGCTGCCGGACATAAAAGCATATAATTCAGCATACGAAAACCACCCGCCGTTCGGCAGGTGGTTTTCGTGCACTTTGTATTCCCCGATCGTGCGGAGTGAGTTCCAAGCACTCCGCAAAAGAAAATTGCATTAAGAATGTGTGAGTTGCTCCGTTTCACCCGCTTTTGCGGAAAGGAGCTTGAACCGTGCCGCTTTATGCGCCGATTCCGAGTGCAGCGCGAAGGATGAGCAGTGCATCCGCCTGCTCAACGGTACCGCTGCCGTCGAAATCCGCCGCTGCAAGCTGTTCCTCCGTAAGAGTTTCCACGCCGAGCATATAGCGGAGAACGAGGAGTGCATCCCCTGTTTCAATCGCGCCGCTGCCGTTTACATCACCGGGAACCGGTTCGGGGGTTTCGCCGCCCGCGCCGATAACCGTTATGGTGTCAAGCAGGAGGGACATAACATCCGTGCAATCGCAGTGATGCCACGCAAGGTAAATTGTCTGCCCTTTATATGCGGAGAGATCGATAACGCGTGCCTCATATGAAGTGTTGGAGAGTGTTTCGCTCAAAAGCACCTCGGTGAAACTCGCATTCAAATTATCGGTCGTGCTTAGTCTGAGTTCGTAATGTTCACCGGCAAATCCGTCGCAGGAGACGAAATATTGAAGAGTATAGACCGCACTGTCTCCGGAAAGCTCAATGGCGGGGGAGATGAGCCAGTTGTCGGGGCTTGCGGAATAGTCTTCATCAAAGGAGTCGGATGCCGCAAAACCGCCCGAACCGCCATGTGCCTTTGCACCGTTTGAGAAATACCAATAGGTATCGCTTGCAGCACCCGTTCGGCGAACCCATCTGTCGTTGGGGCTGTTGTCAAATGTTTCTTCGAACAGAACCGTGCGGTTCACAACGTTGACGGTAATCGTGTCGGTAAATCCGCCCTCTTCGGTGGTTACGGTGATAATTGCCGAACCGACTGCAATGCCGGATGCAATGCCGTTCTCGCTGACGGTCACAACGGACTCATCGGAGGAAGTGAACGTTACGTTTTGGTTTGTTGCATTTGCGGGAATAAGGCTGTAAACAAGCCGCTCCGTTCCGCCGATGGGGAGTTCCGTGCTGTCCGCCGCAAACTCAACGCCGGTCGGCACAATGTACGGATGTTCCGCAACGCGGAGACCGTATTCGCCGACACCGTAATAATGATAAGCGGAAACAAGCACGCGATATGTGCCGCTCATCGGTGCAGTAACATCAAGTTTCTGTCCGAATCCGAGCCCTGCGGATTCATCGTCGCAAACAAGATAGCTGCCGTCGGG
>ERZ1026915.993-NODE-993-length-13037-cov-20.254198_pt1 | contig 13037 bp, 10 predicted proteins | sample MGYA00519466_ERZ1026915 | MGnify/ENA primary metagenome ERZ1026915 (study PRJEB26926, sample SAMN06164884) | human gut metagenome | biome: ENVO:00009003; feature: ENVO:2100002; material: ENVO:00002003 | host: Homo sapiens | place: USA | collected 2012 ... | reverse complement strand
CTGGCTGTAGTTCATTTCCAGGTGTGTATGGGAAAGAAAAGAGGCAGACATACGGTCTGCCTCTTAATTAATTAATTTCCATCATAATCTCTATTGCATGAATAGCATGTTTGATCATGGACAATACATTGCGGCGATTGTCATTATCAGCGAGTGAATTCCAGACATCATGAAAAAATTCCTCGAAGATGCAATTCAGAGCGATCTTATTTGGAATGCAGATATTGTATTCCGGAGTGAATCTTTTTAAACGCAGATAGCATATGGAATCTGACAAAAAAAGTGTGGGATGTGCGATATGCTGATGATCGGACAGGAGGCCCTCCGGCAGAACACGGATATCCAGATGCTCAAGCTGGGTCGCCATGTACTCCAGATTCTTAAGGCAGCGCAGACGCTGAGATAAATTTAAGCACATTCTGACTCCAAAGAAATCAAGTTCTCCGGTAACGGTAAAATCTTTTAGCACGGAAGCATAAATGAGCAGATGAATCGGGGTGGTCTCCAGAATGCGATGGACAAGATGATTTGATTTTTTCATGTCCTGTCCCCGGAGTTCATTGTTGTTCTGGCAGTATGCATCAAGAAGTTCTATGTACAGATCTTTTGGAAGAAAATGTTCTGTCAGGTGTCCGACAAGGCAATATTGGTTCTGGGAGATCAGGGTCTGTTCATACTCGAAACGGTGAATCATTTCAGGAATGGTTGTTTTGCGGAGTAGCAGAGTTTCTTTATTACAGAGAAGCCGGATCTTGTAATAGAGTTCATTTGTAAGTTCGCTGTCTTCGATCGTGGAAACTCCGAGACAGTGACTGCTGTCCACCAGCATTCCGGAAATAGCGTAGGTATCCCTTATTGCAAAAATCAGCTTTCGCTGTGCCTGTGAACCGCAATAAAGATTAAAATCAATGTTTGACAGATGGGTGAGTACATTCATCAAAAAACAGGCTGTGTAAGTGGCACTGGAGGCTGCTGACTCCAGATCGATCAAAAGTGAAAAATGTACTCCCGGAAAAATCAGATCTCTTCCGACATGTCCACTGTTAAGCTCGGCAATCAGAAACTGATAATTGGGATCGATATTTAAAATATCAACGATCGCATACACATTCAGGGAATTTACTTTTCGAAGAGATGGATGCTTCATTTTAAAAATAAACTGATCCAGGGTAAGCTCCGGATAATAAGAAATCTTGGGTGCAATCTCTGCACCGGTCGTAGTCTGTAATTCTTTCACATAGACATATTCCGATTCGAGATTGTCATAGATCGCTGTCTTTAAGTCCTGAATGTCCTGCAGCTGATATTCCTGGAGCAGCTGTGTTGTGCCGTCCTCAGTAAGAGAGTCTACGACACAATTGCTGATAGCCTGAAGCGTAGCTTCATGATTCTTTTCAGTGGGAAGTAGCTTGCCACTGATCCATTTACTGATGTAAGAGTCGTCATACTGAACAGCCTTTGCCAGGACGCTGTTTTTTAAGTCTGCGACAGACATAAGGTGTTCTAATAAAATACTGAAACGATTTTTGGTCTTCATACTTATCTGTGATGCAGCAGAAAAATACTCCGCAGCATCTTCCTCCTTCTCCATATAATTCGCAATACTGAAATTAATGGTATGATAGTAGTTTAGAACAGAAGAGGGCATATTGCAACAAAATAACTGCAATTTATGAGTGAAACATGAAAAAAATGATTCAAGTGATTCAAGATGATTCCGGCTCCGAGAAATTGTTATTTCAAAAACCCTATGTTAAAATAAAGCTCGAACTTTGTGGAAAAGAGAGAGAAAAGAGAAGAAAAAGGAGATAAAAGATGAATTTTGCAGAACAGAATTTAACAGGTAAAGCAAGTATTGACAAACCGTGGCTTAATTTCTACCCGGAAGAATTCAGAAATCTTGATATACCGAGAATTACTATGGAATCATTTTTAAAGATGAAAAATCCGGATGAAAACAGAGCAGCATTTGAATATTATGGAAACAAGATCACGTGGAAACAGTTTTGGGCAGAGGTTGATATTGCCGCAAGAGCACTGAAAGCCCTTGGCTTTGAGGTGGGAGACAGAATCCCGTCCTTTTTACCATCCACACCGGCATATTATATCCTGCTTTTTGCAGCAGAGAGAGTTGGTGTGACGGTTATCTGCCGTGACGATGAGCCGGAAGAGCTTTGCTTCGCGATCCGCAAGAGCAGAACAGACACTGCATTTGCAATGGATTACGTATCAAAGGAAGATGAGGAGTTATTCCGCACGACAACTCCGATGACACGAATGATCAAGGTATCACCTTTTGAGTATGCAGACAAGAGTCAGATGAAGGACTATGTTCTGAAAGAGATTGAGTCCCGTTATCCGGCTGAGACAGAGACTGTAGAAGGAGATATGAGCTGGCAGGAGTTCATGGAACTGGGAAGAAACTTTGAAGGAGAATATCTGGCACCGACAGATCCTGAGAGAGCCGTATTTGGAGCATATACAAGTGGTTCCACAGGAATTTCCAAGCTTGTGATCCATTCTTCTGCAAATGTGGTGGCAACTGCATTCCAGATGTCGATCTTTATTCCGCCGTCAGAGGTTCAGGAGGTTTGGTGGACACCGATTCTTCCTCCGGCACTGATTGCGGTAACGGTTTCCATGACAATCTTCCCGCTTTCCACGGGACTGCTGGTAGAACTGGATCCTTTCTGCCCGCTGGAGGATATTGATATTGAATTTATGGATCGTAAGCCAAACTTCTGGGCGTTGATTCCGAAATATTGTGATCTGTTAATGAACAGTAAGAGAATTCCGGAGGATTATGATATGTCTCACCTGAGAACCATCGGTGCAGGTGCTGAGGCTATGAATGACCGCAAGTATGCAGAGGTAGAGGAATTCTTCCATAAACACAACATAAAGGCAAAATTAAGTGCTGGATATGGACAGAGTGAGGGATGTTCCAACTTCACGCTGCCAAACCCGATGTTCCCGCTGGAGGATGGATGTGTAGGTATGCCAATGCCGGCTACCGTACTTGGAGTTTTTGATAAGGATCTGAATGAGCTGAACTACGGAGAAGCGGGGGAACTCTGCATGACAGGTCCGTCTATGATGCTTCACTATTCTGGATGGAGAGGCGAAGAAATGACAGAGAAGACTCTGATTGAACATCCGGATGGAAATACCTGGCTGCATACAGGTGATGAGGCATATATCACGGAGCAGGGAATTATACATATTCTTGGACGCAGCGCTATAAGAGCTTATGGTGACAAACCGCTTCACGTGATGCGAATGGAGACAAAGGCAGTAAGAACTCCTGGAGTACAGGATGGCTTCTTCTGTGTTGTGCCGGATCTGGAACATGAAGGATATTTCCGTCCGTATCTGTTTGTCATTCTCGATGGAACCAGGACTCTGGAGGAAGTGGCAGAACTTCTGAAGGATACACTGGATGAGCATGAATATCCGGTAGAGATCAGAGTCATTACGGAAAGACCTTATTTCCACTTCAAAACAAACAGAAAAGAACTGACAGCTCAGATTCTGGAAGAACTGCAGCAGGCAGAATAAGAGGAAATAAGAAAAACAAAGGTTATACTTGTTCAAACGAGCAATATAATTAATATGCTTAGACCAAAACAGAGCAGGAGACGGCTAATTACCGCCTCCTGCTCTGTTTTGATTATAAGAGGAACTGATTGCCTTCTTATGTTTAAAAATTCAGCTTCTTTAAGCAGGAGAGGATCGGCGGTCACAGCAAATATGGCAGTACGGGACTTGGAATGTCGATCACGCTGGGGCTTGTAAAAACAATGGGCGGAGATATCACTTTTGAGAGTGAGAAGGACAAGGGTACTACCTTTGTGATCACGATACCGTTCAAAATTGATATGGAAAAAAGAGAGGCAGAAAAGAAAGCAAAGAAATCCGTATGTTCCATTGCCGGACTGAATATCCTTCTGGTTGAGGATAATGAACTGAATATGGAAATTGTGGAATTTATCACACAGAATGCGGGGGCAGTTGTGACAAAGGCCTGGAATGGCAGGGAAGCCCTTGAAATTTTTGAAAAATCTGCGGAAGGCTGCTTCGATGCGATCCTGATGGATGTCATGATGCCAGAGATGGATGGTTATGAAGCAACCGAAAGAATCCGCAGATTGAACAGAAAAGATGCCAGGACAATTCCAATCATCGCAATGACCGCAAATGCTTTTACAGAAGATAAAATAAGGTCAAAAGCAGCTGGGATGAACGAACACATTGCGAAGCCGCTGAATATGGAACTTGTATTTCAGGCAGTGGCAAAACTGGTTCAGCCACCAGTGGTGGACTGATCAGAATCGTTTCACAAGGACTGTTTTGGAGTGCTTTCGCAGCAGGCGGTTATAGGCTGAATATTTTGCCTTTGGAACGCGGACGGTCATCTTTTTTACACCCTGATCGATCTTAGAGGAAACGGTGGTAAGGCGGGTGCTTTTGATCGTAATGACGCATTTTGTTTTTACATTCCGGAATGCCTGGGAACCGATGCGTGTCAGTCCGGTACCGATCGTGACGGTCTTAAGATTCCGGCAGTTATAGAAGGCCTGGCTTCCGATGGCAGAAACATTATGTCCGATTACAACACTGGAAAGCTTCTTCTTGTTGGCAAAGGCCTTGCTCCATACAGAAGTTACCTTGTAGGTGGCACCTGCATATTTGATGGTGAGCGGTATGACAGCCTTGCCAAGACGGCTGTTGGAAGTTCCATAGCAGGTGACGGTCTGCTTTCCGGTCACACGATAGATCAGAGAGGAAGTGGTATGACTTATCTGCCATTGAGCGTACAGGGTAACATTTCCTTTGATCTTGATATTCTGGCTCGGCAAATAGCGGGTTCCCTTTCCGTCGGCTCTGGTATTCCAGCCGGCAAAGAAGCGGGAAGTACAGTAAGGCGCATTCTTAACTCTGGCAGTTTTGCCGGAAGCATAGAGGGTTTTGTCGGAAGGAAGACCGCTTACATTGAGCCTGGTGTTCTTGACATACTTTATCTGATAAGTGCACGGCTTCGGAGTCGGTGTAGCGGTCGGAGTCGGAGTCGCAGTAACTGTTGGAGTCGGTGTAGCGGTCGGAGTCGGAGTCGCAGTAACTGTTGGAGTTAGCGTTACGGTCGGAGTCGGAGTCACAGTGACAGTCGGAGCCACGGTCGGAGTCGGAGTTACGGTCGGTGTTGGAGTTACAGTAGGAGTTGGAGCCACGGTCGGAGTCGGAGTTACAGTAGGAGTTGGAGTTACGGTCGGTGTTGGAGTTACAGTAGGAGTTGGAGTCACAGTTGGCGTAGCGGTTGGTGCCTGGTCAAGGGTTCTGGTGTGTGCTTTAATGGAGAAGCAATAGGGGCTGTCCAGGGTTGCGACATCCTTCCAGGTCTTGGAATCTCTGGAATAGAAACTCTGTCCGGGAGTAGTTCCGGCAACAGTTTCCAGCCAGTCCAGATCCCTGGATGCTTCCACATAATAACTGATCTGTGAATCTGCCAGAGTCAGTATAACCGAAAACTGGGAACCGGGAGTCAGCATGACTGGTTCCGGGAGAGTTACGGTATCAATTCCGGCGAGTGCCTGTGTGTACTCAAAGGGGGTTGCATAAGCAGGAACTCCGCTGGCAGGATCTTTTGGATCCGTAAGGTCTGTATAGATCTGGATCTGATAGGAAGCGTTGTCAGTTTTGGAAGCAGTCACGATCTCACCGAGTTGTTCGTAGTTTCCTTTTCCGGCCTTTGCGGTAAAAATATTAGCGATTGAATAGCCAGTCTTTAAAGTGAAAGTTGTTGTACTTGAATTTGCCCCGTCATAAAAATAATTATTCGGATATGCCGGAGCTGTGGTAGCCGTGTTGCATATAAGGTTTCTTAAGGACTGATCCTCATAGGAAATATAGAAATATCCATTATCTCCCCAGTCAGTATCGTAGCTGTTTTTGACGATCCAGGCACCATTATTCTGGACACCGGAAGCGGAGGTGAAATTTTCCTTTGAATAATGATCATTCCATCCGACAAGGGTGACAGCGTGATTTACGGAGCCTGATGACGGATAACAGGAGGCGGCAGTGTCCGGATTGTAATATCTGCCGCTGCTGTCCATATAGATCATGGCAGAAACAGATCCATACTGTGAAAGGAGCAGTTTGGTCCGTTCTTCCTCATACTGCGAAAAAACAGCGTTTTCCATATAGACAGAGGTATCATAGGCAAGGCTACTGTCAGGAACCATGGATGCCGAAAAATCCCGTGTATGGGTGCTGTCAGTAGGGAGTGGAACCTTATCTTCGGTAGTCATGCCGGACCAGGTGCTTAAGAAAAAGGACGCGATCATACCATTTCCACTGTCATGATAATCACTTCCTTTGTGGATATATTTGTCATTTGGGGTGTTTCCAAGTGGATCATCCGTGCGGTGAGCAAAGAAATAGGCAAGATGTTCCTCAGAAAGATCCCAGCATCCCAGTCCCTGAGAAAGAAGGCTAGTCTCTGCATTGGAAATAAGGCTGAAAGCCCAACAGATACCGAATGGATTCTGAAATTTGACAGGAGTTACAAGGTTCTCATCTCTGGAATCGTATACTTCAGGAAGGACGGCGTATGTGGCGATATCGGAAGAAAGATTACTGTCGACATCGTCCAGGGGTGTCATAGGCTTGAGGTTCTGCAGTGGCGCCAGCTGTGCCTGACGTTCTTCCTCTGTCATAGGACGTCCGAGAATATAGTCCAGATCATCATCTGCCGAAACGGAAGAATCGCCGGAGGTAAAAAGGGAATCCTCTTCTGAGGAAAAAAGTCCATCTTCGGTGTCATAAGAGAAATCGGAAGCAGATTCTGTATTATCAGAAGCAGACTCAGATCCCTGAGTATCATCGATGGTTTCTTCGGTGAATTCTACATCTGGTGAAGTCTCTTCTTCAGGAGAGGAGACAAAATCAATGTCCGCAGATTCAGCAGAAACCGTCTGCATATCGGAAGGAAAGCTTCCGGCAAGAACGGCGGCACAAAGAATGACTGACAGACTGCGCAGTAAGTTGGGTGTTTTCTTATTCATATCATGTCCTCCGTGAAATTAATTTCTGACTCTGTTTTCATCATAACATGAAAAAAAGCTCCGAACAATAAAGTTCGGGGCTTTTTATAAAGAAAAGATGGCCGTGAGTTAATTGTTGATGACAACACCCTTCTGCAGCATAACGTTTGCATACAGTGCTTTTTCGCTTGTGGAGATGATGCAGTAAGCGGTTTTTGCTTCATCATAGAATGCAAAACGCTCGATATTTCCAACAACTGCGTCTCCTCTGTCATCATATTTACGAATGATTTCTTTGTAGGTATCCCAGATCGGTGTCTCAACAGTATCACCAGGCATAACCTCCATAAGATTTACAGGATGCTCTACATAGGTATCCAGCGGGAAAACCTTGAGGATGGCTTCCAGGATCTCCGGTACGCCGTGTCCGTCACAGCGGATGGTGATCGCATTCTTGCCCATGGATTCAACCGGGAAGTTGCCGTCTGCGATTATAAGACGGTCACTGTGACCCATTTCACATAATACCTTTAATAATTCTGGTGATAAGATTTCAGGAATTCCTTTTAACATATATTTATGCCTCCGTTTATTAATTTTACTGAATCGTGTCATGTCTCACTCTGAAACAACTTGTATATAATGAATGTAACTGTATTCCGGTTACTTTTCAAGAGAATATTTTCCGATAAAAGATGAAAATTTTACACTGCTAAGGATAAAGTGAAATAATATTTTTACGATTGACAGAAGAGCTTTAGGGATGTATGATTAACTCAAACGGAAACGTTTCGGCTTTGGAAATGTTTCCTGTCACTGAGGTATTTATAACAGGAAAACATACACACATTATGAGGAGGAAAATCATTATGCCACTTGTTACATCAGAAGAAATGCTGTCCAAAGCCCAGGAAGGCGGTTATGCAGTAGGTGCATTTAATGCGGAGAATATGGAGATGGTAAAGGCAATCATCCAGGCAGCAGAAGAACTCAAAGCACCGGTTATGATCCAGACAACACCATCTACGATCAAATATGGAACCGTAGAAACTTATGCAGCGATCGTTACAGCGGAGGCTGAGAAAGCAGCTGTTCCGGTATGCCTTCATCTGGATCACGGCAGCAGCTTTGAACTGGCGATGCAGGCAATGCACGCAGGGTATACTTCCGTCATGATCGATGGATCCAAACTGGATTTCGAGGGAAATATTGCAGAGACAAAGCGTGTGGCAGATGTTGCACGGGCACTCAATATCCCATGTGAAGCTGAGCTTGGAAAGGTTGGCGGCAAAGAGGACGATCTGGAGGCAGAAGCAGATACCAATACAGATCCGCAGGAAGCGAAAGAGTTCGTTGAGCGTACAGGAGTTACTTCTCTTGCAGTTGCCATCGGAACTGCACATGGATTCTATGTAGGTACACCGGTGCTTGATAAAGAACGTCTCAGCGAGATCCGTGAAGTGGTAGATATTCCGCTTGTACTCCATGGTGCCTCCGGTTTGAGTGATGAGGATGTTATGGACTGCGTAAAACGTGGAATCTGCAAAGTGAATTTTGCTACTGAGCTTCGTGCAGCATATTCTAAGGCAGTCAAAGAGCTTCTTACAGAAAAACCGGATACCATTGATCCGAAAGCATATGGAAAGACGGCTATCGCAGCAGTGAAAGAACTTGTAATGGCAAGAATGAAAGTCTGCGGCTGTGACGGCAAAGCAGAATAAGAAAGCAGAGAGACAAAATGGCAGCGACAATGAAAGACATAGCCAGGCGGACAGGACTTGGCCTGGCTACGGTTTCCTCTTATTTTAACGGAGGAAATGTCAGAGAAAAAAACAGAATAAAGATTGAAGAGGCCATCGAGGAACTCCATTACGAGGTCAACGAAGTTGCAAGAGGACTTAAGACCAATGCGACAAAGACGATCGGTGTTGTGATTCCGGAGCTGAATAATATATTCTGTGCCGAGATCATAACGGGGATGGAGGATATTCTCAGAAGTCATGGCTATGCTACGATCGTGTGTGACTGTCGTACAGATAAGAAACTGGAGCGGGAAGCGGTGGAATTTCTGATCCGCCGCCGGGTAGATGGAATCATCAATATGCCGGTGGATGAAACGGGTGCACATTTAAAGAGATTCCAGAAGACGGGCCGGCCGATCGTGCTGATCGACCGCAGGATCCAGGGAATTCCGTGTGACAGTGTTCTAGTAGATAACCAGAAAGCTGCCGAGGAAGCAGTGGAGCTTTTTATAGAAAAAGGACACAGAAATATTGGGATCATCGGCGGACCTGAGGGGATTTTTACAGCAGAGGAACGTCTGACAGGATATTATACCGCACTTGAAAAAGCCGGGATTTCAATAAAAAATTCGCTGGTTTATCGTGGAGATTATACGATCAAAGGCGGTGTCAGAGGTCTGGAAGAGCTTGTCCGGAACAATCCGGATATGACGGCGGTTTTTGTGACCAACTATGAAATGACAATGGGAGTGATGATTGGAGTTAACGAGCTGGGAATACAGGTTCCGGGACAGCTTTCCATGATAGGGTTTGATAATCTTCCGTTTGCAAGGGCGTGCCGTCCGAAGCTTACGATCGTATCACAGCCGACGGATGGAATTGCCAGAGAGGTTGCAAGGATCATGCTGGAACGTCTTGAAAAGAGAGAAGCAGGATCGGAAGAGCCTTTTATGGAGAAACTTCAGACAGAGATTATGGAAGGAAAATCCGTGTGTGTTCTGAACAGATAGATTTATAAATGCTGTAATACAGGAAAAACAGGGTTTTTACAAAAAATGGGAGCAGCAAAAGGATGAAATCATATTTATTGGGAATTGATATCGGAACAAGCGCATGTAAGGTGGCTGTGTTTGACAGAAACGGAAAAGTTCTTGCAGCAGCCAGTGGTGACTATCCGGTATATTATCCGCAGGAAGGATGGGCGGAACAGAATCCGGAAGAATGGTGGAATGCTGTCTGCCGGGCATCGAAAGAAACAATACAGAAAGCAGATATTAAGCCGGATGAGATCGCGGGAATTGGAATCGATGGGCAGAGCTGGTCTGCGATTGCAATTGATAAAGAGGGAAAAGTGCTGACAAATACACCGATCTGGATGGATACCAGAGCACAGTCCATCTGTGACAGACTGAATCAGGAGATTGGTGCAGAGAAGATTTTTGAGGTGGCAGGAAATTCTCTTCAGCCGTCTTATTCTACCGCGAAGATCCTCTGGTATAAGGAAAATCTTCCAGAGGTATATGCAAAGATCGACAAGATTCTTCAGTCGAACAGCTATATCGCATATAAACTGACAGGTGTGATCTCGCAGGATGTATCGCAGGGATACGGGCTTCACTGCTTCGACATGAAAAAAGCCTGCTGGGATGAGGAAATGTGTGAACTTCTGGGAATTCCAATGGGATTTCTTCCGGAGATCTGTGACTGTGACCATGTGGTTGGCAGTGTCACTGCAAAGGCAGCGGCAGAATGTGGACTTTCGGAGGGCACACCGGTAGTTGCCGGTGGTCTGGATGCAGCCTGTGGAACACTTGGTGCAGGAGTTATCCATCCGGGAGAAACGCAGGAGCAGGGTGGTCAGGCAGGTGGAATGAGCATCTGTATGGATGCGTACAAAGCCGACCCGCGACTGATATTAAGTTTTCATGTTGTCCCGGGTAAATGGCTCCTTCAGGGAGGAACCACCGGAGGCGGTGGTGTTATGCGCTGGTTCGAGCGTGAATTTGCGGATTATGAGCGGATAATGAAGGAACAGACAGGAATGTCCTCCCTCAGTCAGCTGAACGAGATTGCCGCAAAAGTATCACCGGGCTGTGATGGAATGGTATTCCTTCCATATATGTCCGGGGAACGATCTCCAATTTGGAATCCATACGCCAAGGGAGTTTTTTATGGACTTGACTTTGCCAAGACCAAAGGACATATGGTCCGTGCCTGCATGGAAGGTGTCGCGCTTTCTCTGAGACATAATCTGGAAGTGGCGAAAGAAGCTGGGGCAGAGGTGGAAGTCTTAAGAGCTATGGGTGGCTCTGCGAACTCTTTTCTCTGGACGCAGATCAAATCCGACATCACAGGAAAACCGATGATAGTGCCAACATCCGATACGGCAACCACACTTGGAGCGGCTCTCCTTGCAGGAGTCGGAGTTGGGTTCTACAAAGACTATGATGAAGCAGTTTCACTTACTGTAAAAGAAACCCGCCGCCATGAACCAGACCCGGAGAACAAAGTCATCTACGACCAGACTTATCAGACCTACCTTGAACTTTACAAGTCTCTGGCCCATATGATGACAGCAAAACAGAATATATGAAAGGAGAAAATATATATTATGAAAGCAGCAGTAGTAGTTGCAAATGAGGACGTACAATACCAGGAAATAGAAGAACCAGAGGTGACCAGAGGAACCGTTAAGATCAAAGTCAGATATTCCGGTATCTGTGGATCTGACATCCCTCGTGTCTTGAATCATGGAGTTCATTTTTATCCGATCGTACTCGGACATGAATTCTCCGGTGATGTAGTAGAAGTTGGCGAAGGCGTGACCAAGGTGAAGGTTGGTGATCGTGTGTCAGGCGCACCGCTTCTCCCATGCAAGAAATGTGATGACTGCCAGCAGGGCAATTTTTCCCTCTGCAAGCATTACAGCTTCATCGGATCCAGACAGCAGGGAAGTAATGCAGACTATGTGGTAGTTCCGGAACAGAATGCAGTTCCTTTTGACAGCAGTGTTCCGTACGAACAGGGTGCCATGTTTGAGCCTGCAACGGTTGCAATCCATGGAGTGTTCCAGAATGATTATCACGGAGGAGAGTATGTGGCGATCCTCGGCGGTGGCACCGTGGGAATGTTTACCATGCAGTGGACGAAGATCTTTGGCGCCAAAAAGGTAGTTGTCTTTGATATCAGCAATGAACGTCTGGAACTTGCAAAACGTCTTGGTGCGGACGAAGTCATCAACACAAAAGAAGATGACTACATGGAAAAAGCCATGGCGATCACTGGTGGTAAGGGGTATGGTTTCGTATTTGAGACAGCGGGACAGGTTCCGACAATGCATATGGCATTTGAACTGGCTGCAAACAAAGCACACGTCTGCTTTATCGGAACTCCTCACGAGAATCTGACATTTACACCGGCACAGTGGGAAAATATGAACCGCAAAGAATTCAAACTGACTGGTTCCTGGATGTCCTACAGTGCACCGTTCCCGGGACGTGAATGGGATCTGACCGCACATTATTTTGCAACAGGACAGCTGAAATTTGATCCGGGATTCATTTACAAAAAAATCCCGATGAGTCAGGCACAGGAAGCATTTCAGTTATTTAAGACACCGGGACTTGTAAAAGGAAAGATTCTTTTATCAAACGAGGAAGAATAAGATGATACTCACAGTAACCTTAAATGCCGCAATCGATAAGAGATATGTGGTGGATGATTTTAAAGTTGGAGAAGTAAACCGGGTAAAGGAATGTTCCTATGTTCCGGGAGGAAAAGGTCTCAACGTATCCAAACCGGCTTCTATTTATGGCGCAGAAGTAGTGGCTACCGGATTTGTCGGAGGTCATGCGGGAAATTATATTGAAGATGCCCTGAAGCCATTTGGGATCAGAGGAGATTTTTACCATGTGGATGCAGAGAGCAGATCCTGTATCAATATCTGGGATGAAGTCAACCATGTGCAGACAGAATTTCTTGAGCCGGGATTTACTCTGACAGAAGAGGATTTCCAGGGATTTAAAAAGAAATTCAGGGAACTTGTACAGAACGTAGATGTTGTTTCCATGTCGGGAAGCGTTCCAAAAGGTCTGGATGGAACAGCATACCAGAGCCTGGTCAGAATTGTGAAAGAAGCCGGCAAACCGGTAATCCTTGACACCAGCGGGAAACTTTTGGAACTTGGAATCGAAGCCTGCCCTACACTGATCAAACCGAACATTGATGAGATACGGATGCTGACAGGAAAGCA
>ERZ1026915.980-NODE-980-length-13184-cov-7.752076_pt1 | contig 13184 bp, 10 predicted proteins | sample MGYA00519466_ERZ1026915 | MGnify/ENA primary metagenome ERZ1026915 (study PRJEB26926, sample SAMN06164884) | human gut metagenome | biome: ENVO:00009003; feature: ENVO:2100002; material: ENVO:00002003 | host: Homo sapiens | place: USA | collected 2012 ... | reverse complement strand
GCCCAGCTGGACCCGACGCTGGACGAGATCGGGGACATCAAAACCGCCGTCAGCGAGGCGGTGACCAACGCCATCGTCCACGCCTATCCGGACGAGCTGGGGAAAATCGTGATGAAGCTACGCATTCTGGAAGGCGGCGTGCTGGAGCTGACGGTGCGGGACTGGGGCCGGGGCATCGACGACATCCGCCAGGCCCGGCAGCCGCTGTTCACCACCGGCGGCCAGGAGCGCAGCGGCATGGGCTTTACCATTATGGAGAGCTTTATGGACCGGCTGACGGTGAAGTCCGCGCCGGGGAAGGGCACCACCGTGTCCATGCGCAAGCGCATCGCCCCGCGCCTGTCCGGCCGGCGATGAGCGGCGGGCAGCTGTTCGCGCTGCTGGACCGGGCCCAGAACGGCGACGACGAGGCCTGCGAGCAGGTGCTGCTGGAAAACAGCGGACTGATCTGGAGCATTGTGCGGCGGTATTATGGCTGTGGGGTGGAGACGGACGACCTGTATCAGCTGGGATGCATTGGATTCATCAAAGCTGTAAAGGGGTTTGACCTGACGTACGGAACGCAGTTTTCCACCTATGCTGTCCCGAAAATCGCTGGGGAGATACGGCGTTTTTTGCGGGACAACGGCGCGATAAAAGTGGGACGGAGCATCCGGGAAAAGGGGCAGGCCCTGGCCGCGGCCCGGGAGCGGCTGCGGCACCGGCTGGGCCGGGATCCACGGCTGTCGGAGCTGGCGGAGGAGACGGGGCTGACGCCGGAGGAGATCGCCAGCGTTGAGCTGGCCACCGGCGCGCCGGAATCCCTGCAGCAGGAGACGGCGGAGGGGCTAACCCTGGAGTCCACCCTGGGCACCGACAGCCCGGAGGAGCGCATGGTGGAGCACATCGCCCTGCGGGAGGCCATCGATCAGCTGCCGGAGCGGGAGAAAATGACCATCCTGCTGCGCTTCTTCAAGGGGCTGACCCAGGAGCAGACGGCCCGGATCCTGGGGGTGTCCCAGGTGCAGATATCCCGGCTGGAGCGCCGGGGGCTGGCAGATCTCCGGCGGCTGCTGGACGGCTGAGGCTCTCGTAGTCCACCGGAAGAAATTCCGTCATGACGCCCCGATACCGCTTGGGGAGAAACGAGTTCTGACAGCGGGGGTTGGTCCGATCCCGGATGGATACGGTGCGGAAAAACTCCTGCCACAGGGCACGGTATTGAAGCTCCTCCGGGCCGGGCAGATCCAGCGTCAGATTTTCCACCGGGACGATGCGTCGCTGACCCTTGGTGTACAGCAGCAGCTCCCGGTGGGTGCGGTCATACAGGAAGAAGGACTCCCCGGCCATGCGGCTGCAGAAGTGGTTGGCCAGCAGAGGGAGCACCCGGTTCTTTGGCTCGATCTCGCCGCCCAGGATGCCGTTGTAATCGGAAAAACGCACGAAGCCCCGCAGCTTTTCCAGTTCACCGCCCAGGTGACGCAGGGCGCAGGCGATGGGGTAGTACACATCGTCGGCCTTGCTGCGCATAAAGCCGGGCCCCTGGTCGTACAGCTTGCGGATGAAGGCGTACAGGCGAAGCTCCTTGTCCTCCAGACAGGTCAGCCAGGCCCGGCGCAGGACCTTCAGAGCCGGAGGGGACAGGCGCTGCAAACTGTCGTAAACCCGCTGGCTATGGTCCCGGCGGGTAACCACCACCCGCACCGGATACAGGGAGACGCATTCCTCATCGCTGTAAAAGGCGATGGGGAATTCTTTATGGGCATAGCTGTCGAACACGCAGCACAGGAAGCCGGGGAAGCTGCCGTCATATTGAAAGATCACATCCTCCATGGCGTCACCCGGCATCGAACAGCGACAGCTGCCGACATTCCTGGGGCGGCAGCTGGCCCCGCTCCATGGCCTCCAGCTGGCGGGACAGGGTGGCGGCAGAGAAGTGAAGCCCCGGGCGCATACGGCCGCCGCAGGTGACGAAGAACTGCGCCCGCTTCAGCACCACGCCCAGCTTGGGCAGGTCCTCCAGCCGCAGGGGCGTCTGCCGGCGGGCGGAGACGATGCGCCGGGCGCTGACCGGGCCGATGCCCGGCACCCGCAGCAGAGTCTCCAGGTCCGCCTTGCGGATCTCCACCGGGAACTGCTCCAGGTGGCACAGGGCCCAATGGCACTTGGGGTCCAACAGGGGATTGAAGTCCGGGTGGGCCTCGTCCAAGAGCTCCTGGGCCTTGAAGCCGTAAAACCGCAGCAGCCAGTCCGCCTGGTACAGCCGGTGCTCCCGCAGCAGGGGCGGCTTGGTGTCCAGAGAGGGCAGAAGGGCGTTTTCCACCACCGGAACATAGGCGGAGTAGAACACGCGTTTCAATCTGTATTTTTGGTACAGGGATTCTGTCAGGTGCAGAATATGCCGGTCCGTGTCCCGGGTAGCGCCGACGATGAGCTGGGTGCTCTGGCCCGCCGGGGCAAAGACCGGGGCGTGCTTATACTGCACCAGCTCCGCCTTGCTCTGGGCGGCCCGGTCCCGGATGAGGCCCATAGGCCGCAGGATGGCCTGTTTGCTTTTGTCCGGGGCCAGGGTCTGCAGCCCCTCCTGGGAGGGAAGCTCGATATTGACGCTGAGTCGGTCCGCCAGCAGGCCCAGCTGCTGCACCAGCTCCGGGGACGTGCCGGGGATGGCTTTGGCGTGGATATATCCGTTGAACCGGTATTCCTGCCGCAGCAGGCGCAGACACTCGATCATCTGTTCGGTGGTGTAGTCGGGGCTGCGCAGGACGCCGGAGGACAGGAACAGTCCCTCGATATAATTGCGCCGGTAGAACCCGATGGTCAGCTCCGCCAGCTCCCGGGGGGTGAAGGCCGCCCGACGGGTATCGTGGGACCGGCGGTTGACGCAGTATTTGCAGTCGTAGACACAGCGATTGGTCATCAGCACCTTCAGCAGGGTGATGCAGCGCCCGTCGGCAGAGAAGCTGTGGCAGCAACCTGCCAGGGAGGAGCTGGTGTTGCCGATCATGCCCGGCCGGGAGCCCCGGCGAACGCCGCTGGAGGTGCAGGCCGCGTCATATTTGGCCGCATCGGCCAGGATGGCCAGCTTATCCAGCAGTTCCATGACCGGCGGCCTCAGGCGGTGCGGCGGCGAGGACGGGGCTGGTCAATCCAGTCCGCCAGACGGATAACCCCGGCGGAGAAAGCACCGGCACCCAGCAGCATCACAATAAATCCAAAAGTCGTCATAAGGAACGCCTCCAAAAACATTTGTTCTATCGGTATTATAAATCGAACAGACGTTCTTGTCAAGAGATAATCGAACAAAAATTCGACAAGTTTTGCGGAGCGGTTGACCGGAGGCGAAAATTGTATTAAAATGGGAGACGAGAATACAGACAGGGGAAGGAACACTATGAACGACCTGGAGAAACGATTTATTGAGGCCCGGACAAGGGCCATTGCCACGGATTATGCGCACCTGAACCCCCGGCAGCTGGAGGGGGTTCTGACCACCGAGGGGCCGCTGCTGCTGCTGGCGGGGGCCGGGTCCGGCAAGACCACGGTGCTGATCAACCGGGTGGCCAACCTCCTGCGCTATGGCCGGGGCAGCGACACAGATGAGATCCCGCTGCCCATTTCCCGGGACGAGGTGGAATTTCTGGAGCAGTATGCCGCCCGGCCGGACCCGGAGCAGCGGCCGCTGATGCAGTATCTCTGCGCCGTGGAGCCTGCCCGCCCCTGGGAGGTGCTGGCCATCACCTTCACCAACAAGGCCGCCAACGAGCTGAAGGACCGGCTGGAGAAGATGCTGGGGGAGGAGGCCCGGGACGTGTGGGCCGCCACCTTCCACTCGGCCTGTGTCCGCATCCTGCGCCGGGACATCGACAAAATCGGCTTCGACCGCAGCTTTACCATTTACGACACCGACGACAGCAAGCGGGTCATCAAGGACATCCTCAAGGAGATGGAGCTGGAGGAAAAGACCTTCCCGGTGCGGGAGGTGCTGTCGGTGATCTCCAACGCCAAGGACGCCATGATGATGCCCGAGGAGTTCAGCCAGCTGTGGGAACAGCGGGGCGACTGGAGACGGGTGCGGATGGGCCGGGTCTATGCCGCCTATAACCGCCGCCTGCGGGACGCCAATGCCCTGGACTTTGACGACATCATCCTGCACACGGTGGAGCTTTTGCAGTCGGACCGCCAGACCCTGGAATATTACCGGAACAAGTTCCGCTATGTCCTCATCGACGAGTATCAGGACACCAACCACATGCAGTATATGCTGGCCAGCCTGCTGGCCGGGGGACGGAAGAACATCTGCGTGGTAGGCGACGACGACCAGAGTATCTATCGCTTCCGGGGGGCCAACATCGAGAACATCCTCAGCTTTGAAAAGCAGTACGCCGGGGCCAGGACCATCCGTCTGGAGCAGAACTACCGCTCTACCCAGAACATCCTGGACGCCGCCAACGCCGTGATCCGCCACAACGTGGGCCGCAAGGGCAAGACCCTGTGGACCGAGAACGGAGCGGGGGAGGTGGTCACCGTAAAGACCTGCTTCAACGAGGGAGACGAGGCCAACTATGTGGTGGGGCAGATCATGATGAACTATCGCCGGGGGGTGAACTGGAGGGACAACGCCGTGCTGTACCGCATGAACGCCCAGTCCAACGCCCTGGAGTATGCCTTCAAGCGCAACGGCGTGCCCTATAAGATCATCGGCGGCACCAAGTTCTTCGACCGGGCCGAGGTGAAGGACATGCTGGCGTATCTGTGCGTCATCAACAACCCCGCCGACGACCTGCGGCTGCGGCGGATCGTCAACGTGCCCGCCCGGAAGATCGGCGCGGCCACCATGGACAAAGCCCAGGTCATCGCCACGGAGGAGGGCCTGCCGCTGATGGAGGTTCTGCGGCGGGCGGGAGACTATCCCCAGCTGAAGGCAAGTGCTGGCAAGCTGACAGTCTTTACAGAGATGATCGACGAAATGCGCCGCCAGGCGGACGATATGGGCCTGGTGGAGTTCTATGAATATGTGTGCCGCCGCAGTGGCTATGTGGGGATGCTCCAGGAGAAGAACGATGTGGAGAGCCGGGGCCGCCTGGAAAACGTGGAGGAGCTCAGCTCCAGCATCCAGGCCTTCCTGGAAAACGATCCGGAGAATCCCACATTGTCGGGCTTCCTGGACGAGGTGGCCCTGTATACGGACCTGGACAGCCAGGAGGCAGGGGACAACTGCGTGACGCTGATGACCATGCACAGCGCCAAGGGACTGGAGTTTCCCAGCGTGTTCGTGGTGGGCATGGAGGACGGGCTTTTCCCGGGGAATCGCGCCATGGGAGAGCCGGAGGAAATGGAGGAGGAGCGGCGGCTGTGCTATGTGGCCATGACCCGGGCCAAGGAGAAGCTGACCCTGACCAACGCCCGGCAGCGGATGCTGTTCGGCCGCACCACTCCCTGCATGCCCTCCCGGTTTCTGAAGGAGATCCCGGAGGAGAACATGGAGTGGCTGGGGAAGCCCGAGCCCCGTCCGACGTCCTCCTGGGACGATTTCGGCGATGGGCCTGCCTATGCGCCGCAGCGGGAGGCGCGGCCCGGGACGGAGCGTCCGGCACACCCGGAGCGCCCGGTGCGTCCGGCGGCGGTCTCCGCACCGCTGCTGCAGCTGCAGCCCGGCGACGGGGTGCGGCACAGCGCCTTCGGCCAGGGGATGGTCCTGAGCGTGCGGCCCATGGGCGGCGACGCCCTGGTGGAGGTGGCTTTCGACCGGGTGGGCACCAAGCGGCTCATGCTGAAGGCCGCAGGCGCACACTTGGTAAAGCTGTAAAGCTATTTCACATTACAGGAAAAGTTAAAAATCCCCTGGCGCTTGTGCGCCAGGGGATCGTTGAAACGGGGATTTACTTGGCCAGGATCTTCTTCAGACGGGCAAAGCGGGGCAGGGAGTCCACCTTGGGCAGGTCCGGCTCGCCCTGGATCAGGGGCAGCGCGTACTCCACAAACTGGTGGTTCACGCCGTTGCCGGCCTCGTTGATCCACTCCCGGGGGACCTTCTTTTCGGTGTTGGCCACCTCCATCAGGGGGATGAGCTTGGTCTTGCAGGCATACTTGCCGTCCCGGATGCCGCGCTCGAAGCCGATCATGCGGCCGTTGATGCCGTTGATGGCGTTTTCCACGGCGGCCTTGCCGGCCATGTAGGACTCCTCGATATCGGTTTCGGAGGCCAGATGTGCGCCGCAGCGCTGCAGCAGGTTCAGCTCGATGCCCCGGACCTTGGCGCCGGTTTCCTCCTTCAGCACCTGGGCCAGCATGGCGGCCAGACCGCCCAGCTGGGCATGGCCGAAGCCGTCGTTGGCGGCAACCTTGGCCTCGGAGACGAAGCCGCCGTCCTCATAATGGATGCCCTCGGACACAGCCACGATGCAGGAGCCCTTTTCGGCGTATACGCGCTTGACATCCTCAATAAACTGGGTCATGCTGAAGTCCACCTCAGGCAGGTAGATCAGGTCGGGGCCTGCGCCGTATTCACCGGCCAGGGCGGCGGCGGCCGTCAGCCAGCCGGCGTGGCGGCCCATGATCTCCATAACCACGATCATGCCGGTGTCGTACACATGGGCGTCCAGGTTCACCTCCATCAGGGAGGTGGCGATGTACTTGGCGGCGGAGGCGTAGCCGGGGCAGTGATCCGTGCCGAACAGGTCGTTGTCGATGGTCTTGGGAACGCCCATGACCCGGCATTCGTAGCCCACGGACTGCATATACTGATTGATCTTGTTGCAGGTGTCCATGGAGTCGTTGCCGCCGTTATAGAAGAAGTAGCGGACATTGTGCTTCTTGAACACCTCCAGGATGCGGCGATAATCGGTATCGTCCACCTCAGGATCGGCGATCTTATAGCGGCAGGAGCCCAGGGCGGAGGAGGGGGTGTATTTCAGAAGACGCAGCTCCTCGGGATCCTCCAGACCCATGTCGAACAGACGGTCGCTGAGAACGCCCTTGATGCCGTGCTCCGCGCCCAGCACCTGGGTGATGACGCCGGATTTCAGGGCCGTGTCGATGACGCCGTAGGCACTGGCGTTGATCACAGACGTGGGCCCGCCGGACTGACCGATGATACAGGCACCTTTTAATTCTTTCATGATTGACTACCTCCCAGTAGAATTTTCTTGCCGTGCGGAATATTTTATCATAAAAGATTGATAAAGTAAACCATCGGGGCTTGCAAAAAAGAAAAAATGTGGTACAATGCATATGTACATCTTATCCCAATCATTCCATACAAGTCAAGACCAAATTTTCAAAAGGAGCGATTTATTATGCCACTGGTTACAACAAAGGAAATGTTCGAGAAGGCCTATAACGGCGGTTACGCCATCGGCGCCTTCAACGTGAACAACATGGAGATCATTCAGGGCATCACCGAGGCCGCTGCCGAGCTGAAGGCCCCCCTGATCCTGCAGGTGTCCAAGGGCGCCCGGGCCTATGCCAACCGCACCTATCTGAAGAAGCTGGTGGAGGCCGCCGTCATCGAGACCGGCCTGCCCATCGCCCTGCATCTGGACCACGGCGACAGCTTCGAGCTGTGCAAGTCCTGCATTGAGGACGGCTTCACTTCCGTGATGATCGACGCCTCCTCCAAGCCCTTTGCCGAGAACATTGCCCTGACCCGTCAGGTGGTGGAGTATGCCCATGACCACGGCGTGGTGGTGGAGGCCGAGCTGGGTACCCTGGCCGGCATTGAGGATGAGGTCAACGTGTCCGCCGAGGATTCCTCCTATACCCACCCCGAGGAGGTGGAGGAGTTCGTGTCCAAGACCGGGTGCGACTCTCTGGCCATCGCCATCGGCACCAGCCACGGCGCTTATAAGTTCAAGCCCGGCACCAAGCCCCAGCTGCGCTTCGACGTGCTGGAGGAGGTCTCCCGCCGTCTGCCCGGCTTCCCCATCGTGCTGCACGGATCTTCCTCCGTGCCCCAGGACCTGGTGGCCAAGGTAAACCAGTATGGCGGCAATATGCCCGGCGCCATCGGTGTGCCCGAGGACCAGCTGCGCAAGGCTGCCTCCCTGTCCGTGTGCAAGATCAACATCGACTCCGATCTGCGTCTGGCCATGACCGCCTCCATCCGGGAGCACTTCGCTCTGCATCCGGCGGACTTTGACCCCCGGCAGTATCTGAAGCCCGCACGCCAGGCCATCAAGGAGCTGGTGGCCCACAAGATCGTGGACGTTCTGGGCTGCGACGGCAAGGCATTCTGAGAGATAAGGACCCCATTTGCGTCCCCCCTGTGACCCCACCGGTGCCCAGGGGGGCGCATTTTCAGGATTGCCACCCCAACAGAGCAGAGAGGAAAGACCATGAGAAAGACAAAAATCGTATGCACCCTGGGTCCGGCCACCGACAGGGAGGGGGTGCTGCGGCAGATGCTCCAGGCGGGCATGAACGTGGCCCGGTTCAATTTCTCCCACGGCAGCTATGACGAGCATCAGCGCCGCCTGGACCAGCTGGTGGCCCTGCGGGAGGAGCTTCATCTGCCGGTGGCCGCCATGCTGGACACCAAGGGGCCGGAGGTGCGGCTGAGGAGCTTTCAGAACGGGCCGGTGCAGCTGAAAACCGGCCAGAGCTTTACCCTGACCACCGACGACGTTCCCGGCGACGAGAGCCGGTGCTCCATCACCTATGCCCAGCTGCCCCAGGACGTGAAGCCCGGGGACACCATCCTGCTGGACGACGGACTGGTGCGGCTGACGGTGCTGGAGACCACCGAACGGGAGATCCGGTGCCGGGTGGAGAACGACGGCGTGATGAAGGACAAGAAGGGCGTCAACGTTCCCGGCGTGTCCCTGTCCATGCCGTATATGAACCAGCGGGACCGGGAGGATATCCTGTTCGGTATCCGGCAGGGGTTCGATTTCATCGCCGCCAGCTTTGTCCGGTCTGCCGCCGATATCCGGGAGATCCGGCACATTCTGGATAAGAATCACTCCAGGATCCGGATCATCGCCAAGATCGAGAACCAGGAGGGCGTCAGCAATCTGGCGGACATCCTGTCCGTGGCTGACGGCATCATGGTGGCCCGGGGGGACATGGGCGTGGAGATCGACTTCACGGAGATTCCCGCTATCCAGAAGAACATCATTGCCCAGTGCGTGGCCGCCGGGAAGCCCGTGATCACCGCCACCCAGATGCTGGATTCCATGATCGAAAATCCCCGGCCCACCCGGGCGGAGATTACCGACGTGGCCAACGCCATCTATGACGGCACCAGCGCCATTATGCTCTCCGGCGAGACGGCGGCAGGGAAGTACCCGGTGGAGGCCGTTCAGACCATGGACGCCATTGCCCGGAAAACCGAGAGCAACATCGACCGGGTCTGTCCCACCAAGACGCCCAAGCGCACCCGGCTGTCCATCACCGCCGCCACGGCCCACGCCGCCTGCACCACGGCGGAGGACATCGGCGCGGACGCCATCCTGACCGTCAGCCAGCGTGGCATTACCGCCCAGATGGTCAGCCGGTTCCGGCCTGCCGCCACGGTGGTGGCCCTGCTGCTGGACCCCCAGGTCCAGCGCCAGATGGCCCTGTACTGGGGGCTGGTGCCCATTACCATGCCCCGGGCCAGCAGCACCGACCAGCTGGTGGACCTGGCCATCCAGTCCGCCCAGGAGTCGGGGCTGGTGAAGCATGGGGACCTGGTGGTGGTCACCGCAGGCGTGCCGGTGGGAATTTCCGGCACCACCAATATGATCCGCATCGCCCAGGTGGGCGGCTCCCTGGTCAACGCCATCGGCGTGGGCAGCCAGATCGCCTCCGGTCCGCTGTGCGTCTGCCGGACGCTGGAGGATATCCCGGAGAAGTTCCACCCCGGCGACGTGCTGGTGGTGCCCTATACCAACAACGAGGTACTGCCCTGGCTGCGGCAGGCTGCGGCCATCGTCAGTGAGGAGGCCAGCGCCGACTGTCACACGGCCACCGTGGGACTGCTGCTGAATAAGCCCGTCATCGTGGCGGCCTCGGACGCCACCCGCCGCCTGAAGGACGGCACCTTCGTGTCCGTGGACTGCGCCCGGGGAATCGTGCAGGTCATTCCCCAATAATCATATCAGGACAGAAAAATCGGGAGAAATCAGACGATTTCTCCCGATTTTTGCATCGAATGAGGTTACAGAGTCTCCCGGATGCGGTCGGCGATCTGGTCGGCGGTGAGTCCATACTCCCGCAGGACGTCGGCAGCCTTGCCGGACTGGCCGAACTGATCGTTGACGCCGATCTTGCGGAACTTGCAGCTGACCTTGCCCATGAGCACGTCGGCCACGGCGTCGCCCAGGCCGCCGATGACGCTGTGCTCCTCCACGGTGACCACATTGCCGCATTTTTCGGCCCACTGGGTGACGCAGGCGGCGTCAATGGGCTTGATGGTGTGGACGTTGATGACCGCGATGTGGATGCCCTGGGCCTCCAGCAGCCTGGCGGCCGCCAACGTCTCGCTGACCATCAGGCCGCAGGCAAACACGGCGGCGTCGGTGCCCTCCCGCAGGACGTTGGCCTTGCCGATCTCAAAGGGATAATCCTCCTCGAACACGGGGGTGGCCAGACGGGCCAGACGCATATAGGCCGGACCCCGGAACTCCGCCAGGGCCAGGGTGGCCTTCCGGGCCTCCTTGGCATCGGCGGGAACGATGACGGTCATGCCGGGGATCAGGCGCATAAGACCGATGTCCTCGATGGCCTGGTGGCTGCCGCCGTCCTCGCCCACGGACACGCCGGCGTGGGAGCAGCAGATCTTCACGTTGAACTTGGGATAGGCGATGGAATTGCGGATCTGTTCATAAGCCCGGCCTGCGCCGAACATAGCAAACGTAGAGCAGAAGGGAACCAGCCCCATGGTGGACAGGCCTGCGGCGATGTTCATCATGTCCGCCTCGGCAATGCCGCAGTCGAAGAAGCGCTGGGGATAGGCGGCCTTGAAATGCTTGGTCATGGTGGCGCCGGCCAGGTCGGCGTCCAGCACCACCACCTGCTCATTGGCGGCGCCCAGCTCTACCAGAGCCTTGCCGTAGGCTTCACGGGTTGCGATTTTTTCACTCATGGTCTCAGTCCTCCAATTCCTTCAAAGCCTGCTGGCGCTGCTCCTCGTTGGGGGCCTTGCCGTGCCAGCCCACCTGGTTCTCCATGAAGGAGACACCCTTGCCCTTGACGGTGTGGGCCAGGATGCACTTGGGCTTGCCGGGGACGGCGGGGGCGCTGAGGGCCGCCTCAATGGTGTCCATGTCGTGGCCGTCGATCTCATGCAGGTCCAGGCCGAAGGCCCGGAGCTTGGCGGGCAGGTCTCCCAGGGACATGACCTCATCGTTGGTGCCGTCGATCTGCAGGCCGTTGTTGTCGATGATGATGGTCAGGTTATCCAGATGATAGTGGGCCGCTGCCATGAAGGACTCCCAAATCTGGCCCTCCTGGCACTCGCCGTCGCCCAGCAGGGTATAGACCTTGCAGTCCTTATGCTGCACCTTGGCTCCCTGGGCCATGCCCACGGCGATGGAACAGCCCTGGCCCAGGGAGCCGGTGGCGGCGTCCACGCCGGGGACCTTCTTGCTGTCGGGGTGACCCTGGAGAATGCTGTGGAGCTGGCGGAAATTCTTGAACTCATCCCGGCTGATGAAGCCCATCTCCGCCAGGACCGCATAGTAGCAGGGGGCCGCGTGGCCCTTGCTCAGCACGAAACGGTCCCGATCGGGGTCGTCCGGGTGCTTAGGATCCACATGCATGTGGTTGAAAAACAGGCAAGTCATCAGGTCTGCCGCAGACAGGGAACCACCGGGGTGGCCGCTGCCGGCGTTGGCGGTCATGTTGATGATATCCCGCCGGACCTGCTTGCTCATGCTGGAAAGCTCTGCCGTATTCATGAGAAACCTCCATATAAAATAATTACCTCTCGTTAGGGTATAGCATTCCGGGCAGAATGTCAATGGCCTGGCCGGAAAAATTCCCGGTTCTCCCCGGAAATTGCCGCAAAAAGGGGAGAGGGTCCACACGGACCCTCTCAGTTGTCGTCATCCTTGATTTTCCCTTTGGTCTTCACCTGTGACAAGGGATTTGCCTTTGCAGCCACCCGCAGGGCCTCGTTGTCGATATGGGTGTATATTTCCGTGGTATTCAGGTGCTCGTGGCCCAGAACCTCCTGCACCGCCCGCACGTCCACGCCGTTTTGCAGCATCAGGGTGGCGGCGGTGTGGCGCAGCTTGTGGGAGGAATACTGGGTGCTGTCCAGGCCCGCCTGGGACAGGTGCTTTTTCACCAGGGCGTTGACCATGGAGCGGCTGATCCGTTGATTGCGGGCCGACAGAAACAGCGCGTCCCGGTCCGGCCCGGTAATGGGCCGCCGCACCGCCAGATAGTCGCGCAGCGTGTCCAGGCACGCCTGGTTCAGGTACACCATGCGCACCTTGTTGCCCTTGCCCAGGACCCGCAGGGCGTCCTCGTGAACGTCCGACAGGTTCAGCCCGATCAGCTCCGAAATACGCAATCCGCAGTTGAGAAACAGCGTCAGGATGCACAGATCCCGCTCCCGGTTGGGTCCGTCCACGGATTCCAGCAGGGAAATGCTCTCATCCAGCGTCAGATAGCGGGGCAGGGTCTTTTTCAGCTTGGGCGCGTCGATGTCCTTCACCGGGTTGCGGTCCAGTTTGTGGACCTTGTTGCACAGATACCCATAAAAGGAGCGGATGGTGGCCAGCTTCCTGGCCCGGGAGGTGGGGTTCAGTCCCTTGGCGGACCGGTCGCTGTTGGGGTGAAGCACCCGGTCCCGGCTGAGGTAGGACATGTAGGCGTAGATTTCCGTCAGGGTCACGGAGCCCACGAAGGTCAGGTCCACGTCCCGGATGTCCACGGACTCCATGGGCTGCTCCTGCAGCGCCGGATCCCGGGTCCACTTCAGATAGCGGAAAAAATTCCGCAGGTCCAGATAGTATTCGTCCACCGTCCGCTGGGAGTGGGCCTTGATGGTCTCATGATACGACAGGAAATCCAGCAGAATTTCCGGGGAATCCTCCCGGTAGTCCATGGCTTCGTACCTCGCTTTCTATGGCTTAATCATACCGCGATCCGGCCCGGCTGTAAACCCCTACAGGCTCAGCGCCGCCAGCAGAATTGCCAGGAAGCCGAAGCTGATCAGGGTAAACCTGTCTCTTATACACATCTGACGCTGCCGACGACTCCTTACGTGTAGA
>ERZ1026915.968-NODE-968-length-13319-cov-7.314837_pt1 | contig 13319 bp, 10 predicted proteins | sample MGYA00519466_ERZ1026915 | MGnify/ENA primary metagenome ERZ1026915 (study PRJEB26926, sample SAMN06164884) | human gut metagenome | biome: ENVO:00009003; feature: ENVO:2100002; material: ENVO:00002003 | host: Homo sapiens | place: USA | collected 2012 ... | reverse complement strand
AAAAAAAGAGTTAAAATGATAAGTTCACTTTGTCAAAATAACCTAGAGGCCGTCTGCTTGAATGTAAAAGTGAAGTTTCCTATGTAATATACTCTGGAAAGAGAACTGCCGTAGATACCCCTCAAAATGCGTTTTAGAGGCATATAACAGGTAAGAGACAGGGAATTGCAGTATTTTTATGAGGTAAGCGCCAATTTTAGGTATAGCAAAGCAGACCGGATAAAGGCTCCTGTTGTCAAAGTGAGCTTCACCCCGCCATTACAACCTATGGCGGCCACAGTCTGCCTAAGTAATGGGGCAGCTAAATAAAATTGGAAGAGGATTCCGCCCGTGATAAACTATGATCTTACGGTTTCAGCAAACGAGGCTTAAGCATTACATCATCTGCTGGGATCGGTTGAATTCCTGTTACCCGGAAGAGTTCTCGAAACTCATCGGATGCTGCCAGTTCAATTGGCGCCTTACCATTGTACTGGAGCCGCTTGGTGTTGTTAATGTGGTTAGCAAGAATAGTAAAATCTTCCTGCGTATACGGATCTAAACTCTTCCCCTTGGGAATCACATATCGAATATATTCATGGTTTTTTTCAATGTGCGCCTTCTGCCAAGACGCCTGCGGGTCACAATAAAAGATCTTTGTCCGGTTCGCACCGTCTATCGTGCGCTCCATCTCAAGGGTATACTTAAATTCACTACCATTGTCTGTTAAAATCACAGGAAAGAGTTTGCGAAAGGTTTTAAGTCCCAATGCACTGGTCAACCAATCGAAATGCTCCACCACTGAATTGGCCTTTCCATCACGCATAAGGAAAATCAGCATCAAGCTCTGTTGTACGAACAGCATAGTAAGCATTCTTTTTCCTTTTCCCTGTGTTCCGAGAACGGTATCCATCTCAACATAGTTTGTGCCAGGATGCTTCTTTAAATAGGCTAAAAAGTCTTCATACGTCCTGGTTTCACGGAATTTCTTGTTTGTAATCGTATCAATGGCCTTTTTCTGTTTTCTTCTTTGACGATAAGAGACTTTCCGGCGCAGATCCAGATTTCCAACACCGAGCATACCGGCATCGATATAGCGATACAATGTCCGTTCAGATACCGGGATCTTGTCTCTGTGCGTAGAATAAATGTGAGTCAAGGGCTGGCCTTTCTTGATCAGAGGAGTCACCAACTTGTCCAGAGCAGCCAACTCATCCCCGTGTGTTTGCGGTTTGCTGCGAGACTCTGAATAACGCCTCATAGCAACAGCATGTGCCTGTGTGGCAACATAGTAGGCGCGATCACAGACACAGCCTCTCCGCAACTGGCAGACATTGCAAACATATGGAGGAGATTGGATACGCATACAGGAGAGTGGGGAATAGGCAGGGCAGAGCGTTCTGCAATCGATTTTTCTGCAAAATACACATTCCTGTCTGCAAAGGAAATCCCCGCAAACGCATTGACGTGTGCATTCTGCAGCGAATCTGCAATCCTTACCATTGAACTTGGGCGCAATTGACAAGGTGCGGTTACGCCGAATTTCTGCTGAAACAGATCTTGCAGTTGATCCGATCTCTTTTGCGATTTGGGAAAAAGACGCTCTTCGATAAATTCCAGCTTCAATAGCAGTTCGTTCAGATAATCCAAAGCGACTCATAAGTACCTACTTTCCGCAGAATGTGGCCAAGATTATCCTATCATGACACACGAAACGGGGCAACATTATTGACAAGGTGAACAGCAGGGGCAGGTACAAAAAAAGAGTTAAAATGATAAGTTCACTTTGTCAAAATAACCTAGAGGCCGTCTTAGGTCTCATTGATAGCAATTGAACAAAATGATATTTTTGTTCAAAAGCGAGTAGGCACAACAGGGTGATACACTATAAAGCATATATACTATATACTGATTGGAACTGAAAACTTAGAACGCTTTCTGCGAATCTGTATGTCCCTGCGCAGACAGTCCATGCATATGGCAAATGGGATTTGATTGAGTTTCAGAGCGGTTTGTGCTACAATCATTCTGAAGCTATCTGCCATTCAGGATACAAACGCCACAGAAAGTCCAGAGGAAACGTCAGCATGACCAGAAGCGAATTTGACCGGAAATACACATCACAGCTCAACCCGCAGCAGTTGGCGGCGGTACACGCCGTCGACGGCGCAGTGCTGCTTTTGGCCGTACCCGGCAGCGGAAAAACCACGGTGTTGGTGACCCGGCTGGGCTATATGCTCTGCTGCTGCGGGATCTCTCCGGACGCGATCCTGACCATGACCTACACCAAGGCGGCCACCAAGGAAATGCAGAAGCGGTTCGTCCGGCTTTTTGGCCAGGATTGTCCGCAGATCCCGGAGATCCGCACGATCAACGGCGTTTCCTCTAAAATCATCGATTTTTATACCCGGACACATGGCAGCGGAAGCGCCTTTACAGTGGTTGAAAATGAAGGTGAACTGGCAAAAATCGTTTCTGATCTGTACCGGGAGCTCAGCGGTGAGTTTGCCACCCAGAGCGTGATCAAGGAGCTTCGCAAGGGGATCGCCTATGTGAAGAACATGATGCTTGGCAAAGAGGATCTCGGCGAATTGGACACTGGATTCGACCAATTCCCAGAGCTGTATGTACAGTACAATCTGGCGCTGCGGCAGCGCCGGTGGATGGATTATGATGACCAGATGATCTACGCCAAGACCATTCTGGAAAATTATCCGGATATTCTGGCCCATTTTCAGGACGCCTTCCCCTATATCTGCGTGGACGAAGCGCAGGACACCTCCAAAATCCAGCACGCCATCATTCAGTTGCTGGCCCGGAAAACCGGCAACCTATTCATGGTCGGAGACGAGGATCAGAGCATCTACGGCTTCCGGGCCGCCTACCCGGACGCGCTGATGCAGTTTGAGCAGACCTATCCCAAGGCCCGGGTGCTGCTGATGGAGGAAAACTACCGCTCCACGCCGGAGATCCTCCATCTGGCCAACGGGTTTATCCGGAAGAATACGGACCGCCGCCCCAAGACCGTCCGCCCCACCAGAGTGTCCGGGGCGAACGTACACCTGATCTCGGCGGCAGACCGCACGGCCCAGTACGCATGGCTGCTGGACATGGCGGCCCATTGCGATGGGCAGACGGCGGTCCTGTACCGCAACAACGACAGCGCCCTGCCGCTGATCGACCTGCTGGACCGGGGCGGGATACCCTATCGCTGCCGTCGGATGGACGACGCCTTTTTCACCCACCGGATCGTGGCGGACATCCGGGACATCATCGCCCTGGCCCATGACCAGACGGACGCGGAGACCTTCCTGCGAATTTACTACAAGGTCGGCGGCGGAATTTCCAAAAAGGCGGCGGAGTATGCCTGCCAGAAAAGCCGGGCCACCGGAGGCTCCATCCTTCGGGAGCTGCTGGGCTTTCCGCAGCTGTCCCAATACGGCCGGGACAGCGCCGCCGCCCTGCTGACCATGCTGCCCATGCTTTTGCAGGACACTGCCGCCCAGGGCCTGAGCCGCATCTGGGACGGCCTGCGCTACCGGGACTATGCGGAGCGCCAGAAGCTGGACGGCGGCAAATACGAGATTCTTTGCCTGCTGGCCCGGCAGGAGACCGGGCTGGAGGGGCTGTGCCGCCGCCTGGACGAGCTGCAGGCCCTGGTGTCGGCTCCCTCCCTGCCCTGCGGCGGGGGACTGATCCTGTCCACCGTCCACTCCAGCAAGGGCCTGGAGTACGACACGGTGTATCTGCTGGACGTGCTGGACGGCATCCTTCCGGCGGTGACGGAGCCGAAGGACGCCGGGCAGCAGGACCAGTATCAGGAGGAGCGGCGGCTGTTCTATGTGGCCGTGACCCGGGCCCGGAACCGGCTGTATCTGTTCGCCTGCCGGAATCGGGAGTCCGCCTTTGCCGACGAGCTGCGCCGGGAGCTGCCCCGGGAATACATCGGGCCGGAGGACGTGTTCGCCTCCCTGAATACGGAGCCGTGCGGAAAGCACTATCGACACGCCGAAAAGGGCGGCGGCGTGATCCGGGCCTGCTGCCGGGGGCAGTGCATGGTGGCCTATGCCTCCGGCGAGACGGAGTTCCTGACCCTGGGCCAGATGGTGGGCCGGCGGGCCGTGGCCTGGAGGGCCCCGGACCGGCCGGCTCCGGCGGCATTGCCCCGGGAGCAGGCGGCGCTGCCGCCGTCCGGGGTTCGTCCCGGGCAGAGAGCCGTCCACAGGGTTTTCGGACCGGGAACCGTGTTGTCCTTCCGGGACCCCATCGTGGAGATACGCTTTCCTGCCAAGGGGGACAAGAAATTCGTCCTGTCCGACTCGGTGCAGCGGGGGCTGCTGCGCCTTGAGGAGTGAGGGAGTGCCAGAATTTTCCCAGATTCAGGAAATCCCTGCATGATACTGTTCACTCTGGGGAAACATAAACAGTGAAAAAAGTAGATATGTCAGGGACGTTGTATAAGGAAATTGTATGACGCATTCGCCGAAATGTGTTGCATTTTTTGGGGCGTGTATTATAATATGGACATACCCGCAGTTCTATCAGGCAAATACAGACAAGAAGGTGATCAATTATGGAACTTCAGATTCAGGATCTTGTTTCTTCCATCAAAAAGGACGGCATCGACAGCGCAAATCAGCAGGCCGCCGCGATCCTGGCCGACGCCCGGAAGCAGGCGGACGCCATCATCGCCGACGCAAAGAGTCAGGCGGATAAGCTGCGGGACGACGCCAAGGCCGAGATCGAGGTGTTCAAAAACAGCGCCCAGCTCAGCGCCCAGCAGGCCAAGCGGGACGCAGTCCTGGCCTTCCGGCAGGAGGTGCAGCAGGAGTTTGAGAAAATCCTGGCCGCCGACGTGGGCAAGGCTCTGGACCAGCAGACGCTGGCCAAGCTCATCCAGGCAGCCCTCCAGGGAGAGGACGTTTCCGGCTACGCCGTGGAGGTGGGTCAGGTGACGGACGGCATCCGCCAGCAGCTGGCCCAGGAGCTGAAAAACGGCCTGGAGCTCCGCCCCTCCAAGAAGGTGGGCGCAGGCTTCCGGCTGGCCGCCAAGGACGGCTCCGGCTATTTTGACTGCTCCGACCAGGAGATCGCGGAGATGCTCATGCCCTTCTTCCGGGATATGCACCTGTAAGGGGGCGGCCTATGGCTTCCTATTACTATCTCATCTCCAGCCTGCCCATGCTCCGGACCCAGGGCGAGCCTCCCATGGACTACGCCGCGTTTCTGGCCATGTGCCGCTCGGCGGTCAGCGCCGGGGTATACCGGACGCTGGAGGAGCTGACGGTGGACTCGGACAAGGGGCCGCTGCTGTCGGAGTGGGCCGGGTTTTACAAGGCCCTGTGCCGGGAGCTGACCTATCAGCGGAATGTGAAGCTGGGACGGCCCTGCGCCGTGCCCTCCGACCGGGACGCCGGCATTGTCCAGACGGTGACGGCGGCGGTAAACGCCGAAAATCCCCTGGAGGGGGAGCGGCTGCTGCTGGACCTGGAATTCCGCCGCCTGGACGGCATGATCGGCCTGCACAACTTCGATGACCACGCCCTGTACGGCTACGCCATGAAGCTGCAGCTGCTGGAGCGGCAGCGGACCTTCCGGTATGAGTCCGGCAAGCGGGCCTTCGACGGCCTGATGCAGAGCATCCGCCAGCAGGTTTCCAGCCTATAACGAAACAGGAGAATCAAAATGGACAAAGTGACAGGATATGTGACCGGAGTGAACGGGAATCTGGTGGCAGCCACCTTTTCCGGCTCCGTCCGAAAGAATGAAGTGGGCTATGTCCTGGTGGGCGATGACCGGCTCAAGGGCGAGGTCATCCGCGTCAACGGCGACACGGCCAGTATGCAGATCTATGAAATGACCAACGGCATCCAGGTGGGCGACAAGGTGGAGCTCTCCGGCGAGCTGATGAGCGTGGAGCTGGGCCCGGGCCTGCTGACCCAGGTGTTCGACGGTCTGCAGAATCCCCTGCCGGAGCTGGCGCAGCAGTGCGGCTTCTTCCTGCAGCGGGGCGTGTATCTGGATCCCATCCCCAACAAGGACTGGGAGTTTACCCCCCTGGTGAAGCCCGGCGACCACGTCACCGCAGGCGACGCCGTGGGCAGCGTGCCCGAGGGGCTGTTCACCCACCTGATCATGGTGCCCTTCGGCCTGAAGGACCAGGGCTGGCGGGTGAAATCCGTCCGGGAAAAGGGCGTGTACAACGTCCGGGACACCGTGGCGGTGCTGGAAAACGAAAGCGGCGAGGAGAAGGAACTGACCATGGTGTTCTCCTGGCCCGTGAAGCAGCCCATCCGCTGCTATGAGGAGCGTCTGCGCCCGGATGAGACCCTGGTGACCAAGCTCCGCTCCATCGACACCTTCCTGCCGGTGGCCAAGGGCGGCACCTTCTGCGTGCCCGGCCCCTTCGGCGCGGGCAAGACCGTTCTGCAGCACATGGAGGCTAAGAACGCCGACGTGGACGTGGTCATCGTGGCCGCCTGCGGCGAGCGGGCCGGCGAGGTGGTGGAGGTGCTGAAGGAGTTCCCCGAGCTGGTGGACCCCCGCACCGGCCGCTCCCTGATGGAGCGCACCATCATCATCTGCAACACCTCCTCCATGCCCGTGGCCGCCCGTGAGGCGTCGGTGTACACCGCCGTTACCATGGCGGAATATTACCGCCAGATGGGTCTGGACGTGCTGCTGCTGGCGGATTCCACCAGCCGCTGGGCCCAGGCCATGCGTGAGATGAGCGGCCGTCTGGAGGAGATCCCCGGCGAGGAGGCCTTCCCCGCCTATCTGGAGTCCGTTATCGCCTCCTTCTATGAGCGGGCCGGTAAGGTCCGGCTGAAGAACGGCAAGATCGCCTCCGTCACCATCGGCGGCACCGTGTCCCCCGCCGGCGGCAACTTCGAGGAGCCCGTGACCCAGGCCACCCTGAAGGTGGTGGGCGCGTTCCACGGTCTGTCCCGCGAGCGGTCCGACGCCCGCAAATACCCCGCCATCCACCCCATCGACTCCTGGTCCAAGTACCGGGGCGTGGTGGATATGGAGCGGGTGGAGCAGGCCCGCAGCATCCTCAAGCGCAGCAACGAGATCAACCAGATGATGAAGGTCATCGGCGAGGAGGGTACCTCCGCCGAGGACTATATCGTATACCAGAAGGGCGAGCTGCTGGATGCGGTGTATCTGCAGCAGAACTCCTTCGATCCCATCGACGCCGCCTGCGACCCCGACCGTCAGATCCACGAGTTCAACGTGCTGTATGACGTGCTGACCCGGGACTTCGCACTCAGCGACAAAAAAGAGATCCGCGCCTTCTTCAACCAGGTCCGGCAGGAGTTCCTGGACTGGCACAACACCGTGTTCCGCACCCCGGAATTTGAGGCCCAGGAAAAGCGGCTCAAGGACTTTTACCTGAGCAAGGCAGCGGGTTGAGAGGGGAGTCAATATGCAGAAAGTTTACACGAAAATTGAGTCCATCGTGGGCAACGTTGTCACGGTCCGGGCCTCCGGCGTCCGCAACGGCGACCTGGCCCTGGTGGGCGACAGCTATGCCAACGTCATCAAGCTGGACAAGGACCTGGTGACGCTGCAGGTGTTCAGCGGCACCCAGGGCGTCAGCACCACGGACCCGGTCCGTTTCCTGGGCCGCCCCATGATGGTGTCCTTCTCCGACCACCTGCTGGGCCGCATCTTCGACGGCGCCGGTGTCCCCCGGGACAACGGCCCCGCCCTGACGGAGAATATGATCCCCATCGGCGGCCCCTCCGTGAACCCGTCCAAGCGTATCGTGCCCAACAAGCTGATCCGCACCGGTATCCCCATGATCGACGTGTTCAACACCCTGGTGGAAAGCCAGAAGCTGCCCATCTTCTCCGTGTCCGGCGAGCCGTATAACCAGCTGCTCTCCCGCATCGCCATGCAGGCCCAGGTGGACGTGATCGTCCTGGGCGGCATGGGCCTGAAGTACGACGACTATCTGTACTTCCGGGACACCCTGGAAAAGAGCGGCGCCATGGGCCGCACGGTGATGTTCATCCACACTGCCTCCGACCCCACCGTGGAGTGCACCCTGGTGCCGGATATGGCCCTGGCCGTGGCGGAGCAGTTCGCCCTGGCCGGAAAGCGCGTGCTGGTGCTGCTGACGGATATGACCAACTACGCCGACGCCCAGAAGGAAATGGCCATCACCATGGAACAGGTGCCCTCCAACCGCGGCTACCCGGGCGATCTGTACAGCTGCCTGGCCGCCCGCTATGAAAAGGCCGTGGACTTTGAGGGCGCGGGCTCCATCACCATTCTGGGCGTCACCACCATGCCCGGCGACGACGTGACCCACCCGGTGCCCGACAACACCGGCTATATCACCGAGGGCCAGTATTACCTGAAAAACGGCCACATTGAGCCCTTCGGCTCCCTGTCCCGTCTGAAGCAGAACGTCAACGACAAGACCAGAAGCGACCACCGGGCCCTGATGGACGGCATGATCCGGCTGTACAGCGCCTATAAGGAGAGTCTGGAAAAGAAGTCCATGGGCTTCATGATGTCCGAGTGGGACGAAAAGCTGCTGAAATACGGGCACCTGTTTGAAACGAAGCTGATGGACCTGAGCGTGAATATCCCGCTGGAGGAGGCGCTGGACCTGGGCTGGGAGATCCTGGCCGAGTGCTTCGAGCCCAACGAAACCGGCCTGAAAACCAGCCTCATCCAGGAGAGATGGCCCAAGCGGTCCGCCGTGGAATGAGGGTGCGCCTATGGCTGTCAAACTTACCAAAAATGAATTGAAGGTGCAGAAGGACCGCCTGAAGCAGTTTCAGCGCTATCTGCCCACCCTGCAGCTGAAAAAGCAGCAGCTGCAGTCCGTGGTGATGCAGGTAACGGCCCAGCTGGAGCAGGTGGAGCAGCAGCGCCGGGCCGCCGTGGCGGGACTGGACGACTGGGTGGCCGTTTTCGCGGAAAACGACAGCTTCCCGGCGGACAAGCGCCTGGAGACCCTGATCCGCCCCCACCATGTGGTGTGCGGCGAGGAGAACATCGCCGGTGTCACCGTTCCGGTGTTCCAGGAGCTGAGCTTTGAGGAGATCCAATACGACGTGGCGGACTATCCCCTGTGGGTGGACACCGCCGCCGTGCGCCTGCGGGAGATCGCCCGGCTGGACGCTCTGGAAAAGACCCTCCGCCGCCAGGTGGAGCTTCTGGAGCAGGAGCTGCGCTCCACGGCCCAGCGGGTGAACCTGTTTGAAAAGGTCAAGATCCCCGAGGCCAAGGAGAACATCCGGGTCATCGGCATCTACCTGGGCGACCAGCAGACCTCCGCCGTGGTGCGGGGCAAGATCGCCAAGAAGAAGCTGCAGGAGGTGAGCGGATGATCGAAAAAATGAAGGTCGTCCACATTGTGGCGGCCGCATCGGAAAAAACCGCCCTGCTGGACCGGCTGCGGACCCTGGGCATCGTCCACTTCGCCGAAAAGGCCAGCGCCGACCAGCGGCATCTGGAGCGCTTCGCGGAGCTGTCCCGGATGGACATGGCCCTGCAGGAGTACGCCGGCCCGGGCCGGGAGACCGCGCCCATGTCCGACAAGGACTTTGAGCCTTTTTATAAGGAGCTGGCCGACTGCCTGGAGCGCCGCAAGACCCTGCAGGAGAAGAAAACCGCCGCCGGTGCGGCGGCGGAGAAGCTGGCCGAGTGGGGCGATTTCTCCCCGGAGGAGCTGCGGGAGCTGAAGGACCAGGGCTTCGACATCCACGTCTACCGGACGGATAAAAAGACCATGGCCGCCCTTGCGGCGGACCCGGACGTGAAGATCATCCGCCTGGCCCCGGTGGGGAAAATGCCCACCCTGGCCTCCATCGGTCCCCTGCCGGGGACCTACCCCGTCACCGAGTTCCCTATCCCCGATAAGGGTGCGGGTCAGCTGCGGCGTGAGCGGGACGACTGCGACCAGGGGCTTCGCAGCTGCCAGGCCTTCCTGACCGAGGCCGCCAAGCACCTGCCCAGCATCCACGACCAGATGCTCAAGACCCAGAACGCCGCCGAGTACTCCTCCGTCAGCAACACCTCCCAGAGTCAGGACGGCCTGGTGTGGCTCACTGGCTATATCCCGGAGGCGGAGGTGGAGGGCTTCAAGAAGGCCGCCGCCCAGGCCCACTGGGCCTGGGCCATGGAGGACCCCGCCGCCGATGACGACAAGGTCCCCACCAAGGTCAAGTACAACAAGGTCACCCGCCTGATGATCCCGGTGTTCGACATTCTGGGCGTGGTGCCCGGCTACCGGGAGTATGACATTTCCTTCTGGTTTCTGGGCTTTTTCACCCTGTTCTTTGCCATGATCATCGGCGACGCCGGATACGGCTGCCTGTTCCTGCTGGCGGCGCTGGTCATGACCCTGAAAAGCAAGAAGGCGTCCACCGCGGTGCAGCTGCTGTGGCTGCTGTCCATTGCCACCATTGTGTGGGGCGCGCTGACAGGCACCTGGTTCGGCCTGGAGCAGGCCATGGACGTGCCCTTGCTCCGGAGCCTGGTGATCCCCACCTTCGCCAACTATCCCGCCCACTTCGGTGTGGAATCCACCACCCAGCAGAACACCATCATGAAGTTCTGCTTCATCCTGGGCACGGTGCAGCTGTCGCTGGCCTGCGTCATGAACATCCGCCGCAAGCTCCGGGAGAAGGACCTGAGCTGGCTGGCGGACCTGGGCTGGCTGGCCGCCATCGACGCGCTGTATTTCGTGGTGCTGTACCTGGTCATCGGCCAGCAGGTGAATCTGATGCCTGTGGCCTGCGTGGTCATTGCGGGCTTCCTGCTGGTGGTGCTGTTCGGCGGCATGTCCCCGGACAAGAGCTTCGGCCAGGGCCTGAAGGCGGGCCTGGGCGACGCGTTCACGGTGTTCCTGAACACCATCAGCGCCTTCGGCAACATCATGAGCTACATCCGCCTGTTTGCCGTGGGCATGGCGTCCCTGGCCATCGCTCAGAGCTTCAACAACATGGCCCTGGGCTTCAAGGGCCCCCTGGTCATCGCCGCCGTCCTGATCCTGCTGATCGGTCACGGGCTGAACATTGTCATGGGCCTGCTGTCTGTGGTGGTCCACGGCGTCCGCCTGAACCTGCTGGAGTTTTCCGGTCAGCTGGGTATGGAGTGGGCCGGTATTGCTTACGATCCCTTTAAAAAGCACGATAAAATCAAAAAATAAACGGATAGGAGATCAACTATGAATATCGAATTTATTGGTATGGCGTGCGCTCTGGGCCTGTCCGCCATGGGCTCTGCGTTCGGTTCCGGTTTTGCCGCTCAGGCCTCCGTGGGTGCGTGGAAAAAGTGCTACGCCAACGGCAAGCCCGCTCCCTTCATCATGGTGGCCTTCTCCGGCGCACCTCTGACCCAGACCATCTATGGCTTCCTGCTGATGAACTTCATCCGCAGCGCCGTGGAGGGCGGCTGTGACGCGGCTCTGGCCATGTTCACCGGCATTTTCGCGGGCCTGGCCATCGGCCTGTCCGCCTTCTTCCAGGGCAAGGTGGCCGCCGCCTCCGCCGACGCGCTGGGCGAGACCGGAAAGGGCACGGCAAACTACTTCATTGTCATCGGTATTATCGAAACGGTGGCACTGTTCACCCTGGTGTTCAGCCTGCTGCTGCTCCAGTAACCCCGCAAAAGCAAGGGGATCCGGTCCCCTGCCAGACAACGCAAAAACTTCCCCTGCCATAGGCAGGGGAAGTTTTTTGCTTATTAAAAAGGTCTCGCAGAGTTTGTCGCCCGCGGGTTTCGCGCATTTTGGACAAGTATTAGTAATACTTCACCAGCCCCGACAGCAGCAGGGTGGGGAGCAGCAGCAGAACCAGAAAGGCCAGCATGTACAGCGGCGACAGGGCGGCGAAATCGCCGGCGGTGGTCAGATAGTACGACAGCACCAGGCCGCACAGGCCGCCGATCCAACTGAGGATGGTGGACCAGCGCACCGCCTGACACATCCGCTGGCTGCCGATGACGGTTTCCGCCATAGGCAGCAGGCCGTCCCGATAGATCAGGGCGTTGGGGGTCTCCCCGGGCTGGGCGGTCAGGTCCGCCAGGGCCAGCCGGGTGGCCACCCCCGGGTAAATGGGTCGGGCGTTCAGGCGGAATTTCCGCTTCAGCAGATTGGGGGTGATGTTGACGCCCCGGGTGGCCAGCACCGGGGTCACCCGGTTCCGGCGCAGGGCCCGCAGGGCCCACTCCACGTTCCGGGAGGGCAGGTACTTCACCGCGAAGATGGCCGCCAGGCGGCCGTCCACCGTCATGAAAACACCGGTTTCCATTTTCAGGTCCCGGGGCAGGGCGATGCGGCGCTTTTTCATGAAATAGGCGCTGCCCATGGCCACCGTGGCCCCCCGGATGGTGCAGTCGATGCCGCCGTCCTCGTAATAGTGCAGGTCGTGGGCGTCGTATCGGAAGCTGACCTGGCCGTCCATCAGCTGCAGCAGCAGGGGCGTCAGCTGGCTTCCGGCGGCCCGGCACAGGGCCTCGGCATAGGCCAGGGCCTCGCCGATCTCCTGATCGTATACCTTCAGGCCGTTAAGCTCCACCGTACCCAGGGCGGCGGAGGGCTCGTTCTTCTCCTTGCCGCGCAGGGACAGGACCCCGACCGGGAACAGGTCCTCGTCCGTGACCACCACCCGGCGGGCGGCGGTAATGGCCCGGGCCCCCCTCCAGCCCGCCACGGCGCAGCCGCTTTTGTGCAGGCGGCGGCACAGCAGGGACAGGGGCAGCGTCCCGGACAGGGGCAGGGACAGGGGTACCGTGGCCGACAGCAGCGCCGACCACAGCCAGAGGAAGCGGTTCATCTGGTGCCCGCTGAGGGCTGCCACCAGGGCCAGCACCGTGGCCAGGGCCAGGTACAGCGGCGTCAGAATGGGCTGCCACCGGGCGGCGGGGTCCGGGGACTGCCACATGCGGTAAAAGCCCTCCAGACGCCCCTGCTGCTTGCAGGCTCCGGCGGCGGTGACGGAGGCCACATACGGCGGCGTGCCACCCAGCTGGGCCAGGCGGAAGCTGTCATACCGGGCCCGGGCGGCGCGATATTGGCCGCAGGCGCACAGATACAGCAACGCCGCCGCCGGGGCGGCAAAGGGCAGATTCGGGCATTGCCCCAGAAACAGGCACTGGGCGCTATCCGCCAGGGCTGCCAGGCCGCACACCAGCGCCGCCGCCGGGGCGGTGACGCGCCCATGGCCCAGGCTCTCCCCTGCCTCGTGCCACAGCCGGGTGCTCAGCAGCAGGCACAGGGCCAGCAGCCCCGCCGGTATGCCGCAGCGCAGCCAGACGTGGTCATACCACCTGTCTCTTATACACATCTCCGAGCCCACGAGACTAGGCATGATCTC
>ERZ1026915.933-NODE-933-length-13589-cov-5.294665_pt1 | contig 13589 bp, 8 predicted proteins | sample MGYA00519466_ERZ1026915 | MGnify/ENA primary metagenome ERZ1026915 (study PRJEB26926, sample SAMN06164884) | human gut metagenome | biome: ENVO:00009003; feature: ENVO:2100002; material: ENVO:00002003 | host: Homo sapiens | place: USA | collected 2012 ... | reverse complement strand
CTACACGTAAGGAGTCGTCGGCAGCGTCAGATGTGTATAAGAGACAGCTATGATATAACGAAAGATTCGATCCTCGTCTACACGCAACGCATCGGCGAACCGAAAAAGCAATGGGCTGCTTTCTCGCTGACTCAGCCCTATTATGATCGTAATGGAAAAGCAGAGAAATACCCCGACTTTTCAGTCAACACAGAATACCCGAATGTGAAAGAACAGTGGGTAGTGCAAACCGGTGCAGGTATCTATTGTTCGCCTGCAATAGAAAAAGACAAAGTGTTCGTCGGAGACGATATGGGTTACCTGACTTGCTACGCCTTGAAGAATGGAAAGAAACTATGGAATTTCCAGTCCGGTAAGCGCATTGTAGGTACTCCGGCTGCGGCAGATGGTATAGTCGTATTCGGTTCTGCCGACCGTAACATCTACGGTCTGAACAGTAAAGACGGAAAACTGCTGTGGACTGTAAAAGCAAAAGCCCCGGTACTGGGTGCGGTAACCATTGAAAATGGAATTGCCTACATCGGTGCCAGCGATTCTACTTTCCGTGCTATTGATATCCATACAGGTAAAGTAATCTGGGCATATACCGGTGTGAAAGGATACACTGAAACCAAACCACTGGTAACAGCCGACAAGGTGATCTTCGGTGCCTGGGACAATACCCTCTATGCATTGAATAAGGCAGACGGCAAGGAATTATGGAAGTGGACAGGCGGTTTAACGCGCATGCACTTCTCACCCGCAGCCGTATGGCCGGTAGCCGCAGAAGGCAAAGTATTTATCACCGACCCACAACGTGCCATGACGGCTATCAATATAGAAAACGGAGAAACAGTGTGGCGCACTTTCCAGTCTATGGTACGTGAAACGATTGGCCTGTCGGAAGATGGAACGCGTGTATTCAGCAAGACCATGAACGACAGTATTGTCTGCTATGCCACACAAGGAGATCAACCCCGTGAATTATGGGCAAGCAACGTCGGTTTCGGATACGAACATGCACCCTCCATGCAAGTGGAAAAAGGAGGCGTAATGTTCGGCAGTACCAAGGAAGGACTGATCTTTGCTTTGGAAGCCCAAACCGGTAAAGTCTTGTGGAAACATAAGATAGGTAACTCACTGATCAGTACCGTAGTGCCACTGAACGGACGACAGGTATTGTTCACCGCTACCAGTGGCGAAGTGGGACTGCTACGAGTTAAGAATTAAAGAATTAATAATTAAAAGCAATATAGGACATTATGAATAAAATCAATTGCTTCGTTCCTTTTTCAGGAGCTGCACAAGCGGAAAAGACAGTAAAAGGCCTGCAAGAAACCGGCTTAGTGAATAACATTTATCTGCTCGCCCTACCGGACGTTACAGAAAACCTGCCCGGATGTAGTACCCTGCACATGCAATCCATCCAGTCCAGTGCGGCCATAAGAGACATAGCCGGACATAGCGATGCAGAATATACGCTGATCTATACAAAATATACGACGCTCGAACTGGGTTTATTCGCCCTGGAGCGTATGATACACATTGCTGAAGACAGCGGTGCAGGCATGGTATATGCTGACCGCTACCAGGTAAAGGAAGGCAAGCAAACCAATGCCCCGGTGATCGATTATCAATTCGGCTCATTGCGCGATGATTTCGACTTCGGTTCCGTGCTGTTATTCCGCACAGATGCATTCAAGGAGGCCGCTGCCCGCATGAATGAAGACAAATATAAATTCGCCGGGCTTTATGACCTTCGCCTGAAAGTAAGCCAGAACGAAAGTCTGGTACACATCAATGAGTATCTGTACAGCGAAATTGAAGACGATACCCGCAAGAGTGGTGAGAAGATATTCGATTACGTGGATCCCAGAAACCGTGACCGCCAGATTGAAATGGAACAGGCTTGTACCGAGCATCTGAAAGAAATCGGTGGCTATTTGGCACCAGAATTCAAACAAATAGAATTTTCAGCAGGCAACTTCGAATATGAAGCTTCGGTTATCATCCCCGTACGCAACCGTATCCGCACCATCCGTGATGCTATTCATTCGGTATTGAAGCAGAAGACCGACTTTAAGTTCAACCTGATTATCATCGACAACCACTCTACGGATGGGACCACAGAAGCTATTGACGAATTCAAGAACGACGAACGCCTCATCCATATCATCCCCGAACGCAATGACCTGGGTATTGGCGGTTGCTGGAACATGGGTGTGCATCATCCCAAGTGTGGTAAGTTCGCTGTACAATTGGACAGTGACGACGTGTACAGCGATGAAAATACACTGACCACTATGGTTCGTGCTTTCTATGAACAGAATTGCGCCATGGTGGTAGGTACTTATATGATGACGGACTTCAATATGAATATGATTGCTCCGGGTATTATCGACCACAAAGAATGGACACCCGAAAACGGACGCAACAATGCACTCCGCATCAATGGTCTGGGGGCTCCTCGTGCTTTCTATACACCGGTGCTGCGTGAAGTGAAAGTTCCGAATACCAGCTATGGTGAAGACTATGCACTGGGATTAAACTTCTCCCGCCAATACCAGATCGGCCGTGTGTATGACGTAGTTTACTTGTGCCGCCGCTGGGATGACAATTCGGATGCTTCACTGGATATCGTGAAAATGAATGGTCATAATCTGTATAAAGACCGCATCCGCACCTGGGAACTTCAGGCACGTGTGGCGAAGAATAAGAGAAGATAAACACTCCATGCGTTTTCCGCACTTGTACCACACAAGTGTTTCTCAGATGAAATGCTTGTGTGCTACAAATGTAACGCAAGTGTCCCTCACATGAAACGCAAGTGTTATGCAACACACTAATAAGTAACCAGTTACAGCATTCAATATGAACCAAACCATAAACAATCTGCTTACCGAGCAACTTGCCTCCTGGGAAACGGCTCGTAACAACTACGCCGCCCTTTCGGGTGTGCAGGTGAAGGAACTCGATGTAAACGGTATTCCGTATAAGGTACAGTTCAATCCTGCACGTATCGTTTCTTCGGGAGCTAAAGTAGATGCCCAGTCCATCAAGGAACGCAAATGTTTTCTCTGCCCGGCCAATTTACCGCCGGTGCAGAAAGGAATTCCGTTCGAAGGACATTATAATATCCTGGTCAATCCGTTCCCTATCTTTCCTCGCCACCTGACGATACCGGAAGTGGCACACGTGAACCAGCGCATAGCCGTCCGTTTCAAGGATATGCTGGCATTGGCACAGGCGTTGACGGATTACACAATATTCTATAATGGTCCCAAATGCGGTGCATCCGCCCCCGACCATGCTCACTTCCAGGCAGGCAATAAAGGTTTCATGCCTATTGAAAAGGACTGGCACGGACAGGTAGCAGGCAAAGTGGCCGATCACGGTGAAGCTACCCTCTGGTACTTGAATGACGCTCCCCGTGCAACATTGGTCATCGAAGCAGCCAATAAGAAACACGCTGCCGCCCTGTTCGATATCATTTATCACTCACTGGACATCAAGCCGGGAGATGACGAACCAATGATGAATGTATTGGCATGGTACGAAGATGAGAAATGGATCGTATGCGTATTTCCACGTGAGAAGCACCGTCCAGCTTGCTATACAGCCGAAGGAGATGCCAATTTATTGAGTAGTCCTGCATCCGTAGACCTCGGTGGAGTATTTATCACACCGGTCGAAAAAGACTTTCTCAAGATCACAGCAGAAGATATAGCCCAGATCCTGAGTGAGGTATCGCTTTCTGCCGAAGACTTCCATCGGGTACGTCAGCGCATTAAAGAACAAATATAAACGATAATGAAAGAGCCCAAAGTACACGTAGGCATATTGTTCGAGCCGCAAATAGAGTTTATCCTGCTGAATCCGTACCGCATCAACGATATGGAAATCAGTGGTAAGCAGGTTGTGACCTACAACGAAGGCAGGATACTCTGGAACGGACGCCTTTATGACGAACTTCTATTTGAACCTGTAAACGAAGCCACCGACGCTTTCGAACTGCTCGATGTCACCATCGGCATCAACTTCCACTGGGAGCGTAAAGAAGACCAGCGCTTCCTGGGTTCTCTGAAGATTATTGTGGAGAACAAGAAGCTGACAGGCATCAACGTCATTCACGTAGAAGATTACCTGACCAGCGTAATCTCCAGTGAAATGAGCGCAACGGCTTCATTAGAGCTGCTGGAGGCACATGCAGTAATTTCACGAAGTTGGCTTTTGGCTCAGATTCATAAGAACAAGGAGATTACGGAAACCCAGACAGAGTATTCCGCTTTCACCCAAACAGATGAAGAGTTAATCCGTTGGTACGACCGTGAAGACCACACCCGTTTCGACGTCTGTGCAGACGACCATTGCCAGCGTTACCAAGGCATTACCCGCGCCTCCACCGAAATCGTAAAGCAAGCCATTGCTGCCACCCGCGGACAAGTATTGACATCCGACGGTAAGATATGCGATGCCCGCTTCTCTAAATGCTGTGGCGGTGCATTCGAAGAATTCCAGTATTGCTGGGAAGATGTGAAGTATCCCTATCTCCTGAAACAACGGGATTTCCGTATCTTCAGTTCCAAATTCAATGACTTGAGTTTCGAAAACACCTTATCCGGTAGCGGATTACCAGATCTGACCGACGAGCAAGAAGCCGAGACATGGATACGTACTTCTCCACCCGCTTTCTGCAACACCACAGACAAGAAAGTCCTCTCACAGGTATTGAATAACTATGACCAGGAAACCACCGACTTCTATCGCTGGAAAGTAGTTTACACCCAGGAAGAACTTTCTGCACTGATTCTGAAACGTTCCGGCATCGATTACGGGCAAATCATTGACCTTGTTCCTATTGCCCGTGGAACTTCAGGTCGCCTCTGGAAACTGAAAATCATAGGAACCAAGAAGACGCTCACCATCGGTAAAGAGCTGGAAATACGTCGCACGCTGTCCACTTCCCACCTGTACAGTTCCGCATTCGTAGTAGATAAGGAAGACGTCTCTCCCGAAGGTATCCCCGCCCGTTTCATCCTCACCGGAGCAGGCTGGGGGCACGGTGTAGGACTATGCCAGATCGGTGCTGCCGTTATGGGCGAACAAGGCTATAAGTATGACGCAATACTGCTGCACTATTACATAGGCGCAAATATCGAGAAGCTATATGAGTAAACAGAAATAAGAAAATACCATGAAACAATCTACCAAGAAAACCAGTCCGTGGGCATGGATACCTACCCTGTACTTTGCACAAGGTTTGCCCTACGTAGCCGTGATGACCATTTCCGTCATCATGTACAAGCGTTTGGGAATATCCAACACGGATATCGCTCTCTACACCGGTTGGCTCTACCTACCATGGGTAATCAAGCCTTTCTGGAGTCCATTTGTCGACTTGATCAAGACTAAACGGTGGTGGACCGTCGTCATGCAATACATCCTTGCCTTGCATTGGCAGGCATTGCATTTTCCATCCCCACTCCCTTCTTCTTCCAATTGACACTGGCAGTATTCTGGATAGTGGGCTTCACCTCCGCAACTCATGACATTGCGGCGGATGGATTCTATATGCACGCCCTGACGGAGCATGAACAATCGCTCTACGTGGGCATCCGAAGTACATTTTACCGTATTGCCACGGTAGCCGGACAAGGCTTGCTGGTCATCATTGCGGGATTGATTGAAACCGGAACCGGTCTCGAACCTGCCATGCTGCAAGTTCAAGTCTCACCCTCTTACACTAACACCCTGACCTTGCCCGACTTTGAGGATACGAATATCGACACAAAAAAAGAAGCCTATTTCGTATATACCTCTCCGATAGTACAAGCAGGTGTCACCGCTACCGCTGATAATGATTCGGTAGATATAAAGACACGGATTGCCGAATTGGAAAAAGCGGTCAAAGCATCCAACATAGCCAACCACTTCGTTCCGGCCGAGGAAGCCAAAGAAGGCGATGCCACCGTAAAAGCAGAGAAAAAGGAGAGCACTTTCACCACATGGGTACGTGAAACTTTCGGCGAGAAGCGCGAAGTAGCCGAAGGTGCTGTTGATAACGTTGCCATAGTAGGCGTACGTCTGTCCAAGCAACCATCTGCCGATGAAACCAAGATATTGAATGTCACCTTCAAAGACGGTGACCAAAGTATCAAACTGGAACAGAACAGCCTTTCCACCCGGTTCGAATTCACTGCCGAGAACTGGGACAAGCCTGCTTACCTACTGTTCAGAATAGATCATAAGATTAAGAACGAGACTTCCGCTACCTTCGAAGGTGCATCCGGTAACATTCCGTTTGCCTGGTTGATAGTATTCATCGTACTGTCCGGATTCTTCTTCGCGGTAAGTATTTACCACAACTGGATATTGCCGAAACCCGCATCCGACCGTCCGTCGAAAGACGTTACCGCCCAGAATCTGATGAAGGAATTCTTCGATACTTTCAAGAGCTTTTTCACCAAACCACAGGCAGGAGTCGCTATCCTCTTTATGTTGCTCTACCGTCTGCCAGAAGCACAGCTCGTGAAGCTAATCAATCCTTTCCTTCTGGACCCAATAGACAAAGGCGGACTGGGGCTGACTACCGGACAAGTTGGTTTCGTCTATGGTACTATCGGTATCATCGGCCTGACAATTGGCGGTATCATTGGTGGTCTTGTTGCTGCACGGGGCGGATTGAAGAAGTGGTTATGGCCAATGGCATGGAGTATGTCCCTCACCTGTCTGACATTCATCTATCTGAGTTATGCACAGGATCACTCGTTGCTGACAGTCAACATCTGTATCTTCATCGAACAGTTCGGCTATGGTTTCGGCTTCACAGCTTATATGCTGTATCTGATTTATTTCTCGGAAGGCGAGCACAAAACTGCCCATTATGCCATCTGCACAGGATTCATGGCACTGGGAATGATGTTACCCGGAATGGCTGCCGGATGGTTACAGGAAACCATCGGTTACCGACACTTCTTCGTATGGACCATTATCTGTTGCGCCGCTACCATCGGAGTATGTGCGTTCATCAAGATAGATCCGAGCTTCGGAAGGAAGAAAGAAGAGTGATAAAAAGTGATAAGCGGTAAGTGATAAGCAAGAAATCATAAATTATAAATCATGAAGAAATACATTCTCCTTTGCCTGCTCTGTGTGCTCTGTGGTACATCGCAGGCACAAAAGATAAGAATAAAGACAGGCATCGAAGTCCTGAAAGACCAGAATTTCAAGTGCCTGGAAGGCAAACGCATAGGTCTGATTACCAACCCCACCGGAGTGGATAATCAGATGAAATCCACCATTGACATTCTGTATGAAGCACCGAACGTAAATCTGGTTGCCCTCTTCGGTCCGGAGCACGGGGTTCGTGGCGACGTACATGCCGGCGACCACGTGACGGACATCAAAGACGCCACCACCGGATTGCCCGTATATTCCCTATACGGCAAAACCCGCAAGGCTACGCCAGAGATGCTGAAAGACATTGACGTATTGGTCTACGATATCCAGGATATCGGTTGCCGCTCATTCACCTATATCAGTACAATGGGGCTGGCTATGGAAGCTGCGGCCGAAAACGGTAAAGAATTTATTGTATTGGATCGCCCCAATCCGGTAGGCGGACTCAAGATAGAAGGCAATCTGGTAGAAGATGATTGCATTTCTTTTGTCAGTCAGTTCAAGATTCCGTACCTTTACGGACTGACTTGCGGTGAGCTGGCATTGATGCTGAACGGAGAGAAGATGATGGCAGCACAATGTAACCTGCACGTTGTGAAGATGAAAGGCTGGAAACGCAAGATGGACTATGTACAGACAGGGTTGCAATGGGTACCCTCTTCTCCGCATATTCCTCATCCGCACTCGGCTATATTCTATCCGGTAAGCGGTATTCTGGGTGAACTGGGATACATGTCCATCGGGGTAGGCTATACGATACCGTTCCAGATGTTTGCCGCACAATGGGTAGAAGCAGAAAAACTGGCGGGAAACCTGAACGCATTGAATGTGCCGGGTGTTGTATTCAGGCCGATGTATCTGAAACCCTTCTACTCCGTAGGTAAGGGTGAATTGCTGCAAGGCGTACAGGTACACATCATGGATGTGCAGAAAGCTCCGCTGAGCGACATCCAGTTCCTGGTGATGCAGGAGATCGCGGCGCTCTATCCTGACCGTGCCGTATTTGAGCATGCCGACAAGGGACGTTTTCGTATGTTCGACATGGTAAGCGGCTCGGAAGAGATACGCAAGCGATTCTCACAGCGCAACCGCTGGGAAGACGTGCGCGACTATTGGTATAAAGATGCTGAAGACTTCCGACGATTGTCTAAGAAGTATTACCTATACAAGTAGGGAACAATAAACGCTTCTTACACTGAAAAAGTCATAAAGACATATGTATGTCACTCCTCATGAGATATGTATGTCATGGGTCATGAGAAGCCCATATCATGAGAGGTGAGATACGTTTCTCATCACAGGAGAGACCGGGATGTCATTAAAACAATCCTACAGCACATTCTGACGGGGGTGCCGGTGAAAGAAGAAAAGAATGATAAGGAAAAGAAAGGCGAAAACACTATGGTAAAAAGTAGCTACACTTCGTTTTTGCAGGAAATAAGGGGACTTATTCCGCAAGATAGGATATATACCGACGAACTACGCCGGTTGGCATGGGGAACAGATGCGGGTTTCTACCGCCTTATCCCACAAATCGTGATTCGTTCCAATAGCGAAGAGGAAATCTCCGACCTGTTGAGACTTGCCGACCGTTACGGTCTGCCAGTAACGTTTCGTGCCGCAGGAACCAGTTTGTCGGGACAAGCCATTAGTGACTCTATCCTGATAGTAGCCGGAAAACATTGGGAGAAGTACAGCATTTCTCCCGATCATGAACAGATTACCTTGCAACCGGGCATCATCGGTCAGCGGGTTAACGAGATTCTTGCCCCCTACGGACGTAAGTTTGCTCCGGACCCGGCAAGCGTGAAAAGTGCTATGGTAGGCGGCATCGTCATGAACAACGCCTCGGGTATGAATTGCGGCACACATGCCAATAGTGACAAAGTGCTTCTTTCCGCCCGCATTGTATTAGCGGACGGCACCGTGCTGGATACAGGGGATGATATTTCGCGTGCTTCCTTCGAAGCCACCCACCCCGATTTCTACAATCGCATCTGCGAACTGCGGGACCAGATACGTGCCAACGAAGAACTCGCTGCACGCATCCGCTACAAATATTCCATCAAGAACGTAACCGGATTGAATCTTCTGCCATTCGTTCGCTTCGATGACCCGTTCGATATTATTGCCCACCTGATGGTAGGCTCGGAAGGCACGCTTGCATTCCTTTCCCAGATTACCATGCGCACAGAGTACGACTATCCGCACAAGGCAAGCGCCATGCTCTATTTTACCAGTATCAAGGATGCCTGCCGGGCAGTGGTAGCGATGAAGAAGTTGACAAATCGTAATTCTTCATCCCCGTCATCCGTGTCATCTGCGGATGAAAAATTAGTAAAAGGCGCCGAACTGCTGGACTACAAGAGCCTCTCTTCGGTAGAAGACCCTGTCTACTTAAAGTATAAGCAAGAAGTTGCCGATGCCTCCGGCCTCACAGCCGTGCTGACCGAGACCAAAGCCCGCACCCGCGAGGAACTGGAACAGAATATCTCAGTGATCGAAGAGTGTCTGAAACCTTTCAGTACCTACATCCCCGTGCACTTCACCGACCGGCCGGAAGAATATTCCAAGTATTGGGCCATCCGCTCAGGTATATTCCCATCCGTAGGCGGTACACGCCAACCCGGCACTACCTGCCTCATCGAGGACGTAGCCTTCCACATCGAAGACCTGCCCGAAGCCACTGCCGACCTGCAACAACTCATCGCCCGCCACGGCTACGATGATGCCTGCATCTACGGTCATGCCCTGGAAGGCAACTACCATTTTATCCTGAACCAGTCCTTCAGTACCGACGCCGATGTAAAGCGCTACGAGGACCTGATGAATGACGTAAAGACTCTGGTAGTCGATAAATACGACGGTTCGCTGAAAGCAGAACATGGCACCGGACGTAACATGGCCCCCTTCGTGAAATATGAATGGGGAGAGGCAGCTTTTGAAGCCATGAAGGCAGTCAAGCAGTTGTTCGACCCGAAAGGGCTGCTCAATCCGGGAGTTATCTTCAATAATGACCCGCAATGCCACATCAAGAACTTCAAACCGTTGCCGTTGATTCCTATCGACGAAGCCAGTCTTGCCGAAAAAGTAAACAAGTGCATCGAATGTGGCTTCTGCGAAGTGAACTGCCTGTCGTGCGGCTTTACCCTTTCTTCGCGCCAGCGCATTGTACTGCAACGGGAAATATCACGTCTGAAACAAAGCGGTACAGACCCGGAACGTCTGTCTCTACTCGAAAAACAATACCGCTACCCGGGCAATCAAACTTGCGCAGGAGACGGACTGTGCTCCATGTCTTGCCCGATGAATATCAATACAGGTGACCTGACCCATATCATCCGCCAGGAAACGCTACCGAAAGGTAGCCTCGGATATAAAGCAGGAGATTTCGTAGCCAATCACTTTGCCGGTGTCAAGAGTAGTCTGCGCCCCGTTTTATCATTAGCCAATTTCGGACACTCCGTATTAGGAACCAAAGCCATGAGCAGCATTACGAAAGGGATGCACAATGTATTGGGCATACCTTTGTGGACGCCTGCCATGCCGAAGAGCTATAAAGTTACAAGCTACAAGCTACAAGTTGCAACAGCTACAAGTAACGAGCTACAAGCTACGAGTACTATGCAGAATGATAGCGCAACACTGGTAGCTTGTAGCTCTGTAGCTCGTAACTCCACAGCTGACAAAGTAGTTTATTTCCCCAGCTGCATCAACCAAACCATGGGACTCCCGAAAAAATCCCCCGTGGAGCAACCTTTGGTAAACAAGATGATCTCCCTCCTACAAAAAGGCGGTTACAAAGTCATCTTCCCCAAGGACATGGATAAGCTCTGTTGTGGCACCATCTGGGAAAGTAAAGGTATGCTCGACATTGCCGATCGCAAAGCCGCAGAACTCGAAGCCGCCCTTTGGGAAGCCAGCGAGCAAGGCAAATATCCTGTCCTCTGCGATCAAAGCCCCTGCCTGCATCGCATGCGCGAAACCATTCAAAAGATGAAGCTCTACGAACCTGCAGAATTCATCTACACTTTCCTGCGAGACAAACTGGTCTTCACGCAGACCGACCGCCCCGTAGCAGTACACATCACCTGCTCCATGCGCAAAATGGGACTGGCAGATACAATTGTTTCCCTGGCAAAACTCTGTGCTACGCATGTCTTCGTACCCGAAGAAGTAGGCTGCTGTGGTTTTGCCGGCGACCGCGGATTCACCTATCCCGAACTGAATTCCTATGCCTTGCGCAAACTCCGTCCGCAGATAGAAGCATCCGGCATCACTATCGGCTACTCTAACAGTCGTACTTGCGAAATAGGACTGACTACCAACTCAGGTATCCCCTACGTCTCTATCGCCTATCTCGTAGACCAATGTACGAAGGGAATTGACAATTGAATAAATAACTTAACACACTTATTACAATGAACAGTCAAACCAAGACAAACAAGCGCATTCTTGCCCTCGACATCCTTCGCGGTGTCACCATTGCGGGCATGATTATGGTGAACAACCCCGGCACTTGGGGACATATATATGCCCCCTTGCGCCACGCTGAGTGGAATGGCCTCACCCCCACCGATCTCGTCTTCCCCTTCTTCATGTTCATCATGGGTATCTCTACCTATATCTCCCTGAAGAAGTACAATTTCGAGTTCAGTCATGCAGCCGCCATGAAGATATTGAAGCGTACTATTATCATCTTCCTGATCGGACTTGCCATCGGCTGGTTCTCCAGATTCTGTTACTACTGGGCAGGCTCCCATGAAGGTCTCAGCTTCGGCGAACAACTCTGGGCATCCGTCTGGACTTTCGACCGCATCCGTATCCTGGGTGTCATGCAGCGCCTGGCCCTTTGCTACGGTGCTACCGCTATTATTGCGCTGACCATGAAACACCGTCACATCCCTTATCTCATTGCCACATTGCTGGTAGGCTATTTCATCCTGCTGATGTGTGGCAACGGATTTGCTTACAACGAAACCAATATCCTCTCCATAGTGGATCGTGCCATCCTCACCCCCGCACACATGTACAAGGACAACGGCATTGATCCCGAAGGTCTTTTAAGCACCATCCCATCCATTGCCCATGTATTGCTGGGCTTCTGCGTGGGTCGCATGATGCTGGACAGCAATAGAGCCGAGAGCCGCGAAGCCTTACTGAATTCTCACCTGATCAAATTATTTCTGGTTGGTGCCATCCTTACTTTTGCAGGCTTTCTGCTGAGCTACGGTTGTCCTATCAACAAGAAAATCTGGTCTCCCACCTTCGTTCTCACCACTTGCGGACTGGCCTCCAGTTTCCTAGCACTGCTCATCTGGATCATCGACGTAAAAGGATACAAGAAATGGTGCACTTTCTTCGAGGCTTTTGGTGTCAACCCCCTGTTCATGTACGTTCTGGGTGGAGTACTAAGTATCCTGTTCGGCAGCATCAGCTTCCCTTGGGGCGATGGCAGCATCAGCATACACGGATTCTTATACAAGATCGTTCTTATGCCGATATTCGGTGAGACAGGCGGTTCACTGGCCTACGCACTGCTCTTTGTAGCCATCAACTGGTGCATCGGCTATCAATTGTATAAACGGAAGATATATATCAAGATATAAGAGATAAAGGAGTTATAGAAGTTAAAGCCGATACTTCTGCTTATAATAAAAAGACTATCGGCTCTAACTCCCAGCGAAGCGATAACTCCTCTAACTCCTTAAAACAACAAGTAAATAATTAAACTTAAAACGATATGATATTAATAGCAGACAGTGGCTCTACAAAAACCGATTGGTGTGTTGTAGAGAAAGGTAAACTCATCCAGCAGATTTCTACGAAAGGTACCAACCCTTTCTTTCAGTCGGAAGAGGAGATCAGTAATGAAATTGCGACAGCGCTGCTGCCCCAGTTAACGACCAATGCCTTCGACGCTGTGTACTTTTATGGTGCCGGCTGTGGCTTCCCCGACAAAATTGCCATGGTACACCGTGCCATTATCCAACATCTCCAGGTTTCGGGCGACGAAGTGGAAGTAAATACGGACATGCTTGCCGCCGCCCGCGGACTTTGTGGACACGAACCGGGCATAGCCTGCATCATGGGCACAGGTTCCAACTCGTGTTACTACGACGGCAAACACATTGGTGCCAACGTCTCTCCCCTGGGTTTCATTCTTGGCGACGAAGGTAGCGGTGCTTGCCTGGGTAAGTTGCTGGTAGGTGATATTCTGAAAAATCAGATGACTCCGAAACTGAAAGAGAAGTTCCTCAAGCAGTTCAATCTGGAACCGGCAGACATCATCGACCGTGTATATCGTAAACCATTCCCGAACCGCTTCCTGGCAAGCCTGTCTCCATTCCTCGCTCAGAATCTGGACGAGCCTTGTGTGCGCACGCTGGTGCTGAACAGCTGTCTCTTATACACATCTGACGCTGCCGACG
>ERZ1026915.927-NODE-927-length-13704-cov-8.034068_pt1 | contig 13704 bp, 6 predicted proteins | sample MGYA00519466_ERZ1026915 | MGnify/ENA primary metagenome ERZ1026915 (study PRJEB26926, sample SAMN06164884) | human gut metagenome | biome: ENVO:00009003; feature: ENVO:2100002; material: ENVO:00002003 | host: Homo sapiens | place: USA | collected 2012 ... | reverse complement strand
CCCCCGGCCCCTCCGACGACGCCTCCCCCCGGATCGTCACGGACCTGTGCAGCGGCGAGATCACCTATGACCAGCTCACCGACGACACCCTGCATTTTTACGCCTATATCCTCAACGCCAACGGCCAGACCCTGAAGGTCAAGCTCCGCAACAGCCAGACCTCCCAGAACGGCCAGTACCTCACCGCCGACGGCCGGAACTATCAGGCCCGGCTCTGCCGGGGCGAGACCAACTACTTCACCCTCTACCGCAAGGACGGCAATAAAACCGTCCAGGAGGTGAACTACGCCATCCGCTACGCGGCCCAGAAGGCCGACGAGCGCCACCCCACCATCGGCGACCATCCCCCCACCATCGTCACCAACCTGGAGGGCGTCACCGAAACCACCAACCGCAACTTCACCCTGACGGTGCAGGCCACCGCCTACACCGGCCGCTCCCTGCCGGAGAGCAATATCCAGGTATACCTGGACGGCAAGCGGGTCCTTCAGCCCACCGGCAACCCGGTGTTCGAGTACCAGCTTCGCTTCCCCGACCCCTTCTCCGGCGACAGCGAGGCCCACACCATCTCCATCCGGGCCTGGGACGGCCAGGGCAACTCCCGCTATGTGTCCTACCGCATCATCTACCGCTTTGTGGACACCGGCGACGTCATCGGCACGGCCTATGTGGTCCTGGACATCACCACCATGGGCATGGGCCTGCCGGAGGAGCCCTTTGCCGTTCAGGTGCGCCAGAACGTTCCGGCGTCCTACGCCGTTATGGAGGCCCTGGAGGAGTGGGGCTATGAATACGAATACAGCGGCTCCCCGGACGTCGGGTTCTATCTGCGCCGCATCAGCCGGGCGGGGTTCATGGACTATCCCGACATCCCGGAAAACCTCTGGGCCAAAATCCTCCGGGACGGCCTGAACCTCACCGGCCAGCACGACAACGACAGCCTGGGCGAGTTCGACTATACCCAGGGCTCCGGCTGGATGTACTCCATCGGCGGCCAGACCTACGCCGGAAAGGGCCTGTCCAATTACTTCCTGTCCTCCGGCGACACCCTGTATCTGCGCTTCACCCTGGCCTACGGCAAGGACATCGGCGGCTATGACGCCACCGGCGGCAATTACGGGGCCCTGTCCACCTACTGCGGCCGCTGGATCAACGGCCAGTACATCGACGAGCACCGCTGGGGCCAGCCCCAGCAGACCACGGCTCCGGACTGCACCCACCCCGGCCAGGCCGCCGTCACCTGCCAGGTGTGCGGCGACGTGGGCCGGACCCAGGAAATTCCGGCCCTGGGCCACGACTTCCAGGAAACGGAGCGCCGGGACGGCGTCATCATCTATACCTGCTCCCGATGCGGGGAGCGGAAGGAGGAGCCCATTCCATGAGAAGATCCCTGGCAGGCGCTCTGCTGGCCCTGATGCTGGCGGCGGCGCTGATCTGCCCCGCCTGGGGGGAGGATTTCCGCCCCCTGCTGGAAAACCGGCCCCTGACGGCGGGAGACTCCGTATCCGACTGGCTGGCCATCGCCTCCGGCCGGGCCGGGCTTCAGCGGCCGGACTATCTCCGGGATCTGGAGTCCTATGTCACCTCCATGTACCGGGAAAACGGCGGTCTGGACCGCATCAAGGCCACCGAGTGGCACCGCATCACCCTGGCGGTGCTGGCCCAGGGCGGGGACCCCACTGCCTTTGGCCGGGACCGGGAGAGAAAGCCCATCGACCTGGTGGCCGAGGGGACCTATAACTGGTCCCGCTCCCGCTCCCTGGGGGCCCAGGGACTCAACGGCTGGATTTTCGCCCTGATCACTCTGGACAGCGGCGGCTTCGCCGTGCCGGATGGGGCGGCCTATACCCGGGAGGATATGCGCCGGGCCATTCTGTCGGCCCAGACAGAGGAAGGGGCCTTCGGCCTGTCCGCCGGGACGGCGGACGTGGACATCACGGCCATGGCCCTGCAGGCTCTGGCCCCCTATCAGGAGGACCCCGCCACGGCGGAGGCCATCCGCCGGGGGCTGGCGTGGCTGTCCGGCCAGCAGACGGAAAACGGCGACTTCGTCAGCTGGGGGGACCCCAACGCCGAAAGCACCGCCCAGGTGCTCATCGCCCTGTGCAGTCTGGGCCTGGACCCGGAAACGGACCCCCGCTTCATCCGGAACGGCCGCACCCTCCGGGACGGACTGCTGTCCTATCGCACCCGGGAGGGCCTGTTCCGCCACACGGCGGAGGGGCCCGAGGACCTGATGGCCACCGAGCAGGCCATTCTGGCCCTGCAGGCCCTGGACCGGCTCCGGGCAGGCCAGGGGCGGCTGTACGACCTGCGGGATATCCCCCCGGCGGCCTCCGCAAGCGCCTCCCCCCTTCCCTGGCTCATCGCCGGGGCGGCGGTCCTGGCGGCGGCGGGCATTGTCATCATCGTTATAAGAAAGAGGAAACGCGTATGTACGAAATAACCCGGAATGTTCTGGCGGAAGTGAGGAAGGCCGTCGTGGGCAAGGACGACGTGATCTCCAAGGTGTGGATCGCCCTGCTGGCCGAGGGCCACGTCCTGCTGGAGGACGTCCCCGGCGTGGGCAAGACCACCATGGCCCTGGCCTTCTCCCGGGCCCTGGGGCTGGACACCAAGCGCATCCAGTTCACCCCGGACACCATGCCCTCGGATATCATCGGCTTCTCCATGCCCGGAAAGGACGGCATGGTCTATCAGCCCGGGGCCATTATGACCAATCTTCTGCTGGCGGACGAGATCAACCGCACCTCCAGCAAAACCCAGTCCGCCCTGCTGGAGGCCATGGAGGAGGGCCAGGTGACGGTGGATCGCGTTACCCATCCCCTGCCCCGGCCCTTTGCGGTGCTGGCCACCCAGAACCCCGTGGGCTCCGCCGGGACCCAGGACCTGCCCAATTCCCAGCTGGACCGCTTTCTCATGAAGCTCAGCATGGGCTATCCGGACCTGCAGAGCCAGATCCACATTCTCCGGGACCGCAGCGGGGAGGACCCCCTGACCCGGGTGCAGGCCGTGGCGGACCGTGAGAGCCTGTGCAAGGCCATCCGCCGGGTCCGGGCCGCCCACATCGCCGACCCCGTGTATGACTACATTGCCCGCCTGACCGAGGCCACCCGCAGCCACCCCATGGTGCGCCTGGGCATCAGCCCCCGGGGGGCCCTGGCCCTGTGCCGGTGCGCCAAGGCGGCGGCCTTTGCCGCCGGGCGGGACTTCGTTCTGCCGGAGGACGCGGCGGAGCTGGTTCCCTATGTGTTCGGCCACCGGCTGATGCTGTCCTCCCGGGCCAGGCTCAACGACTATACCCCCGAGGCCATTCTGGCCCAGGTGCTGGAGGAGACCCCCGCCCCGGCCATGACGGAGCGGACCCTATGACCCAGGCGCTGTGGGTTCTGTGCCTTCTGCTGCTGGCGGCGGGGTATATCGCCGTCCCCTCGGGGCCGGTGCTGGCGGCGGGACTGGCGGCGCTGATGCTGCCGGTGCTGTCCTGGCTGGCGGTGCTGCTGTGCCGCCGGAAGCTCCGGGCGGAGCTGTCCTGCCCGGCCTCTGCGAAAAAGGGACGGCCCGCCGCCGTCCGCCTGACCCTGCGCCGTCCCCGGGCCCTGCCGGTGGGACGGGTGCGGTTTCACCTGGCGGCGGAGAACACCGTCACCGGCGAAACCGCCTGCATGACCCTGCCGGAGGGGGAGAGCGCCGTGTCCGGCCGTCTGTGCGGCTGCCTGACCCTGCGGGTCACCGGGGTCACGGTGTGGGACGCCTTCTCCCTGCTGCCGGTTCCGGCTCCCTGCCGGGCCCGGGGCCAGCTGTGCGTCATGCCGGATACCTTTCCTCTGGATATGGAGGATTTTCAGGCCCTGCGCCCCCGGCGGGAGGGCAGCGTCTATGACCCCGGCCACCGGGGAACGGACCGGACGGAGACCTTCCAGGTCCGGGACTACGCCCCCGGCGACAGCCTGCGCCAGGTCCACTGGAAGCTCTCCGGCAAAACCGGGCGGCTGGTGGTCCGGGACCCGGCCCGGCCGGTGGACCACCGGCTGACGGTGCTGGTGCTGCGGCAGAAGGCCCCGCCCCCTCTGGCGGACGCCCTGATGGAGGCGGCGGCCTCCCTGTGCCAGGCTCTGGAGGGCCGGAGCTTCCGGCTGGCCTGGAACGGCCCCGAGGGCTATGAGAGCCGCACCCTGGGCAACCAGGAACAGCTGGCCCAGGCCCTGCCGGAGCTGATGAAATCCCCGGCCCAGGAATCCGACCCGCCCCCCTGGCAGGAGGCGGGCACGGTGATCTGCCTGTGCTGCCGGGTGCCGCCGGACCTGCCGGAAAACGCCCTGGTGCTGCGGTGCAGCCAGCAGGGCGGCGAACCCGGTGTCTTTACCCCGGAGCAGATGCCCCAACAAATCCAGCAGTGGATCAGGAGTGCGCAATAACGTGAAAAAACCATCATCCTCCATCCGAATAGAGAAGCCCGCCGGCGGAAAACCCGCCGGCCCCGGGGCCCTGCCGGGGGGCGTCGTGTTTCTGGCAGGGCTTTGGGCCGGGGTGTGGCAGTGGCTGCACCCGGCGGGAAGCCTGGCCCCGGCGGTTCTCCCCATAGCCGCCGCCGCAGCAGCCCTGTGCCTGGGCCTGCTGGTCCGGTGGGAAAAAACCGGACGGCTGGCGGCCCTGGCGGCGGTGCTGGCCGCGTGGCTGGCGTGGGCCGTCCTGTGCCGGAACCGGCTGACCGCCGCGGCAGCCGCCCTGGGAAACCTGGCAATTAGCCGTCTGCTGCTGCAGACCGGGCGGTATCACCTGCCCTATTCCAGCGGCGGCAGCGTCTGGCCCCTGGTGCTGACCCTGGCGGTCCTCACCGGCGGAGTCACGGCGCTGGCCCTGCGCCGCCGGTGGCCGGGGATGTGCCTGGCCGTGGGCCTGGCGGCGCTGGTGCTGCGGCTGATGGGCCTTCTGGAGGGGGGCTGGCCGCTGGCGGTTCTGCTGGTGGGCGGGCTGATGTGCCTGCTGCCCCGGCAGGGGCTGGGGCGGCAGGCGATGCTGGCCGGACTGTCCCTTTTTGTTGCGGCTTTTTGCGCCCTTGTCCCGCTGATTCCCGGCCTTGTCCCGGCACAGGGGAACGGCGTCTTTCTGCACCGGCTGCGGTATGAGTCCCATCCCTCCCCCCTGCCGGAGGGGGACCTGACCCGGCCCCACGGCTCCGGCAGCCAGACGGCCCTGACCGTGACCATGGACCGGTGGGAACCCCTGTATCTGCGGGGCTTCGCCGCCGGGGAGTACACCGGCCGCAGCTGGCAGCCCCTGGAGGGGGAAGCCCTGGCGGCCCAGGCCGACGCCCTGTATACCCTGCAAAGAGACTATTTCTTCCCCTCCACCCAGGTTTCCGCCGCCTGGCAGGACGTATCCGGCGGCGAAAGCCGGACCGTCACCGTGGCCAACGCCGGGGCCTGCCGCCAGCGGCTGTATCTGCCCTATGGGGCGGCCACGGATGCCCTGGACGCCGCCGACCTGGCCGGAGAGGGGGGCCGCGTCCCGGCGGACGCCGTCACCCTGTCCGTTTACCCGGTGGAGGACAGCTATCTCTTGCAGGACGCCCTGTCCCGGTCCGGGGACGACACCCCCTATCGCCAGGGGGAGGCGGTATACCGCCAGTGGGTCTATGACCACTATCTGACGGTGCCCCAGAGCACCTATGAGGCCCTGACCCGGGAGTTTGCCCCGGAGAGCGATATGACCACCACCCAGGCCAAGGCGGCGGTGCTGGCGTATCTTTCCCAGAGCGTCAGCTATCGCCAGGGGGCCTCGGTGTCCGGCGGCGACATCGCCGCCGCCATGGCCTCCGGCGGCCAGCAGGGCAGCGACATCCACTATGCCACCCTGGCGGCTCTGCTGCTGCGGTGCTGCGGCGTCCCGGCCCGGTACGCTGAGGGGTACGTCGTGACCCGCCAGCAGGCGGAGGCCATGGTCCCCGGCGGCACCCTGACCCTGACGGAGCAGAGCAGCCACGCCTGGACGGAGTATTATCTGGACGGCGTGGGCTGGCTGCCCTTTGACGCCGCCCCGGGCTATACGGACCTGGTGGAATACCGGCTGCCGGAAAACGGCCCGGAGGGAGAAAACGGCCAGGGGGACACCCCCGTGCCGGACACCCCCGTTCAGGAGCGGGAGCCGGAGGTCGTCCCGGAGGAGGAACAGCCCCAGGACCGGCGGGCGGAATATGTCCGCAATGCCCTGCTGACCCTGGCGGCGGCGCTGGCGCTGGGGCTGCTGGCCCTGACCGTCCGCGCCCTTCTGGGCCGCAGGCGGCTAAAGCAGGCGGCGGCCCGGTATCAGGATCCGGACTGCCGCATGGGGTGCGGATACATTCTGTGCGCCGTCCATGACCTGCTGGGTCAGCCGGGCCTTCCGGAGGACCCCCTGTCCCCGGAGAACGCGGAGGACCTGGTGTATCTGGAGCGGGAGGTGTGGTACAGCGGCCACACCATGACGGAGGACCAGCGGCGGCGGTGCCTGGCCCTGCTGGAAAGCGCCCGCCGGGTATGGCGGGAGCAAACCCCGGCCCTGCGCCGGTTCGTCTCAAGATTTATCACCTGCAAGGTGTTTTGAATAGAGAAAGAACAAAGGAGGAAACATCACATGAGAGTTACCAAACGCCTGATGGCCGCGCTGCTGGCGTGCCTGATGCTGCTGTCTCTGCTGCCGGTTCCGGCCTATGCGGCAGACGACGGGCGCATCGCCCTGCTGGCCGTGGCCCAGGACGGCTATGTCATCGAGCCGGAGTATATCGGCTATCATGACGGCGACACGGTGAAGGACGTGCTGAAAAACAGCGGCCACACCTTCTCCGGCATCGACAGCGGGTTCATCACCGCCGTGGACGGCCGGACGGACAACTATTCCCTGCACTACGACGGCGACGGCTATGCCCTGGACGCCTCGGCCAAGGGACTGACGGCCATCTGGTTCACCACCAATGCCAACCAGAGCTACGGCGAGAATCTGCTGCACCTGGCAGAGCGGATGGCGGCCTACAACACGTCCACCAACGGACTGAAGGACTACGCCGCCGCCAAGGAGGCCTATGACGCCGCCCACAGCGGCTTCTATGCCGCCGCCAACGCCGCGGCGGCCCCCCTGCGCACCGCCCTGGAAAACGCCATCGAAAAGTTCGAGACCTTCCAGGCGGGCGACCGGGTGACCGTGACCATCGCCGCCACCCAGGACGGCAATGCCGTGACCCCGGCGCAGGCCACCTTCACCAGCGAGTTCGGCACCGTGACCACCGTGAAGAACGCCGGTTCCGTGCAGCTGGTGCCCGCCACCTATCAGTTTGACCTGTCCGACGGCGGCATCAACCACGTCCGGGGCACCGTGGAGGTCACCGCCCAGGGCGCAGCCGTGTCCGCCCCCCTGCCCTCCGGTAAGTGGATCAAGGAGCTCCGCCTTGGCATCGACAACCAGTGGAAGGACGGCGAGGACGTCCCCAAGCTTGACGAGACCGACGGCGGCGCCACCTCCTGGGTGCCTGACTATTCCTATGGCACCCTGTATCCCTACATGGTCCCCGGAGACGGCATCGGCACCGCCGAGGGGCAGATGAACGTCCGGGTATACCTGGCCGGGGTGGAGACCCTGCCCAAGTACGCCCGCTCCTGGCAGAGCAAGGCCACGGCGCTGAGCCGGGTCCTTCCCGGCAGCAGCCTAGAGGGCGGGGACGTGGTGCTGGAGGCCCGGTATGCCGTGGACGGCTACGAGCAGTATCAGCCCTATACCCTGCACGTTCTGCGCACCCCCAGCCTGACGGACCTGGTAGTGTCCGACGCCTCCGCCCGGCTGAAGCTGGACTTTGACAAGAAAACCCTGAGCTATACCGTGGCCACCACAGAGGACGCGGTGACCGTTACCGCCTCCCCCCTGTGCGCCCAGGCCAAGCTGACCGTTGCCGGGAAGGCGGCCCAGGGCGGCGCTCCCGTGAACGTGACCCTGGCCGGCTGCCAGAAGAACGGCAAGGGGCAGTACATCATCCCCGTGGAGCTGACCTTCGAGGGCCGCGCCGTCACTTATACGGTGCTGGTGGAAAAGCGGGAAAGCGTTCTGGTGACCCTGGAGCATGAGCAGGATGTGACGGTGGAGCTGACCAACAACGCCGGGGCGGTGATCGCCCCCCGGCAGCAGACCGGCACCGCCGACGTGTACGCCCTGGTTCCCGGCGACAGCTACACCTATGTCTCCACCAAGAACAGCTATTATCACACCACCGCCGCCGTGAAGGCCTCCGCCGGGCTGACGGTGCAGGTGCCCACCCCCATTGTGGAGGACTGGCTCAAGGGCCTGGACGCCAAGAGCGGCACCTCCGCCAAGGCCATCCCCTATCCCATGACCCCGGCTTTCAGCGCAGGCGTCCACGAGTATGACTTCGCCGTGGAGTCCAACAACGCCTCCTTCTTCCTGAACCGGGCCAGGACAGACAGCACCTATGTGACCACCATGGTCTATTACGGTCACTATAACACCAACTTCGCCGACAAGCTGTATGAAAAGGCGCTGACCTCCAAGGACGATGGCTACGGCTCCGTGGCCAACTTCATGGCCGCCGGCGGCCATGGCAACTCCATGGAGCTGCAGGTGGCCCAGGCCAAGGCCGTAGGCGGCGTCACCTTCTATCAGAGCTATCTCATCTCCGCCCACCGGGTCATGACCCTGAACTCCATGAAGCTGGCGGACAACAACGGCAGTGCCCTGCCCCTGAACCAGAAGGACGATGCATCCAAGGCCTTCGACAAGCTGGTGCTGGATTACACAACGTCCCTGGGCCAGCGGGTGCCGGAGATACAGCTGACTCTGCGCCCCCTGTCCGGCTATAAGCTGGACGCGGACATGACCGTTACCGTGGCCTGCGGCGACTGGAGCCAGACCCTGACCTATGACGCGGACAACAAGCCCAACGTCCTGCGGACGGTGAACGTTCCCCTGAACACCGCCCTGCAGACGGAGACCGTCACCGTCACCGTTTCCCACAGCGAGCCCACCTCCGTAGCGCAGACCTATTCCATCCGGATCAACAAGCTGCCGCCGGTGGAGACCACCGTCACCACCGACCCCGCCGACGCCACGGTGTTCCTGACCAGCAACGTCAACGGCCAGCGGATCCTGCCCGGCGAGACCGGCACCTATACCCTGGACACCAACGGAGCCTATACCCTGGTGGTGACCCGCAGCGGCTATGTGGGCCAGAAGCTGGACGTGATCGCCGGGGAAAACAGCAAGAACATCACCGTGAAGCTGGACAAGGCCCCGGAGAGCACCCACAACGACATTCTCCAGCCCGGCGACTGGCCCCTGTTCCGGGCGGACAGCAACAACAACGGCGTGGTCAGCGCCCCCACCCCCATCACCGCCGAGGACGCGGTGCTGGTGTGGGCCAACAAGGTGGGCGAGGGCTACGGCGCCAGCGCCGCCTCCTGCCCCATTATTGCAGGCGGGTATCTCTACGCCTATGCCCGGGACAAGCTGCTGAAGATCGACAAGGACACCGGCGCGGTGGTGGGCCAGGGTACCATGGTCACCAGCTCCTCCTTCGCCATCAACTCCCCCACCTATGCCGACGGCATGATCTTCGTGGCCCTCAGCGGCGGCCGCATCCAGGCCTTCGACGCCGAGAGCCTGGAGTCCCTGTGGGTGTATACCGACCCCCTGGGCGGTCAGCCCAACTGCCCCATCGCCTACTGCGACGGGTATATCTACACCGGCTTCTGGAACTCCGAAACCAAGCAGGCCAACTTCGCGGGCATCAGCGTTACCGATGAGGATCCCACCCAGCCCCGGGAGACCAAGCTGGCCGCCTGGACCTATACCCACAACGGGTTTTACTGGGCCGGGGCCTATGCCTGCGAAAACTTCGTCCTGGTGACCACCGACGACGGCGACAGCGGCTATACCACGGGCTACGGCTCCGTGCTGTCCCTGGATCCCAAGACCGGCGTTCTGCTGGACCAGCTGAAGGCCACCAACGTGGGCGACCTGCGCAGCAGCGTGTGCTATGACCCCGCCACCGACGCCTATTACTTCACCTCCAAGGGCGGCGACCTGTATCAGGTCCGCACCAACGAGGACGGCACCTTCGTGAAGGGGTCCCTGAACCGCCTGCACCTGGACAACGGCGGCAACGACGACAACACGCCGCCCATGTCCACCTCCACACCGGTGATCCACAACGGTCGGGCCTATATCGGCGTGTCCGGCGTCAGCCAGTTCGGGGCCTATTCCGGCCACAACATGACCGTGGTGGACCTGGAGAGCTTCTCCATCGCCTATACCGTCCCCACCCAGGGCTATCCCCAGACCAGCGGTCTGCTGACCACGGCCTATGAGGACCAGGACGGCTATGCGTATGTGTACTTCTTCGACAACTATACCCCCGGCAAGCTGCGGGTCCTGCGGGATAAGCCCGGCATGACCGAGGTGGACCACACCTACACCACCATGGAGACCTATAACGGCGATTCCGGCGAGGTCACCATCGAGACCGGGTATGTGCTGTTCACCCCCAGCGGCGCACAGGCCCAGTACGCCATCTGCAGCCCCATTGTGGACGGCGAGGGCAACATCTATTTCAAGAACGACTCGGCCTATATGATGCGGCTGAGCAGCCGCGTCACCGCCCTGGAGATCACCCGGCAGCCGGAGCGCACCGTCTATGAGATCGGCGAGACCTTCGACGGCGCCGGCATGCAGGTGACGGCCCTGCTGGCCAACGGCATGACCCAGGACGTGACGGACTATGTGAAGTTCACCGCCGAGCCCCTGACGGCGGAGGATACGGAGATCACCGTGTCCCTGGACCTGACCCGGCTGGACATCCCCGGCGGCCCCAACTGGGTGTTCTATCAGAATCGGGACGGCCAGACCGGCCAGGAGTGGATCTGCCCCACCGGCACGGTGAACATCGAGCTGAAGGACGGCCATGTGTACGGCCAGCCGGTGTGGACCTGGAACGACGATTTCAGCGCCTATGCCGAATTTGCCTGCACCGTGAATCCCCGGCATGAGAAGCTGCATCTGGACGCCCAGGTCACCAGCGAGGTCACCACCGGCAGCTCCTGCCTGGAGGGCGGCGTCCGCACCTATACCGCCAAGGTAGTCCTGGACGGCGTCACCTATACCGACGTCCGGACCCAGCCCATTCCCGCCGACGGCCACAAGCTGTCCGCCGTGGCGGAGGTCCCCGCCGCCTGCACCGAAAACGGCGTCAAGGCTCACTGGGTGTGCTCCGTGTGCGGCAAGCTGTTCAGCGATGCTGAGGGCAAGAACGAGACCACCCTGGAGGCCCTGACCATCCCCGCTCTGGGCCACAAGACCCAGCTGGTGGGCGCTAAGGCGGCCACTTGCACCGAAGATGGCTATACCGGCGACGAGGTCTGCACCGTCTGCGGCGAGACCGTCAAGAAGGGCGAGGTCATCCCCGCCACCGGCCACAAGACCCAGCTGGTGGGCGCGAAGGCCGCCACCTGCACGGAAGATGGCTATACCGGCGACGAGGTCTGCACCGTCTGCGGTGAGACCGTCAAGAAGGGCGAGGTTATCCCCGCTCTGGGCCACAAGACCCAGCTGGTAGGCGCGAAGGCCGCCACCTGCACGGAGGACGGTTACACCGGCGACCAGGTCTGCACCGTGTGCCAGGAGATCGTGAAGAAGGGCGAGGTCATCCCTGCTCTGGGCCACAAGACCCAGCTGGTAGGCGCGAAGGCCGCCACCTGCACCCAGGACGGCTACACCGGCGACGAGGTCTGCACCGTGTGCAACGAGACCGTCAAGAAGGGCGAGACCATCCCCGCTGCCGGTCACGACTACAAGGACGGCAAGTGCACCGTGTGCGGCGAGACCGATCCCAACTACAAGCCCGATGAGCCTGTGCAGCCCGAGAATCCCGGTGTCAAGACCGGAGATGAGGCTCACACCGCTCTGTGGCTGGCTGCGGCCTCCGTTTCCCTGCTGGCTGCCGCTGCCCTGCTGCTGGGCAAGAAAAAGCACCTGAGCTGACCCCCAAAAAAGTCAGGCAATAGCAATAGCCCCGGGACGCTATCGCGTCCCGGGGCTATTTGTTGCTTATGGGAGAAAAAGCGGTCCGCTCAGGCGCTTTTTGCGGCCGATGGTCAGGGCCATCAGCAGGGCGGCCAGGGGCAGCAGGGCCGCCCAGAGGGTCACGGCGCTTTCGTCGCCGGTTCTGACGGCGGGGTCGGTACAGACGGCGCCGCCGGGGCGGCGGCCTGTGCTTCCTCCGACAGGGAAAACTCATAATGCATGGCCAGGGCCTGGAACAGCTTCTGCATCACCTGCTCCGCCACGGTGCGGATGTCCAATCCCTCCACAAAGCGCAGAATCTGCTGCACCTCCTCCGGGACCTTATAGCCCCGCAGGCTCAGGGTCAGGAACATCCACAGCTTCTTCTCCAGCGTCAGCGTCCCATCGCAGGGGCGGACCATGTAGCCCCGCATAAGGCCGGCGGAGCCAAGCTCCAGGGTGTAGAAGTCCTCCTCCGTCAGCTCCGGCTGATAGGGGCCGAAGATCCGGTACAGCTCCCGGGCGGTGGCCCGGAAAATAAACTCGGACACCTCGCTGTGGGTATAGCTCTCCACATAGATCTCCCGCAGGTTCTCGTTCAGCTCCGTCAGGGTCATCTGGATGGCGGTCTCCGCGGCGTAGACATAGGCGGGGGGCAGCTGCTTCCCGGTGACGTCCCGGGCCATGGAGAACTGGTTGGAGAACATGAACTCCGCCAGCTCCGTCAGGACGCCGTCCTTGGCCCGGAAGATATTCTGGAAAATGCTGTTGGACACCGCCGCCTTGTGGACGATCTCCGCCACGGTGGTTTTTTTGTAACCCTGCTCCAGAAACAGCTTGACGCAGACCGTCAGAATCCGTTTTTTGGCGGGCAGACTGGCGCTTGTGATGGTCGTAATACGCACTTCCTTCCCTATATTTGGCATGCATGCCATAATTGTAACAGAGATTTTCGGAAAAGGCAAGGGGAATTTGGAAAGAAGCCCCGCGCCCCGGGCGGGACGCAGGGGGCGGGTCAGAACAGGTCCAGGGTGTTGTCCAGATACAGGGCCTCCCGGACGTGAATGTGGTACTCCGGGCGGGTCAGATAGTGCAGCAGGAACTCCAGCAGCAGGGCGGTGCCCAGGCTGCGGCCCTCGATCTTGAACTGGGAAAAGCCCATGGGGAGATAAACGTCCCGGATATCGTTCACGCCGATGAAGCCGGGGTTCTCCATGGCCCGGGAGAAGCGATAGCCCCCGGCGGCGTCCGGGGCGGTGCAGCGGTGGACGGGACCCTCCATGCCCAGGTTCTCCCGGCTGACGGACCGGTAGCAGGCGGCCCGGTCCCGGCAGCCGAAGGCGCAGCACTCGTTGCACAGAAGCTCCGCCTTATCCCGCAGGGCCTGGGGCAGGGTGCCCAGCTGGCGGAAGGCCCGGTTCAGCCGGAAATCCGCCACCACATAGCGGAACTCCGGCCGCTCCAGCTCCCGGCGCAGCAGGGAAAAATCCGTCAGCACCTTGGTGGTGGAGGAGACGAAGTACAGCCCGGGATAGGTCCGGCGCAGATGGTCCAGCAGCAGGTCCGAGTGGACGATGACTCCGTTCTGCGGGCCGGGGCTTTCCGCCAGCAGGCGGCACAGCCGGTTGCAGCGGGGGTCCGACAGGTGCTCCGGCCGCAGCAGGG
>ERZ1026915.917-NODE-917-length-13783-cov-7.735577_pt1 | contig 13783 bp, 10 predicted proteins | sample MGYA00519466_ERZ1026915 | MGnify/ENA primary metagenome ERZ1026915 (study PRJEB26926, sample SAMN06164884) | human gut metagenome | biome: ENVO:00009003; feature: ENVO:2100002; material: ENVO:00002003 | host: Homo sapiens | place: USA | collected 2012 ... | reverse complement strand
CGAGATCATGCCTAGTCTCGTGGGCTCGGAGATGTGTATAAGAGACAGGGGTAAGCCGGTGTGGGGGCGAGAAATTGAGTCGCGCACGGTGCTGTACCTCTCGTTGGAGGACACGCTCAACCGCCTGCAAGACCGTTTGTTCCGGCTTGTGGGCAGCGAGGATACGCCAGAAAAGCTGATTCTGCAAACCGAATGCCAAAGTATCGGACAAGGATTGGAGGAACAGATTGTGGACTTTGTTCATAACTATCCGGATACCGGGCTGGTAGTCATTGACACCTTGCAGAAAGTGCGCTCCTGCGACCAAAGCGGCAGTATGTACGCCTGCGACTACAAGGACGTCAGTGCGCTGAAATCTCTGGCAGACAAGTACGGCATCTGTATTCTGCTGATTCATCATCTGCGTAAACAGGCTGCGTCCGATCCCTTCGACCAGATTTCCGGCTCCAATGGTTTGATGGGCGCAGCGGACACCACATGGGTTATGCAGCGCAAGCGAACGAGCAAGAATGCTGACATTATCCTGACCGGGCGTGATTTGGACAGGCGAACGCTGTATCTGCATGAGGAAAACTGCATTTGGCTGTTGGACGAGGAAGAAACCGCAGAAGAACAGCGACTGAAAGCTGTGCCGGAATATCTTTGGAGAGTTGCAGAATACATCGAGCAAGCCGGAAAGTGGCAGGGAACTGCTACCGAGTTGTTGTCTGCAGCTGGTGTTGACGGCGTTTTGCCCCATAAGCTTACCCGAAAAATCGTGGAACACTTTGACACGGTATTTGTACCAAAGGATATCCACTATGAAACGCATCGCACATCGCAGACGCGCTTGCTGAAGTTTTCCCATTCTGAAAATGACGCTGATGACGCTAATGACGCTGATATTGACATAACTCAATTATCCGGCTGGGATATCTCAAAAATAGCGTCACAAGCGTCATTAGCGTCATCGGCCAAGCCTTGGCGCGGAAAATATGGGGCGTAACCCTATACAAAGCAACCACTTTTGCGAAAAAAGAAATCGTAAGTACGTCGAATATTACATTTACAAAGAATGACGGTATTTTTGAAATGTTGAAATGGAAAAATGACGCTAAAATCAGCAATGACGCTGATTTGATTTACAAGCAAGGAGGTACAATGGCTTACATTAAGAAAAAATCCGAACGAAAATTCAAAATCACTGTCTGCAACGGCTATAAGGTCAACGGGCAGAAACGGATGAAAGCGCAGACCATCACTGTGCCATCATCCGTGCCCAAACGCGGCATTCAGCAGTATGTCATGGCAGAGGCTGAGCGCATTGAGAAAAAGTTCAAGTATGGCGTAGAAGAAAGTGACCAGACCCACTTTGAACAGTACGCCGAAAACTGGCTGAAGCGGCAGCAGCCGTTCTTTAAGGCTACCACCTACGCAGGGTACAAACGCAATCTGGATATTGTTTACCCTCTGATTGGCGGTATTCCGCTTGCAAAGCTGCTCCCCATGACCCTAGAGGAAATGTGCGAGGAATTACGCAAGCGCCCGGGGCGTGGTGGAAATTGCATCAAGGAAACTACTGTGGAGAAATATCTAGAAACAGTTTCCTCGGTGCTGGAAGATGCCAAGAAAAATGACATCATTCCGTTTAACCCGGCGCACCGCGTTCGGAAAAAGCATTTTGAAAAGGAGGCGCAGCATATTCCGCAGAAATATGAAATGGGTAAACTGATGCGGGCGATTCAGAACGAACCGATTTTGTATCGGGCGTACTATACGCTGGCCATCACAACCGGGTTGCGGCGTGGGGAACTGTGCGCCCTGCAATGGCGGGACATAACCGGCGCTTGTGAACTGACCGTCCACCGTTCCCGCAGCTGTGCATCCGGGAAAATCGTAGAGAGTGACACCAAGAGTCACCGGGAACGGATCGTAACCATTCCCATGGGGATATGGGAACTTCTGATGGCGCTGCGACAGCAGCAGGTGCTGCATAGCGGTGTTCCGGATAGAGAACAGCCGATATTTACTGACCCCGACGGTCATGTGCCGCACCCGGATGCTTTTACCCGACATTTGCGCAAGCTGTATAGGCAATGCGGATTGCCTGAGGATTACCACCTGCACACCCTGCGGCATTTCTACGCAACCTATCTGCTGCAGGAAGGCACCAGCAAACAGGTGGCAGCATCCCTGCTGGGGCATGCGGATACGGCGTTCTTGGAGCGCACCTACTGCCATCCGCAGGACGTGGCGAAACAGCAGGCCGCAAAGCTGATGCAGGATCTGTTGAACAACCAAAATCCGTGCTATGTTGCATTTATGAAAAATAAGAATAGAAAAGCCAAGAAAGCAGGGTAAATAACAGGCGGCACCGTCAGAGATGGCGGTGCCGTTTTTGTCAGTAATAGGTAGATTTTAGGGCGAAAGATTGTTGGGTGTGGTGATAGCTTTCTGTCGCAGATGTCGGTATGCTTTGTAGTACCGCAGGTCAATAAAACATACAAAGGAGCGTTGAAAGCAATGGCATCTATCAGAAAACGCGGTAGCAATAGCTACTTGATTGTAGTCTCTCGTGGGTATGACTACGAGGGCAACAGGCTGAAATCTGTACAGAAAACAGTCAAGCCGCCCAAGGAGTACACACCCAAACAGGCAGAGAAGTGGGTAAAGGAACAGGCAATCCTATTTGAACGCGAGGTTCAGCACACACCAGAGCCTATTAACCGAAGCATTACGCTGGCAAAGTACATTGAACACTGGGCAACAGATGTCGGACCGAAGAAGCTGGCGGACTCTACATACCAACGAGATTTGCAGGACATTCGACGCATCCTGCCGACGCTGGGCAACTATAAGCTGACCGATTTGCGTAAAGAGGTCATCCGAGAATTTTACGAAGAAATGCGGCACAGCCCGCGTTTGGACGGCAGAGGAAATCTATCCGAAAAGTCGGTCGAGGGCTTACACAACACGCTGTGCGGCATCCTGTCGGCGGCTGTGGACGAGGGATACCTTACTCACAATCCCGCATGGAGATGTTACAAACCGAAAGGTCAGAAGAAAGAACGCCCTGTGGCCGATGAGGAAACAGTAAAGAAATTGATTACTGCATTTGAAGGTCAGAGTATGAAATACGAAACCTATTTCAAGCTGGTGCTGGCAACCGGGCTGCGGCGTGGAGAAGCCTGTGGATTAAAATGGAGTGACATCAACTGGCGCAAACGGACGATTCATGTACAACGCGGAGTCGTGAAGTTGAGCCACCAAGAGTCCATCACGAAAGACCCTAAGACGACCAGCGGTGACCGTATGGTGTATTTGAGCAAAGAAATGTGCCAGCTACTCAAGGCGTGGTGGAAAGAGTGTGAGTGGGATAGGCAGCAAACCGCGAACGAAACCGTATCTGAAGATGACTACCTGTTCCGTCAGCCTAATGGAAAGCCGATGAATCCCTGCACATTTACCTATCGCTTTAAGCTGATTTTGAAAGCCAACAACTTGCCGCTGGATTTGAGTGTGCATAGCTTGCGCCATACCAATGCTAGCCTGCTGATTTCGCAGGGCGTGGATGTACGAACGGTGGCTAGCCTGCTGGGTCATGCACAGGCCAGTACAACGCTGGACATTTACGCCCACGCCTTTGACAAGAATAAGCGCAAGGCGCAGGAAAAGTTGGGAAAGGCGATTGGACTATGATGAAGAAAATCAAATTAACCAGAGCAAACAAAAGTATTATGCTGAAAGCTCTCGCACCTTACTATTACCAGCAAAGGGCGCTTGGGCATAGCACACAAGAAGTTGGAAAGCTAATACTGAAAATTGATTCTCTCCCATCTGATAAAAAAGCCACTTTTTCCACAGAAAAAATTTTCCTTATCTATTACCGCAGAAGAACTCCTCTCAACGCCGCTGCCGCCCGTAAAGTGGATTATCCCCGGTCTACTCCCAGCCGGATTGGCGCTGTTTGCCGGTCCCAGCAAGGCGGGAAAGAGTTGGCTGACCTTGTGGCTGTGTTTGCAGATCGCGCAGGGTAATCCTGTCTGGAATCGAGAAATAGAGCCGCGTACCGTGATTTATTTCTCGTTAGAAGATACATTCAATCGTTTGCAAAACCGTATTTTCCAGCTGATTGACGGCGGAGATGCCCCAGAGCGACTGATTCTTCAAACCGAATGTCCGAGCATCGGGCAGGGTTTAGAGGAACAGGTAGAATCTTTGATTCATACATACCGCGATGTTGGCTTGGTTGTCATCGATACGCTTCAAAAAGTGCGTGTAAGCGATGGAAACGGCGGAATGTATGCAAATGACTATAAGGAGGCCGGTGCATTGAAAAAGCTTGCTGATAAGTATGGCATCTGCATTTTGCTGATTCACCACTTGCGCAAGCAAACTGCATCCGACCCATTCGAGCAGATTTCCGGCTCCACAGGGCTTATGGGTGTGGCCGATACAAGCTGGGTCATGCAGCGTAAGCGTATGAGCCAGACCGCTGACATTTTGCTCACCGGACGCGATATGGACGACAGGACGCTGCATTTGCGGGAAAAAAATTGCGTCTGGACTTTGGAAGATGAAGAAACCGCAGAGGAACGAGAAATCAAGACTGTTCCGGACTACTTGTGGAAAGTAGCGGAGTACATCGAAAGTGTGGGAAACTGGCAGGGAACGGCCTCCGAGTTGCTTGCAGCGGCAGGTATTGAAAATGCTAAACCGAACCAGTTCACCTACAACATGGCGAAGTATTTCGATAAAGTATTTGAACCGAAAAACATCCGATATAAAACCCATCGAAAAAACAAGGTTCGCCTTTTGAGCTTCTATGGTGACGATGGTGACGGTGGTGACGATGATATTGACATAACTCAATTATCGGGGTGGGGTATCCCAGAAAGACCGTCACCATCGTCACCATCGTCACTCGGAGCGCTTGAGGGAAGCAAGCATGGGCGAAGTGTTGCCACAGGGCAACCCGCCGAAAAGCCTACGGGGACAGCCCCGAACCCCTGTGAGGCTGCGAGTGCATGAGAAACAGGACTGTCGGAATCAACGTCCGCGTCACCGTCACCGAAAAGAAAAAGGTGACGATGTTGGCTAGGAAGTGTGGTTTGTCGCTTTCAGAATATTTACGCCAGCGGGCGCTGGGATATGAGCCGGGCGGACACCCGCCCACGGAGGTATTTGATGTGTTGGATAAGATTGATGAAATGGCAGAAAGCTGTCAACCGAGTGCAGGTACTAAAATTGCAGCCTGTGCAGATGAGATAAGGGACCTGCTCATTGGCGGTAACTAAGATCTGGACGATCAAGGACAGCTTACAGCGCGTCCTTGACTATGCGGCCAACCCGGACAAGACCGAATATGATGCTCTTGCCCAAACTCTCCACTATGCAGAGAACGATGCCAAGACCAAGCTGAACGAGAGCGCCCAACTTGTCACCGGAATCCATTGCAGGGTAGACCACGCATGGGAAGATATGCGGGCTGTACAGGAACGCTTTGGTAAAACGGACGGTGTGGTGGCGCTCCACGCCTACCAAAGCTTCCGCGAGGGGGAGGTAACCCCGGAGCAGTGCCATGAGATCGGCGTGGCGCTGGCCCGCAGGGTCTGGGGCAAGCGGTTTCAGGTGCTTGTGGCCACTCACATGAACACAGACAACTTGCACAACCACTTCGTGATAAACTCTGTATCCTATGTGGATGGCAAGAAGTACGAACAGCGCCGCAGCCAATACGCTGAGTTCCGGGCTGCATCCGACAAGCTGTGCCGGGAGTACGGCTTATCGGTCGTAGAACAGCCCAAAGCCAAGGAACCGGCGCGGTACGCCCGAATGCGCGAGGCCATCGACCAAGCCTGTGAGGATGCCAGCACTGCCGAGGATTTCCACAGGGCGCTGTATCGACAGGGGTACATATTCGGATCTGATCCTAACCGTAGGTACGCAACCATTCGGGCGCGGGATGGTGGCCGAGCGGTTCGTCTATATAGGCTGGGAGAAGAATACGATCTCGCGGCCATAGACGACAGGCTGCGCGGGAACTACCTTCTATATGGGCCAAGGATGTATGAACTAAAGCACCCACCCCAGCAGTATACACCGAAACGGTATCGCCCCCAAAATACCTATGCGGGAAAAGGCGTCCTCCAAATTTTCTTCGAGGTATTCTTTGGGGAATCCCAGATGCACCGCTTATATCTGTACTACTGTTACCAACTGGGCATCTTACCCAAGAAGCAGCAGCCCCGCATCAACCGCCCGGAACTAGAACATATCTGGAAAGGCACCGAGAAAATCCTTGCAGAACACGCCTTTGTCCACGATCACAAGTTTCCCTCTTTGCAGGCAATCGTGGACTACCGCAAGGGCTTGTCCCGGCAGTTGGAAACCCTTGCCGCGCAGCGGGCGGAAATCGTTAAACAGATGCGCCGGAAAGATGCTCCGCCGGAGTTGGCTGACCGCCGTGCAGTGCTTACCTGTAAGATTGCGGAACTCCGCAAAGAGGACAAGATTGCAGAGGGAGCCATCAAGCGCATCCAAAGAACACGCGAATCCAACCGTATAGAGCAAGAAAACCGAAATCAACATACAAACAATAAAACCCACAGCCGAGATTCTTCTCGCCGGCGATAAGGAGGTCCAATGGCTTACATTAAGAAAAAATCTGAGCGAAAATTCAAAATCACTGTCTGCAACGGCTATAAGGTCAACGGGCAGAAGCGGATGAAGGCACAAACAATTACCGTGCCATCAAGCGTACCTAAGCGTGGCATTCAGCAATACGTTATGGCTGAAGCGGAACGCATCGAGAAAAAGTTCAAGTATGGTGTCGAAGAAAGCGACCAGACCCACTTTGAGCAGTACGCGGAAAACTGGCTCAAGCGGCAGGAACCGTTCTTTAAGGCTACCACTTACGCAGGGTACAAACGCAATCTGGATATTGTCTACCCGTTGATTGGTGGTATTCCGCTTGCAAAGTTGCTTCCCATGACCCTAGAGGAAATGTGCGAGGAACTGCGCAAGCGCCCGGGGCGTGGTGGAAACTGCATCAAGGAAACTACTGTGCAGAAATATCTGGAAACAGTTTCCTCGGTACTGGAAGATGCCAAGAAAAACGACATCATTCCGTTCAATCCGGCGCACCGTGTCCGAAAAAGACATTTCGAGAAAGAGGTGCAGCATATCCCGCAGAAGTATGAAATGGGTAAACTGATGCGGGCGATTCAGAACGAACCGATTCTGTATCGCGCCTATTATACCTTGGCAATTACGACCGGATTGCGGCGTGGAGAACTGTGCGCCCTGCAATGGCGGGACATAACCGGTGCTTGTGAACTGACCGTCCGCCGTTCCCGCAGCTGCGCATCCGGGCAGATTGTTGAGAGCGACACCAAGAGCCATCGGGAACGGATCGTAACGATTCCCATGGGGATATGGGAACTTCTGATGGCGCTGCGACAGCAGCAGGTGCTGCATAGCGGTGTTCCGGATAGAGAACAGCCGATATTTACTGACCCCGACGGTCATGTGCCGCACCCGGATTCTTTTACACGGCATCTGCGCAAGCTATATAAAAAGTGTGGGCTATCGGAAGATTATCACCTGCATACCCTGCGGCATTTCTACGCAACCTATCTGCTGCAGGAAGGCACCAGTAAACAGGTGGCGGCATCCCTGCTGGGTCATGCGGATACGGCATTTTTGGAGCGCACCTACTGCCATCCGCAGGACGTGGCGAAACAGCAGGCCGCAAACTTGATGCAAGATTTGCTGAACAGCCAAAATCCGTGCTATGTTGCATTTATGAAAAATAAGAATAGAAAAGCCAAGAAAGCAGGCTAAATAACCAGCGGCACCGTCAGAGATGGCGGTGCCGTTTTTGTCAGTAATAGGTAGAATTTTGGGCGAAAGATTGTTGGGTGTGGTGATAGCTTTCTGTCGCAGTTGTCGGTATGCTTTGTAGTACCGCAGGTCAATAAAATAACACTAAGGAGCGTGCAAAATATGGCATCTATCAGAAAACGCGGCAGTAACAGTTACTTGATTGTGGTATCTCGTGGGTATGACTACGAGGGCAACCGACTGAAATCTGTGCAGAAAACCGTCAAGCCACCCAAGGAGTATACACCCAAACAGGCAGAGAAATGGGTAAAGGAACAGGCAATTCTATTTGAGCGCGAGGTTCAGCACACCCCAGAGCCTATTAATCGAAGCATTACACTGGCAAAGTACATTGAGCATTGGGCGGCTGATGTTGGACCGAAGAAGCTGGCAGACTCTACATATCAACGAGATTTGCAGGATGTTCGGCGCATACTGCCGGCGCTGGGCAACTATAAACTGACGGATTTGCGCAAGGAAGTCATCCGAGATTTTTACGAAGAAATGCGGCACAGCCCGCGTTTGGACGGCAGAGGGAATCTATCCGAGAAGTCAGTCGAAGGTTTACACAACACGCTGTGCGGCATCCTATCGGCGGCTGTGGACGAGGGATACCTTACTCACAATCCTGCATGGCGGTGCTACAAGCCCAAAGGACAAAAGAAAGAACGCCCGGTTGCCGATGAGGAAACCGTAAAAAAGTTGATTACAGCTTTCGAGGGTCAGAGCATAAAATACGAAACCTATTTCAAGCTGGTACTGGCAACAGGATTGCGGCGCGGGGAAGCCTGTGGATTAAAGTGGAGTGACATCAACTGGCGCAAGCGTACAATCCATGTACAGCGGGGTGTGGTCAAACTTAGCCACCAAGAATCAATCACTAAGGACCCCAAGACGGCAAGCGGTGATCGTATGGTATATTTGAGCAAAGAGATGTGCCAACTGCTCAAGGCGTGGCGAAAAGAGTGCGAGTGGGATAGAGCGCAGACAGCAAATGAAACTGTGAATGAGGATGACTACCTGTTCCGCCAACCTAACGGCAAGCCGATGAATCCTTGCACATTTACCTATCGTTTCAAGCTGATTCTAAAAGCCAACAACTTGCCGCTGGATTTGAATGTGCATAGCTTGCGGCATACGAATGCCAGCTTGCTGATTTCACAGGGCGTGGATGTACGAACGGTTGCCAGCCTGCTTGGTCACGCACAGGCAAGTACAACGCTGGATATTTACGCCCACGCCTTTGACAAGAACAAGCGCAAGGCGCAGGAAAAGTTGGGAAAGGCGATTGGACTATGATGAAGAAAATCAAATTAACCAGCGCAAACAAAAGCATTACGCTGAAAGCGCTTGCTCCTTATTATTACCGTGAAAAGGCGCTTGGGCATAGCACAGAAAAAGCGGGGCGACTGATACTGAAAATCAATGCTCTCCCAGCCGATAAAAGAGCAAGTTTCTCCGCAGAAGAAATTCGCCTTATGCGTACCACTATAAATCAGCTGAGAAATGAACGGCTGGCAAAAGGACAGTACACCGATGCCGCAGATGATATGTTACTGAAATTATACTAAACCCAAATAACATTAAAACAAAAAGCGCATTGCAAAAGTATATTGCAATGCGCTTTTTAAGTGCGACCGGGAGGATTCGAACCTCTGGCCTTCCGGGTCGGAGCCGAACGCTCTATCCAGCTGAGCTACGATCGCACATATTCATTTCATCGGTGTAAAGTAGTATAGCACAGCCGCACAAAAAAATCAAATATGAAATGTCGATGCTATCTTGCAAAAGCCGCAGCGGCCCATATAATAGAGGTGTGCCCCGGTGTGCGCGGGCACGGTTTAGGTTAAAGGATAAAAAGAGAACATGAAATCAAATACCAAAACACTGACCGAAGGCCCTCTGGCCAAACAGATCTTTCTGGTCAGTCTGCCGCTGGCGCTTTCCAACCTGCTGCAGGTGCTGTTCAACATGTCGGACGTGGCCGTGGTAGGCCGGTTTGCAGGCTCTACAGCGCTGGGCGCGGTGGGTTCCACCAGCATCCTCGTCAGCCTGTTCACCGGCTTCCTGATCGGCCTGAGCGGCGGCATCAACGTGCTGGTGGCCCGCTTCTACGGTGCACGGCACGAGCACGATGTGGAAAAGACTGTCCACTCCGCCGCCATCGTCAGCCTGATCGCGGGTGTGGTGCTGCTGTTCGTCGGCCTGCTGGGTTCCCCCTTCATGCTGCGGCTGCTGAACACCAAGGACGACCTGCTGCCCGGTGCCATCCTGTACCTGCGGGTGTACTTCCTTGGTATGCCCGCTCTGGCCTTGTACAACTTCGGCAACGCTGTGTTCAGCGCCATCGGCGACACCAAAAAGCCGCTGATGTACCTGTCCATTGCGGGTGCACTGAACATTGCACTGAACCTGTTCTTTGTCATCGTGTGCCAGTTAAGCGTCATGGGCGTGGCGCTGGCCAGTGCCATTTCACAGTGCGTCTCTGCCGGGCTGATCCTGCACGCTTTGACCAAAGTGCAGGACTGCTACGTGCTGGACACCAAAAAGCTGCATCTGGACCCCGCCACAACAAAGAGCATTCTGGGCCTTGGTCTTCCGGCCGGTTTCCAGAATGCCATTTTCGCCATTGCAAACCTGTTCATTCAGGCAGGGGTCAACTCCTTCGACTCTCTCATGGTCAAGGGCAACAGCGCCGCCGCCAATGCCGATGCCATGATCTACGACTGCATGGCCGCATTCTATATGGCCTGTGCAAGCTTTATGAGCCAGAACTACGGCGCTGGCAAGCCAGACCGCGTAAAGAAGAGTTATTTCATCAGTCTGGCCTACTCCTTTGGTGTGGGCCTGATCCTGGGCGGAAACCTGTTCCTCTTTGGCCGCACCTTCCTTGCCCTGTTCACCACCGAGAGCGCCGTCATTGATGCCGGCATGAAGCGCGTAGGCGTGATGGGCTTTGCCTACTGCATCTCCGCCTTTATGGATTGCACCATCGCCGCTTCCCGCGGACTTGGCAAGACTGTGGTGCCCACCATTATTGTGGTAATGGGTTCCTGCGTGTTCCGGGTGATCTGGGTATACACCATCTTCGCGCACTTTCACACCATTCCCTCGCTGTACGCACTGTACCCCTGCAGCTGGGCGCTGACCGCCCTTGCCGAGATCGTGTACTTCGCACACTGCTATAAGGAATCGATGAGGATTTTTGAGCAGCCAAAAGCTGCCGCATAAAGCACAAAAGCTCCTGTCTGAATGGACAGGAGCTTTTGTGTTACTGAACTTTTACTTCACCGGCCAGAACGCGCTTGTAATCCTCATAGTTGCGGGCCAGCAGGGCGGGGGTATCCAGACCATATGGGCACTTGGCCTTGCACCGGTTGCAGTGCAGGCAGCCCTCGATCTTTTTCATCTTGGCCTGACCTGCGGGGCTGAGATGCTCTGCCGAGGGCGAACGCCGCAGCAGCAGGCTCATGCGGGCGCAGTTGTTGATCTCGATGCCTGCCGGGCAGGGCATACAATAGCCGCAGCCGCGGCAGAACTCGCCGCACAGCTCGGCACGATCCCCCTCAATGACGGCACGGATGTCGTCGGTCATGCGCGGCGGGTTGTCGATATAGGAGAGGAACTCGTCCAGTTCCCTTTCACGCTGCACGCCCCAGATGGGCAGAACTCCATCGAACTGCGCCTCAAAGGCATAGGCTGCGGCGCTGTTGGTGATCAGTCCACCGGACAGGCCCTTCATGGCGATAAAGCCCATATTTGCCGCCTTGCACTTGTTCACCAATTCCAACTCCTGCTCACCGGAAATATAACTGAACGGGAACTGCAGCGTCTCGTACAAACCGCTGTCAATGGCCTCGTGGGCCACCTTCAGGCGGTGGTTGGTGATGCCGATATGCCGGATCATGCCCTTGGTTTTGGCCTCCTGCATAGCCTCGTAGAGGCCGGAGCCGTCGCCGGGCTTCGGGCAGAATGCGGGATTGTGGAACTGGTACAGGTCAATGTAATCGGTGCGCAGGTTGGTGAGTGAGGTGTGCAGATCCTTCCAGAAGTCCTCTGCGTTCTGCGCTGCCGTTTTGGTAGCGATATACACTTCCGTGCGGATGCCGTCAAAGGCTTCGCCCAGCTTCACCTCGCTGTCGGTGTAGGCGCGGGCGGTATCAAAAAAGCGGATGCCTGCCTTGTAAGCCTTGCGGGCCAGATAGACGGCATCTTCCTGCGAGATGCGCTGGATGGGCAGTGCGCCAAAGCCATTTTTGTTCACCGTGATGCCGGTGCTGCCAAGGGTGACCATATCCATAGCTGTTTCCTCCATTCGTGGGTGTAAAGACTCTCCTTTTTCATTATAAAACGAACGATTCTGCTGTGCAAGAAGTTAGGCAAAGCAAGAGGGCCTTTCCCGAAGGAAAAGCCCTCTTTGCTTACTTTTTACTGATAATCGTGGTTCAGGAACATCGCCTTGATGACCACCACCTCGTCGTATTCCTCCTGTTCCACCTGCACGTCTGCGTTCAGGGACTTCAGGCGGTTTTCCACGGCAGTCAAAGCCTCCGGCACGGTGACGGCGCGGCCCTCTTCGATGGCATCGGCCATCTGCTTGAGCACGATGGGATGTGCGTAATGGCTGGGCACCGGGAAGGCACCGTTCGGGTAGTGCTTCACGTATTCTGCCATAGCAGCTTCGGCCTTCTCGGCCCGCTTCATGATGGCGCTGTGGTTGTTGTGAGCAGTGGGCAGCATGTTGTAGCTGGAGAACAGGAAGATGGCTGCAAAGCCAAACAGTGCAAAGTAGATGCCATAGCCGCCGGTGTGGGTGGTAACGGCATACAGGCCGTAGGCCGCGGAGACGATGCCCATAACAAAGATGGCAAGTGCCACATAGCGGTACACCGGCTTGCTTTGCAGCTGGGCGCGCTTGCGGCGCTCGGCTGCACTCAGCTCATCGGCGATTTCCGGCTTTGCTTCCAGATATTCCTTTGCCCTGTGCAGCACGGTGATGCTGTGACGGGCATCGTCGGTCAGCTCGCTTTCCGGCAGCTTGCGGGAGGCCTTTTCGGCTTCCTTCTTCTGCAGCATCTGCTCACCGGCTGCGCTGAGCAGATGGATCTGCGGCTGCTCTTTGGCCAGCACCTCCAGCAGCTTGTCCACATCCCGCTCGTCCTTGAAGTTGCACTGCTTCTGCTTGCCGCCATCGTACTCCACCACAAGGTAGGCCATGGAGGCAAACATACCCTTGCCGGTAAAGCCGCCGGAGCTCATAGCTACCCGCTTGAACACGCGGCTGATGCTGCCGTAGGGCAGATAATAGCGGCGGTCGATGTAAAAGCTGTTGAGGTACAGCGCCTTTTTGCCAACGCCGCAGGGGCCGATCTTTTTGCAGGACTTTCTGTCCTCCACCAGCTCCTGTTTATCAAGCTTTGCCATACCCAGCTGTGCAGGTTTGAAGATCATGGAAGTTCCCTTCTTTACTGTTAGTTTCCGGTCCAGCCGCAGATACTGCAGCCATTCCAAATAAAATCACCGGTTCTATTTTCGCACTGCAGCCCTCAAAATGCAACCCCTTCTGCTGCTAAGATTTGCACAAAAGGTTTGTCTGTTATGTCAAAACACCCCCGTCACTGCGGGGTGCAGCGGCGGGGGTGTCAGAGTTTAAGGCTTATGCGGTGCGGCAGACATCCTTATGCCTTCTGAGAAGCGGTGTGCTTCTTGGTAGCATGGATGAAGAGTGCCAGCATTGCGATTGCAAAGATGATGCCGATGGGGTATGCAACGGCAGTGTTGTAAGCGACCAGCTTGCCGTCTGCGTAAGTATTGATCATCTTGCCCAGGCACTCAGGTGCCAGCACGAAGTAGGTGCAGGACACAGCGCTCATGAAGGTAGCGGGCACAGCGGTGATCCAGTAGTTCTTCTTCTCCTTGA
>ERZ1026915.916-NODE-916-length-13787-cov-4.980702_pt1 | contig 13787 bp, 8 predicted proteins | sample MGYA00519466_ERZ1026915 | MGnify/ENA primary metagenome ERZ1026915 (study PRJEB26926, sample SAMN06164884) | human gut metagenome | biome: ENVO:00009003; feature: ENVO:2100002; material: ENVO:00002003 | host: Homo sapiens | place: USA | collected 2012 ... | reverse complement strand
TCGGCAGCGTCAGATGTGTATAAGAGACAGTTGCAGTTTCGTCCACTTAGTGTGATAAGTGGGATAATCATCTCTTCCATCGAAATGCCTCCATGTTGGAAGGTATCGGTGTAGTAGCTGACGTAATGGTTGTAATTATTGGGATAGGCAAAGAAATCCCGACCTGTGGCGAAGATATAGCGTGTACTCACGTTGGGTGAGGGGAGGTGTATCTCAGAAGGGCGGGTGATTTCAAACACCTGTTTGGGATTGTATGCCATGTTGCGTGACAGTTTATAGCGCAGGTTGGCATTAATTTCTTTACTGTTGCTTTGCACCTTTACCGGGTTATCTACGCGAATGCTGCCGTGATCGGTGGTGATGATAACCCGATACTGACGGCTGGCAAGTGCTTTCAGCAAGTCGCTCAGCGGTGAATGGCGAAACCAGGAAAGGGTGATACTACGGTAGGCTGCCTCGGTAGAGGCGAGTTCACGTATCATTTTGCTTTCCGTTCGGCTGTGACTCAACATGTCGATGAAATTGAATACGGCAACATTGAGGTCATTCTGCGCTAAGGCGGGAAGTTGTGCCAGCAGACGTTCTGCACTGGAAGCATCGTTTATTTTATGGTAAGAGAAAGTATCACTGCGGCGATAGCGTTCTATAATGGTACGTATCAGTGGAGCTTCATTCAAATTTTTGTTTTCCTCTTCGTCCTCATCTATCCATAATTCGGGAAAAAGCTTAGCTATCTGGTCAGGCATCAGCCCGGAAAAGATGGCATTGCGGGCGTATTGTGTGGCAGTGGGCAGAATGCTGAAATAGAGTTGCTCTTCAATGTTGAATAAACCGGATAATTCATTGGCAAGAACGCTCCATTGGTCGTACCGGAAATTATCAAGTACAATAAAGAAAATTTTTTCACCTTTGTCCAGCAGAGGGAAAAGGATGCGTTTGAAAAGGTCCGGGCTCATCAGAGGGCGGTCGGTGTTTTCCGAAGAGGGTTTGCGTGTGTTAGTTGCCCCTTTTTCGTCCGATACCCAGTTGGCATAGTTCTTCTTTATGAATTTGGCAAAGGCAGAATTAGCTTCTGCTTTCTGCATGGCAAGCATCTCGCTCATAGGGCTGTCTGTAGCTTCCAATTCCAGTTCCCAGTATACCAGGCGGCGATATAATTCCATCCAGTCGGTTGCCGTCAGTGAGTCATTGATTTGCATGCCTATCTTACCGAAATTTTGTTGATAAGCGGTTTGTGCAGCTTCGCTGACTATATCCCGACGATGCAGATTCTTCTTTAGCGACAACAATATTTGGTTAGGATTGACGGGTTTGATCAGGTAATCCGCAATCTTTTGTCCGATAGCCATGTCCATGATATTCTCTTCTTCACTCTTGGTGATCATGATAACAGGGACGGTGGGGCAGATTTCTTTTATTAATGCCAGAGTTTGCAGACCACTCAGTCCGGGCATGTTTTCGTCCAGAAAGATTAGGTCGTAGGTTGTAGCGCGGCAGCGGTCGAGTGCATCCTGTCCGTTGGTTACGGTATCTACTTCGTAGCCTTTGCCTTCCAGAAACAGGATGTGCGGTCGCAACAAACTGATTTCATCGTCCACCCAAAGTAATCTATCTCTCTTCATATCTGTTAGCTATTTCAGTCCCCAAAGATAACACCATTTTCCGGGTCGTCCTCTTCCGTAGGCAGATTTTCTTCTCTCTGTCGTTCTTCTTCCTCTGTCGGCAGGTTCAGCAGAGGTTCATCCAGTGTATAGCCTTTTAGTTCCGGTTCCGGTATGGAAGAGAAGTGTGTACGGTAGAAGGCATCATAATCATCGAAACTATATTGTTTGATTAATTGCGCATAGTTGGCCTCCGAGATGAGTATGGCACGCATACCACTGAGCCGTGCCGCCATTTCGGGATTTGCATAAAGTCGACGGAAATACTGCTGTGTTTCATCGTAATTGTTGAACGGACGAATTTGCAACATACCGATACCCCGTTCGTGAGCAAATGCAAGGTCGAAGTTCTTAACCAGGAAAGTGGAGAAATTATAGCGTGCCACTTCAAACAGAAGCATATTCTCGTTTACTTTTCCTTCTTCATAAGCAAGGATAAAGAGGAACGGTACATTGCGCTCTGTGCTGAAAGCACTGTCCGGTGGGAGAATAGCGGTACTGCTCGAACTGTCGCCCAACAAATTGCCTGCCTCGGCCAGTTCGGCACTCCGTCGTTGCCAGATAGAACCGAATGTATGGCTGTCACGGGCCAGCAGACGTCCTTCCTGTACGCCTTTCAGTATATGGGCGGCCAGATCGGTGATTTCGTTCTGCGGATATTGCTGTACAAGTTCTTTCAGAGTGGCGAGGAACCTTTCTGTTTCTCCTCCCTGCAGTCGGGTGACGGCTTCGAGGAACATAAACTTCGGGCGATGTTGCCCTAATGGATATATTTCAGAAGAAAGATGTTCGGCAGCCCGCACAGTGGCTGTGTCGCCCATCTGGAAATGCTCATAAGCACGGACATAGAGTGAATCTTCACGTTGTTTACCATGTACGGCATTCTCTGCGAAATCCGGGTCGGCCAGTGTCTTGGCATAACGGCTTTCGGGGAATCGGGCGATAAGTTCGGCTTTATATTTTTCAGCGGAACTACCTTTTTTCTCATAATATTCTATAGCCAATTCCGTCAGGAATAACTGATAATAGGCTTCATCAGCTTGCGCGAAGTCCGGGAACTGCCGTATGAGCCTTTCGAACATGGCTTCTGCCCGTTGGAAATCGTGCATACGATCCTTGAAAACCATTCCGGCACCGTATAAAGCTTCCGATAGCAATGCGTTGGATGCCTGCATGGCCTCTTCTGTCAATGGGATCTGTGCCAGATAGTATTCCGGACGATGCGTATCATTGGCGATGCTGTCGGTAGTTCCCTTTTTAGGATCTTTTTCTGGGGAGACAGAGCTTTCTGTTGCTTCATTTTCCTGACTGTTCGGGATGCTGTCTTTGGGGGCAATATCTTCCGATTCACTGTAATCTATTTCTTCAAAATCGTCCAGTGCAACCACAGTTTTGTTTTTCCTCCGCCAGTTGTCTTCCAGTTTTCTACGTCCCCACAAACGTTGGAACTCTGCTTTTCCCTGCTCCACTAATTGCGGATTATAGAAATACCAATCCTGCTTTCCACCTATTGCCGGCTGGGTAGTTTGTGGAGTAGTGGTATTCCTTTGCCCAGGTTTGCTGATAATCGAAGTTGCAGGTAACTGACTTTCCGCTTCTTCCCGCATCTGCAGGCGGTTTGTTTCCCGCTCTGCTTCTTCGGCCGCCTTGCGTTCTGCTTCCTCCCGGGCGATGACCTGTGCAATGATGTTTTCTATGAGGGCCATTCGTTCCGCCTCCGGCATCCCGGCAAGGTGCTGCAAACTATCCTGCAACTGTATGGTTTTGGTATGAGGTACCAGTTCGTCCAATATTTCCGAACGGGTGGTAATATCGGCATATTCCCGGTGTGTCTTATCTATCAATCCTATTGCCTCTGCATATGCTTTCTGCGCTTCAGCATAACGTGCCTGCTGCCAGTACAAGTTTCCTAATGTCAGTTGAAGAATTCCTTTCTCCACACCATTACGGGTGCTCTTTTCTATTCCTTTGTGATATGCGGAAAGAGCCTGCGCCGTGTCTTTCCCGGCCAGGTAAACATTACCCAATGCATAGTAAATCTGATCCAGATACTCTTCGTTTTTCTCGTCTTTGCTCAGCCGCAGTAGCTTCCCTGTTATCTTACGGCTATTGGCGGTGGGCATCACTTCCGTCTGGCGGATACGGGCACTCAATGCCAGTTCGTACGGAGGGTTGAGACGAATTACTTTACTGTATGATTGATAAGCTTGTTCCGGCTGTTGCAATAGCTGGTAAGTCTGTCCCAGGAGATAATAGCATCGCGCTTTTTGCTGTTTGTTCTTCTCGTTTTTGGCTGTCTTTTCAAGATGAGGGATGGCTTCTTTGTATCGCTGACTGCCCAACAGGTAGTTTCCTGTTGCCGAAGCATAAGGGACTGCCAGTGATAGTGGCAGACTATCATTATTTACCCGGTTCAGAGCATCTTCAGCATCGTATTGCCAACCCAGTGCTGAGTAGCAGCGGGATAGCCAGATCAGAGCTTCGGAAGTGATATTCGTCTGTCCGTCATAGAGGCGCACGATATAAGAAAAGGTTGAGGCAGCTTCCGGGAAATCTCCTTTCTGATATTGTGCTTTTCCCAATAGCAGCCATGCACGGTGTATGAAAGGATTGAACTCCCGACGTGCCAGCCATTTTTTGTATTCGTCCGTGTATGCCCGTCCTGGTTTACGTATGGGGCGTCGCTTGATAGAATGTTGACGAATAGCTTTTTGCGCTTTTTCAATGGCTCGCTCATAGTCGGAAGTACCGATACCTGTAGTTTCTTTATTGCCGATGGGATAGAGGGGGAGCATTTCCATGTAGTTATCCTTATTCCCTTGTTGCTGTGCCTGCAATCCGGCTTTATAAGCTTCGTTTCCGTTGAAGTAGACGTTGTAACGGGTGGTTAGGGCATGATAGAAGCGTGTGCCGGCTGTATTCTTTCGGGTAGAACATCCGGCAACGAGCATCAAAGTGACTAAGATGCCAGTGAGGAGGATTGCTTTGCGTTTCAACTATGCCAGTAAGTTTTACGGGTTCTGCGTTTTCTGCCGTAAAGATAAATAAAAACTCTTTCCCAGCTTACATACTACGTATATAATGATGGAAAAGAAGATGATAGCTGCGCCGGAAGGAACGTTGAGATAGTAGGATATCATTAATCCGCCCAGGCAACTGAGATAACCGATGCCGATGGATAGCCAGATAATGCGGTGGAAACGATGCGTAAACAAATTCGCAGTCATTTGTGGGATGGTGAGCAGGGAAATAACCAGCACAATGCCTACCATGCGCAGACATGCCACAATGGTCAGTGCAATGAACATCATCAGTACATATTCGAATATTTGTACGGGAATACCTTGTGAACGTGCAAATTCCCGGTCGAAAGCAACGTAAATAATCGGACGCAGGTATAGGATAAAGAAAATAGCCAGTATCACTGCAAGTCCTGCCAGCAAGGCGATGTCTCCGAATGTAATCGTCAGTATATTACCGAACAGATAAGCGGACAAATCAGGTGCGAACCCGGGTGAAAGGAAAGTGAACATGATACCCAATGCCATCCCCAGCGTCCAGAATACCGCGATAGCTGAGTCCTCACGCATATCATTGCGTTTGCTAAGCCATTCCACGCCAAAAGCCGACAGTACCGCAAACACTCCGGCTGCCAGAATAGGAGAGACTCCTGTATATAATCCCAGACCAATTCCTCCGAAAGAAGCATGTGTCAGTCCGCCACTAATGAACACCAGTCGCCTCGTTACGATATACGTACCGATAAGTCCGCAAACAATGCTTGCCAGCAAACTGCCGATGAGGGCATGTTGAAAGAAGGTGTATTGTAGTAGATCCACTTTAAAATCTCCTCTCTCCTATAATCAGGAATATTTCATCTTTGATATTGTTTGGCAGAGCTATTCCACGCAGTTGCAAACTGCGTACCCATCCGGCAACGTCGATGTCCTGCATCGTATAGAATACGTCCCTGAATTCATCTTCCTGTTCAGGAGTGTAATCTTCGGGGGCAATGCCGATGTACTTGTCCAGTTCTTCATCATCGTAGTACTCTATCTTTTTGCTGACAGCAGCTAACAGACTGTCCCGTTCGCATATTTCGTGCTGTCCGCAGCATTCTGCGTCGGCCTCTTTCACTTCAGGCATGGCATCCAGTTCTCCGCGCTCTATTTTCTTTTGCAAGCGTTGGTTACGGATGTATCCTGCCAAAAGGGCGATACAGACAAGTGCAATAAGACTTATAATTAATATCCACATAGCTTATTCCTCTATTTCAATCCCAAATCCTACTTGTTTCAAATCTTCCCAGTATCCCGGATAAGACTTGGACACCACTTGCGGATCGGCAATCCGTATGGATGGCGTCCGAAGGATGGCGGGTGCAAATGCCATTGCCATCCGGTGGTCTTCATAAGTCGCAATAACAGGATGGGAGGCCGGTTCGCAGCGTTCACCGTTCCAGATTAATATACTGTCCTGTTCCGATTTTACCACATATCCCAGTTTATTCAATTCTGTGATAAGCGCCTGAATGCGGTCGGTTTCCTTTATCTTCAAGCTCTGCAATCCGGTAAATCGGAAAGGTATGTTCATTAAACAACAAGTCACAACGAAAGTTTGTGCCAAGTCGGGTATATCCACTAAATCTTCCTTTAAACAGGTAACGGGAGTTCCCATCTTAGTCAGTACCACTCCTTGGTCGGTATATGTGGTGTGTACACCGAGTTTGGCAAATATTTCAGCTCCCCGACTGTCGCCCTGATAGCTGCGTGGGAGAAGTCCGGGTAATTTTATTTCCGTTTTTGTAGATTCCTTTTTTTCATTATCCTGAATTAAGGCAACCATCTGATACCAGTAAGAAGCACCGCTCCAGTCACTTTCTACTGTGAAAGGTATGTCTCTGTACTTTCCCGGACGGACGGTGATACTACTTTCAGAACTCCAGGCAGCGTCTGCACCGAATTCTTTCATTAGTTGCAGTGTTAGATTAATGTAAGGGCGGGAAATGATTTCTCCTGTAAGATTCAACCTCAATCCGTTTTTCAGGATGGGACCGATCATCAGTAAAGCAGATATATATTGTGAACTGACATTTCCGGCAAGGCTGATTTCTTCGCCTGTTAATTCTGTACCTGTGATGCGTAAAGGAGGAAAGCCTTCTTTTCCGGCATACTCTATCTGTGCACCCAGTTCACGTAAGGCATCCACCAGAATACGTATGGGGCGTTGTTGCATCCGTTCGGTACCGGTAATGATGCGTGTACCCGGTGCTACACTGAGGTAAGCCGTGAGAAAACGCATGGCGGTTCCGGCGGCAAGAATGTCGATATGTCCGGGATTCCCGTCCAGTGCTTTTATCATGACACGGGTGTCATCGCAATCGCTCAAATTGCTTGGCGCGATATGCCCTTGGGCTAAAGCGTGTAATATCAAAGCCCGGTTGCTGATACTTTTGGAAGCCGGGAGCTGGATAGTGGTATGCAAAGTGGCTGGTGCCGAAAGTTTATAGCGCATAGTTGTATTCCTTCTTAAACGTAATAGCTGGTTTACAGGCTACAAAAGTACGATAAATATCTGAATAAAGAAACTTGAGTTACATGACTTCTATCCGAACTGTGCACAGATTTGTTTCGTATCTGCTCTGTGTCTGCTCCGTACTTACTCCGTATATAATAGAGGTATCACTGACCGAATAGGCTACGGAGTAGTTACGGAGATGACACGGAGATAGTATGGAGATGACACGGAGAGCATACGGAGATGGCATGGAGCCGTTCTGAAACGAATTCCGTCAACGGGTTATTTAAGAGGTGTGTAGAACGTAAGTAATATATGTATACGAATATCTTTTTTGCGTAAGGAAGCTTACTCTCAGATTATCAAAAGCTTACAAAATATTAATTCCCAGTCGACAAGAAGTTAAGAGTTTGTCGACAAACTCCCAACTTCTTGTTGACAAACTCTTAACTTCCTGTAAATGGAAAAATAGTATTTTTTTCGGTTTCCTTACAGTCTCAGGATTACAAATCCGATTGAACGGCGGTTATAACACAAATTCCTGATAGTTCTCTTTGTTTATTACTTTGAAAGACGCTTCCGGATAAGCTGTTGCGAAACTGGTAGGGACATTCGTTTTTTTGTCTCCCCACTTGAATTCAAAAGCGGATAAACCTTCGGTTGATTCTTCTATTAGATCAATTTCTTGATTGTCGTATGTTCGCCAGAAATAGAATTCTTTGGCTCGGTTACGATTATAAGATTGCTTCATTCGTTCGCTGATTAAATAGTTTTCCCATAGTGCGCCCACATCTTGGCGTACAGATAGAGGGGTGAAATTTCCGATGATTGCATTGCGAATACCGTTATCGTAAAAGTACCATTTTCCGGCTTTCACTACCTCTTTACGGAGATTGCGTGAATAGGCTCCCAAACGATACACCACGAATACTTTGGATAATAAGTCAAGATATTTTTCAACTGTATTTTTGCTCATTCCCAATTGCTTACCTAATTCGTCATAAGATACTTCACTGCCCATTTGGAATGCAATTAGACGCAGTAGTTCCTTCATCTTACTGGAATTTTTCAAACCGTCGATTGCTAAAATGTCTTTCAATAGATAAGCTCCTACAATATCTCGTAGATAATCAGTTTTCCGCTCGAAGCTTTCTAGCATCACTACTTCAGGATAAGAACCATAGATAAGTCTAGATTCTAAGTGCTGTCTTGTTTCCAAAGCATTTTCTATTTGTGAAATCTCTTTTTGTGAGAATGGAGTCAGATGGAATTGGGTAGATCTGCCTACCAAAGGCTCACCGGCTTTGTTGAGTAGGTCGAAAGAGGAAGAACCGCTTGCAATGACTTTGATGCCTTCCACTTCGTCCACTATTAATTTAAGTTTGGAACCGATTTCCGGGATGTTTTGTGCTTCATCAATAGCTAGCAAATCTATCCCTTCTAATAAATGCCTGTAGTTGGAAATACTCCGTTCATTTAATAGGGCAATCGTATCGTAATCCTCTCCGTAAAGTAACATGGACTGACCTTTAAACTCTTTTATCAACTCACGTATGAGAACCGTCTTTCCAACGCGTCGTGCACCAAAAAGCAGAACCGCTTTATTGGGTTCTATTCGTTCTGATATTTTATCCTGAAGGATACGTTTAATAATATTCATCACACTTTGTTTTGTGACAAATATAGTAAAAAAGGTCTTTCAATTGACGATTTTTATGCAAAAATCGTCAATTGAAAGACCTTTTTTATGGTTGATTCATCTTTCTTCAACGAACACTGTATCTTTTCTGAAATCAATTGGTGATACACCGGCCTTCCGTTTGAAGAACTTTCCGAATGAAGACTGGTCGGAGAAGTTGAGGGTGGTGGCAATCTCCTGTATGGAGAGTTTGGAATGTGTCAGTAAGTTACGGGCTTCGCTGAATAGCATTTCGAAGATGAAGTCGCTCACGCTTTGTCCTGTCACGAGCTTCACAATCTGTGTCAGATGATGGGCAGATAAGTTCAGGTGGGCAGCATAGAAATCTACCTTATGTTCTTCACGATAATGCGTTGCCAGTAGTTCGATGAATGATTTGATAATACTTTCGTATCGAGTCAGGCAGCCGTCCGTATGGGGGAGGTTGGTTCGTTCAAGGATGTCACTTAAATCGAGATAAAAGGCGAACAAACGGTTCAGAATGACTTCTTTGTGATAGAAATGCTCTGTACGGTCAATATTCTTATTGATGCTGGCTAATCGTTCGGCTAATAAAACGGCGTAAGGATGCGCTAAAGGAACTACCGGTTGGTTATATAGCCGCACACCGTATTTGGTCCGTCGGTAGATCATGTCAGTGGAGTCCATTTCATCCGTAAAAGCCTTGCTGACAAAGAGACATTGGCATTGAAAGTCATCACTACATTCATAAAAATGAAACAGATGAGCAGAAGATAGAAGTAAAAGCGTATCCGCTTGAATATCGTACGCCTTGTAATTGATTACGGTATGTCCTTTTCCGGATAAAACCAATAAGATGATAAAAGCGTCCAGATGGATATCTGACGAAAACTGTTCTTCTGCTTCCCGATACCCGATAGTAATGCAACTGATTTTCTTTCGTGTATCATTTCTGCTGCCACTAATGATGGGGAGTTCACTGATGTTTTTGATGCGTATGGAAGGGGCCATTAGGTATGATTTTATGTTGTACAAAGATAATGTAAACCTTTGAAATCTCCAAATTAAACCAATTTTGCCCAATTTGGGATTTCTTTCCGGCAAAGAATTTATCCGACCTTTGCAGCCGTTTTGAGGTAAATGATAATTTAGCGGTGAATGGGTACGCGGACGACGCGGGATAAGGCGGACGAACGCGGAGTTTGAAGGCTGCGCTGTGCTGCATTTTTTAGACGCGGATTACGCGGATTACGCGGATCTCTTTTTTTCCATCCGGATAAGATGCAGTAAACATAGCGCAGCCTTTAAAATCCGCGTTATCCGCGTAATCCGCGTCTGAAAAATTACTTGTATGCCGAAGGGAAACCTTGCTCCAGCGCTACGCTGGTAAATTATCATGTTGATGCCCCTTTATTAATTTAATAGGTATTATGAGAAAATTGAAAGTATTATTTGTCTTTATCGGTGCATTGAGCATTTCGTTGGCACCTGCACAAACCTTTCAGAAGATGACAATTGAAGAAATGTTCGAGTTGGCAGATGCTAATAGTCGCAGTATTCGTATGTTCCGTCTGGCGGAAGAGGAAGCTGGACAGGCAGTAAAGGTGGCCAGGAATGCTCAACTTCCTTCGATTGACGTATCCGTTTCGGCAAGTTATTTGGGGGATGCCTGGTTGGCAGACCGTGATTTTACAAATGGAGAGAATGCTGCTATGCCGCACTTCGGCAATAACTTTGCAATAGAAGCATCGCAGGTAATTTATGCGGGTGGAGCTATCACCAGCCGGATTGCCATTGCCAAATTACAACAGCAACTGGCAGAGTTGGATAAAGAAAAGAACAGGCAGGATATCCGCTTTTTGTTAGTAGGCAATTACTTGGAGATGTATAAATTGCAGAATCAGGCTGAAGTGTACCGGAAGAATATAGAGCAAACCCGGAAATTGGTAGAAGATATCAATGCCAAACAATCGCAAGGACTGGCTTTAAAGAATGATATCACTCGTTATGAGTTGCAACTGAAATCTTTGGAATTGGCATTGACACAGATTGAAAATGGTATCCTTATCCTGAACAATCAATTGGTTACGGTATTGGGTTTGCCCCAGGAAACGGTGATAAATGTGGATACTACCTTGCTGGGACGACTTCCCAAACTCTCGGAAGAAGCTCTTTGGCAGGAAACGGCGGTATTGAGTTCTCCCGTGCTGCAACAGATGAAATTGAATATCAAGCAGTCGGAGTATAATGAACGGATTGCAAAGGCTGAACGTTTGCCGTCCATAGCTCTTTTTGCAGGTGATAAACTAGATGGTCCTATTACGATTGAAGTGCCTCCCATTAACAAAAATCTGAACTATTGGTATATTGGTGTAGGAGTGAAATTCGATATTGCTTCTACTTTCAAGTCGGGTAAGAAAATTCGTTTGGCACGACTGTCCACCCAGCGTGCGCAAGAAAACGACTTATTGTTGCAGGAGAATGTGCGGACGGAAGTAAAAGAGGCATATATCCGTTTTCATGAGGCTTTTACCATTTGCGATACACAAGAGAAAAGTCTGGAATTGGCAGCACAAAACTACAGTGTGGTGAATAACCGCTATTTGAATGATCTGGCGCTGATTACTGATATGCTGGATGCCAGCAATTCTAAACTGAATGCGGAGTTGCAGTTGGTGAATGCACAGATCAATATACTTTTCAATCTCTATAAGTTGAAGAAGACGGCGGGGTGCTTATAAATTGTCGTCAAGTAATTTTTCATCCGCAGATGACACGGATTATGCGGATTTTATTTTTCTGAAAGGCATAGCTCAGCCGTAGGAACTGTGTAATCTGCGTTATCTGCGGATGAAAAATGGTTTTTGATATATGAATGTAAACTAATGAATTAAATAAGACATGGAACGTAAAAAGAAAAAACTGATTTATAACGTAGTGGTTAGCCTCTTACTTATCACCGGACTGGTGTGGGTATGTTCCCATTTCGTTCATCTCGGCAATGTAGCCTATACAGACAACGCACAGGTGAAACAACTGATTGTCCCCGTCAACAGCCGTGTACAGGGTTTTATCAAGAAAATCTATTTCGATGAATACCGGGAAGTACATAAAGGCGATACTCTGGTCTTGATTGAAGATTCCGAGTTTCGTTTCCGCCTGGCACAGGCTGAGGCTGATTTTCAGAACGCCATTTCGGGAAAGAATGCGGTGGCCACCACAGTACATACTACTCAGAATAATATAGCTGTATCCGATGCCGGTTTGCAGGAGGCAAAAGTCCGGTTGGATAATGCCGAACGTGAATACCACCGGTATAAAAACCTTTTGGCACAGGATGCCGTCACCAAACAGCAGTACGATGCCGTGCAGACAAATTACGAGGCATCCAAAGCACGCTATGAACTTCTGCTTCGCCAACGTCAATCTACAACTTTGGTAAAGCAGGAACAGACGGATGCAGGTATCAAACTGGCGCAAGCTGCCTTGGAGCTGGCGCGTCTGAACCTTTCTTATACCGTTATCCTCGCTCCTTGTGACGGAACTACCGGTCGGAAAGAAATTCAGGAAGGACAACTGATACAGCCCGGGCAGACTTTGGTTGACATTGTCGATGAAAATGAGAGATGGATAGTAGCTAATTATAAAGAGACTCAGACTACCCATATCCGAGAAGGCCAGCCGGTAGAAATAGAAGTGGATGCTGTGCCCGGAATAACGTTTAAAGGTGCTGTGAAATCTATTTCCCGCGCTACGGGTGCCAGCTTCTCTCTTCTGCCGCAGGATAACTCTGCCGGAAACTTCGTGAAAGTAGAACAACGTATTCCTGTCCGTATAGAATTCTCTACCGGCAATCGTCCGGAAGATATGGAACGCTTGCGTGCCGGTATGAATGTGGAGTGCGTAGTAAATTATTGATATTATGCACGAAACAGGACCTTTTTCCATTCCGGCCATCCGTGATTTTGTTCCTCCTAAGTTGCGTCCCTGGATTATCATTGCCTTTGTTATCGTTTTCCAGTTTTCCGGTGGTCTCTATTTGGCGGCAGTCAGTGAGATGGTCGGTTCTACGGCATTGATGCAGGAAGATATTATGATGGCAGGCTACGCTTCTATGATAGGCATGGGACTGACATTCGCCATCATGTTTCGACTGAAGTTCCGCTTTGCTTCGAAAACTTCATTGATGACGTGTAGCATTGCTCTGATTGTTTCTAATCTGATATGTATGCAGACGCATAGCATTCCTGTGCTGGTGATCACCTGTTTCTTTGCAGGAATCTTCCGCATGTGGGCTACATTCGAATGTAATTCCACCATTCAGCTATGGCTTACCCCTAAACGGGATTTGTCGGTATTTTTCTGTTTTATCTATCTATTGGTGCAGAGTTGTATTCAGCTGTCGGGACTGATAACAGTCTATACAGCATTTTGGGCAAAGTGGGAGTATATGCATTGGCTGATTATTGGTTTATTGTTATTGGTGATGCTGGCTACATTGTGCCTGTTCCGTAGTTATCGCTCTTTGCCGAAGTTGCCGTTGTTCGGTATCGATTGGTTGGGGGCTTTGATGTGGGGACTTGTGTTGTTGTGCATCCTCTTTGTCTGTGTGTATGGGGAACATTACGATTGGTATCAGTCTTTCCAGATCCGGGCGGCAACCGTCATCGGTATACTTATTCTTGCATTGAATTTATGGCGTGCATCTTTCATTCGTCACCCGTTCATTGCTTTGAAGACCTGGACGTATCGTGCCGTATGGTTTCCCTTTATACTATATATAGTAATAGATATTCTGCTGGCGCCTTCGCATCTCTTTGAGCATATCTATATGGAGAGTATATTAGAGTATGATGCCCTGAATGTAATTTCGCTCAATTGGGCGGTATTGCTGGGAATTATAGCTGTCTCTTATACACATCTCCGAGCCCACGAGACTAGGCATGATC
>ERZ1026915.897-NODE-897-length-13964-cov-8.615932_pt1 | contig 13964 bp, 10 predicted proteins | sample MGYA00519466_ERZ1026915 | MGnify/ENA primary metagenome ERZ1026915 (study PRJEB26926, sample SAMN06164884) | human gut metagenome | biome: ENVO:00009003; feature: ENVO:2100002; material: ENVO:00002003 | host: Homo sapiens | place: USA | collected 2012 ... | reverse complement strand
AGATCATGCCTAGTCTCGTGGGCTCGGAGATGTGTATAAGAGACAGGTTTCAGATATGTATGCATTCTTCTCATATAGCTTAAACGTTATGGAAGGTGTAGGAACAACAGATGATATCGATATGTTAGGTAACCGTCGTATTCGTTCTGTTGGTGAATTGATTCAGAACCAGTTCCGTATTGGTTTATCTCGTATGGAACGTGTCGTTAAAGAACGTATGTCAATTCAAGAAATGGATAGCTTAACTCCTAGAAAATTGACAAACATTCGTCCTTTGACAGCTGCAATTAAAGAATTCTTCTCTAGTTCACAGTTATCACAGTTCATGGATCAACAAAACCCTCTAGCTGAATTGACAAATAAACGTCGTATTTCAGCCTTAGGTCCAGGTGGTATCAGTCGTGATCGTGCAAGTTTCGAAGTACGTGACGTTCACAACTCTCACTATGGTCGTATTTGTCCAATCGAAACGCCAGAAGGGCCAAACATCGGTTTGATCAATAACTTAACTACATATGCTCGTATCAATGAATATGGATTTATTCAAACGCCTTACCGTAAGGTAAATGCGGATGGTACTGTTAGTGAAGATACAGTTTACTTAAGTGCTGATGAAGAAGCAGATTATGTAATCGCTCAGGCCAATGAGGTTCGCGATGGTCATTTAGTAAATGAACGTGTCGTAGCTCGTAAGGCTGGTGAAACTATCATCGCGGATCGTAATGAAGTAGAACTTGCCGACGTCAGTCCAAAACAGATCGTATCTGTAGCGACTGCCTGTGTCCCATTCTTGGAAAACGATGATGCGTCTCGTGCCTTAATGGGTGCCAACATGCAGCGTCAGGCCGTTCCATTATTAGTTCCTCATTCACCTTATGTAGGTACTGGTATTGAATATAAAATTGCTAAGGACTCAGGTGTTGGTATTGTCGCAAAACAAGATGGTGTAGTTGAATATGTAGATGGTTTGCGTATCGTAGTTAAAGATAATGAAGGTGAAAACCACACTTATCAGTTACGTAAGTTTGCTCGTTCAAACGCAAGCACTTGTATCAACCAACGTCCAATTGTAGAAGTTGGTGAAAAGGTTGAAAAAGGCGATATCTTAGCTGATGGTCCAAGTATGCAAAATGGAGAATTGGCTTTAGGTCAAAACGTTGTTATTGCATATACAACATGGCATGGATATAACTACGAGGATGCCATCATCATGTCAGAACGTATGGTTAGTGATGATGTATATACTTCAATCCACGTAGAAGAATATGATATTGACTGTCGTGAAACTAAGTTAGGTCCAGAAGAAATCACTCGTGATATTCCTAACGTTGGTGAAGCAGCCGTTCGTAAGTTAGATTCAAATGGTATCATCATGGTTGGTGCCGAAGTTAAAGAAGGAGATATCTTAGTTGGTAAGGTTACTCCAAAAGGACAAAGTGAAGTTAGTCCTGAAGAAAAATTATTATTAGCAATCTTTGGTGAAAAATCACGTGAAGTTCGTGACAATTCATTGAAAGTACCTCATGGTGGTGCTGGTATTGTTCATTCTATTCGTGTATTTAAACGTGGAGATGGATCGGATCTTCCTCCTGGAGTAAATATGCGTGTTAAAGTATATATCGTTCAGAAACGTAAGATTTCTGAAGGTGATAAGATGTCTGGTCGTCACGGTAACAAAGGTGTCATCTCTAAGATTTTACCTATCGAAGATATGCCATTTATGGCTGATGGACATCCAGTTGATATCTTGTTGAACCCATTCGGTGTACCTTCACGTATGAACATCGGACAGATCTTAGAAATCCACTTAGGTTACGCTGCTCGTAAATTAGGTGTTAAATTCTCTACTTCAGTATTTGATGGTTTATCAAATGAAGACTTACAAGATGTAATGCGCGAAGCAAGCATGACTGTCGATGGAAAACAGGTATTATATGATGGACAAACTGGACAACCATTCGATGAACGTATTAGTGTCGGTGTAATGTACATGATCAAGTTGGCCCACATGGTTGACGATAAACTACACGCTCGTGCTACAGGTCCATATTCTTTAGTTACTCAGCAGCCATTGGGTGGTAAAGCTCAAAATGGTGGTCAGAGATTTGGAGAAATGGAAGTTTGGGCATTGGAAGCATATGGTGCTGCCCACACATTACAAGAAATCTTGACAATCAAATCAGATGATATTCAAGGTCGTATCAAGACTTATGAAGCCATCATTAAAGGTAAAGATATTCCAGAACCAGGTGTTCCAGAATCATTCCGTGTATTGATGCACGAATTACAAGGTTTAGCAATCGATATTCGTTTGTTAGATGAAAACAATAACGAGGTTGACATCACATTAGATGATGATGACCAGGACGTTCATCCAGCTCAACCTTTACCAGAACAAACACAAAAGGAAGAGCTAGTAGATGATATTGAAGAAGAAAATAACGAAGAAGAGGAGGCGTAGTATAAAATATGAGTATTAACAATTTTGCCTCGATTCAGGTTCGCTTAGCGAGTCCAGAAACGATTTTAAAATGGAGTCATGGTGAAGTAACAAAGCCTGAGACAATTAACTATCGTTCACAAAAAGCAGAACGTGATGGTTTATTCTGCGAACGCATTTTCGGTCCAACTAAGGACTGGGAATGTGCTTGTGGTAAATATAAAAAAGTACGTTTTAAAGGTGTTGTATGTGACCGTTGTGGTGTAGAAATCACAAAAGCAAGCGTAAGACGTGAGCGTATGGGTCACATCCACTTAGCTGCACCAGTAGCTCATATTTGGTACTTACGTGGTATTCCTAGCCGTATGGCATTGTTGTTGGATGTAACACCAAAACAATTGGAAGAAGTTGTATATTTCGTAAGCTATATTGTTACGGATCCAAAAGAATCTGGTTTAGCTTATAAACAAATTCTTTCTGAACGTGAATTCCGTGAAAACCAAGCTATTTATGGTTCAACAGGATTTACAGCTCAAACAGGTGCTGAAGCCGTACTACGTTTATTACAAGATGTTGATTTAGAATCTGAATATCAAGAAGTACAGGATGCACTTGAAAAAGCACAAGGTGAAAAACGTAAGAAATTAATCAAACGTTTGGATACAATCAATGCATTCCGTAATAGTGAAAACTTACCAGAATGGATGATTCTGACTAACATTCCGGTAATACCACCTGATTTACGTCCAATGCTTCAATTGGATGGTGGTCGTTTTACGACAAGTGACTTAAACGACTTATATCGTCGTGTTATCACTCGTAACAATCGTTTACGTAAATTGTTAGATTTGGGTACTCCAAATATTATCGTTCAAAACGAAAAGCGTATGTTACAGGAATCTGTAGATGCTTTAATTGACAATGGTCGTCGTTCAAAACCAATTACAGGCGCTGGTGGACGTGCATTAAAATCATTGTCTCATTCATTAAAAGGTAAACAAGGTCGTTTCCGTCAGAACTTATTAGGTAAGCGTGTTGACTTCTCTGGTCGTTCTGTAATTGCCGTTGGACCAGATTTGAAAATGTACCAATGTGGTATTCCACGTGAAATGGCAGTTAACTTGTTTAAACCATTTATCATTAATGAAATCGTAAACCAAGGATTAGCACAAAATCCTAAAAATGCAGAAAAATTAATCGAACGTCGTGATCCTCGTATCTGGGATGTTGTTGAAACAGTAATCGACGGATATCCTGTATTAATGAACCGTGCACCTACATTACACCGTTTGGGTATTCAGGCCTTCTTGCCTAAATTAGTAGAAGGACGTGCAATGCGTCTTCACCCATTAGTATGTACTGCGTTCAACGCCGACTTCGATGGTGACCAGATGGCCATCCACGTTCCATTAGGAGAAGAAGCTCGTGCTGAAGCATTAGTTATGATGCTTGGTTCTCACAATATCTTAGGTCCTAAAGATGGTAAACCTATCGTTACGCCAGGACAGGATATGGTTATGGGTAACTTCTATTTAACAATGGAAGAAACAAAAGAAGAATTTTTTGCAGAAGCTAAACACTACGAAGAAGTTGGCTGCCCATTAGAAGCAGCTCACTGGCACCGTTTTGGTGAAAGTGAAGGTCATGTATATACAGATGAAGATGAAGTTATGATGGCATACCAGTCGAAACAAGTTCACCTTCACACTCGTATCGCATTGCCTGTATGCAATATGCATAAAACATCGTTTGATGAAAAACATAAAAATGATTATTTAATTACAACAGTTGGTAAGATTGTGTTCAACTCAATGTTCCCTGAAGATTTCCCATATATTAATGAGGTATCAAAAGAAAACTTTATTAGCACTCCTGATAAATACTTTATTACTCCAGGACAAAACATTAAAGAATACATCGAAGCTATGCCTTTAGTTGATGCGGTTAAGAAAAAAGATTTAGGTAAAGTTATTGCCGAAGTTTTCAAACGTTATGATGCAGATCAAACTGCTGAAATTCTTGACCAAATCAAATCTTTAGGATTTGAATATTCAACAGTAGCTGGTATTACAGTTGCCTTGTCAGATATCGAAGTGGCTCCTCACAAAGATGAATATATCGATGAGGGTCGTGTTAAAGCCGATCAGTTGAAACACTTACAACGTAAAGGTATGTTGACAATGGAAGAATGGGAACGTCACTTATCTAAGATGTGGGATGATCAAAAAGACAAGATCGTAACATCATTGATGAAAAACTTGCCTCGTAAAAACCCAATCAACATGATGGCGACTTCTGGTGCTCGTGGTAACGCGTCAAACTTTACTCAGTTAGCTGGTATGCGTGGTTTAATGGCAAAACCTGGTCACGCTAAAGCTGGTGCTGGTGAATATGTACCAACCATCATAGAAGTTCCTATCTATTCTTGTTTCCGTGAAGGATTGAACGTAAGTGAGTTCTTTATCTCGACTCACGGTGTGCGTAAAGGTCTTACAGATACTGCCTTAAAGACAGCCGAATCTGGTTACTTAACTCGTCGTTTGGTTGATGTTGCCCAAGATGTAATTATCAAAGAAGACGATTGTGGTACAGATAAAGGTTACTGGATCGAAACATTAATGGATCGTAAAACAAACTCTGTTATCGAACCATTACAAGATCGTTTAGTTGGTCGTTATTCTAAACAAGATGTAACAGATCCAAAGACAGGTGAATTAATTATTGCGAGTGATGAATTTATCACTGATGAACTTGCTAAGAAAATTGTAGATGCTGGTGTTACAGGTATGTATATCCGTTCTGTATTTACTTGTAAGTCTCGTTTAGGTATTTGTCGTAAATGTTATGGACGTAACATGGCTACTGGTAAAGACGTTGAAGTTGGTGAAGCTATTGGTATCATGGCGGCTCAATCAATTGGTGAACCAGGTACACAGTTAACAATGCGTACATTCCATACAGGTGGTGTTGCCGGTGCCGGTGCAGAAGATATCACTCAAGGTTTGCCTCGTGTTGAAGAATTGTTCGAAGCTCGTTGTCCAAAAGGTGTTGCGGTAATTGCTCAAATTTCAGGTGAAATTACTTCAATCGAACGTATTGAAGGAACAATGCGCCAAGAAGTTATTATCACAAACGAACACGAAAGTGTTTCTCATAAAATTAACGCGAACCAGTCTATGCGTCCATGGGTTCAAGTTGGTGCAAAGATTGAAGCCGGTGTTGCGTTGACTGAAGGTCCATTAGATCCAAAAGAATTATTACGTGTTGCTGGTGTACGTGAAGTTCAAGATTATATCTTGAAGGAAGTTAAGAAAGTATACCAAAGCCAAGGTATCGAAATTAGCGATAAGCACTTGGAAGTAATGATCAAACAGATGATGAAGAAAGTAATCGTTGTCGATAGTGGAGATACTGATTTAAATGTTGGTGTTCAATTATCATTGAATAACATCACAAAAATCAATCGTAACGCATTGTTAAGCGGTAAAACTCCTGCTACATTCAAACCTGTATTATTAGGTATTTCTAAGTCTTCTGTTGAAACAGATTCTTTCTTATCAGCCGCTTCATTCCAGGAAACTACAAAGGTTCTTACAGATGCGACTATTAAGGGTAAAGTTGACCACTTAATCGGTTTGAAAGAAAATGTTATTATTGGTAAGCTGATTCCTGCAGGTACTGGATGCCAGGGAGATCGTCCACAAAATCTAATTGTTGCAGAAAAGGCAAAAGAACTTCGTGACAAACGTATTGCACGTATGAAAGAAGTTCATGATGAAGAGTTTGACAAACTAGTATCTGGCTCTGATGATAGAGATATGATGGATAGTGTAGAAGCTTCAGTAGAAGAATCAATTCTACAAGATGCAGAAACTGCAGACAATAATTCAATGGATATCCAATCTGAAGAATAAGAATATAAGGAGTAGGTAGATACCTATTCCTTTTCTTTAGGAGTAAAAATGGAAAAATATTTTGATTTAGGTAGAGCGTATTACACATATTTAAAAAGCAGCACAAAGAAAGATCAATGTACTGTTAGTGTAATATGTGATGATATTGATATTAAACATAACATAATGGATGGCCTATTGTTTGCAGGTGCCTATATATATGATGGATACCAAGAAAATACAGATGGATCTATCACTGTTTGTGACGGAAACATTTCAGTTTATGGATGTGAATTGTCAGATTTAAAGTATGAGAATTATATATCCAATTCCAATGCTACTATAATAAAAAAGTAGGGCAATTGTCCTACAAAATTTGAATATTATTTTTTAAGCATGTATCGACCATGTCTTCAGGCCATAAGCTTGCCTGGACTTCTCCGATATGTGCTTTTTTTAGTAAAAGCATACATAGTCTGGATTGACCGATTCCTCCACCTAAAGTGTATGGTAATTCTTTATTTAGAATGGCTTTATGGAAAGGTAATTCACATCTTTCCAAACAGTTTTCTTTTTTCAATTGTTCTAATAATGTATCTTCATCCACACGAATTCCCATAGAAGAGATTTCTAGAGCACTTTGTAGTGGTTCATACCAGAATAGGATATCTCCATTTAGTGTCCAGTCATCATAGTCTGGAGCACGACCATCGTGTTTTTCATTGTTTGATAATTTATCACCAATTTGCATCACAAATACGCAACCATGTTCTTTTGTGATGGCGTTTTCTCTTTCTTTTGCGTTCATATTTGGATACATATCTAATAGTTCCTGAGTTGTGATAAAGAAAATATCATCAGGTAAATGATTAACTGCCTGAGGGTATTTGTACCAAACTTCATGTTCCATATGCTTGATGACTTTAAAGATAGTACGTACATGTTCTACTAATGTTTCTTTTGTGCGTTCATTTTTAGAAATGATTTTTTCCCAGTCCCATTGATCTACATAAGCAGAATGAATGTTATCTAATTCTTCATCTTTACGAATGGCATTCATATTTGTATATAAGCCTTCATGCAATTTAAAGCCATATTTCTTTAAAGCCATACGTTTCCATTTTGCTAAAGAGTGCACAACTTCCATTTGTTCACCAGGAAGTTCTTTCATGGTAAAAGATACGGGTTTTTCTGTACCATTTAAGTTGTCGTTTAAACCAGAACTTTGTGTAACATATAAGGGTGCTGAAATTCTTGATAAATTTAATTCTTTACCAAATTCATATTGAAATGTATCACGGATATATTTAATAGCTTCTTGTGTCTCTCTAACAGTTAATACTGGATCGTAGTTTTCAGGTATAATAAGTTTCATATCATCATCTCCTCAATGTAAGTATTGTATCACAAAATATGAAAAGATTTTCAATTTATTTTGTGATAAAATCATTTTATGAACATTCTATTTTCAATTAACGCAAAATTCATAGATTTGACAAAGACATGTATACGTTCCATCATTCGGTTTGACAAAAATATTGATTTCTATATTTTGCATCATGACTTAAATCAAAAACACATGGATGATTTAAGACGTTCTTTTTTGGAATGTACTTTTCATTTTATAGAAGTAAAGGAAGAAGAATTTAAGGGGTTTCCTATTTCATCTCGATATCCTCTAGAAATTTATTATCGATTATTCGCTTCGGATTTGTTGCCTAAGACATTGGATCGAATTCTTTACTTGGATGTGGATATTGTTGTGATTCATAGTTTAAGGGAATTGTATAACATGGATTTTGAAAGAAATCTTTATATCGCTTCGAGTCATGTAAATGAGCGTATGACGCATTTAAATGCGAAAAGATTAGGGCTAAAAGAAGATGTGCCATATATCAATACTGGGGTCTTGTTGATGAATTTAGAATTATTGCGTAAGCAATTAAATAAGCAAGATATTTTAAATTATGTGAATGCATATAAGAAAAATCTTGTACTTTTTGATCAAGATGTATTGACGGCATTATATGGAGATAAGGCAAAACTAGTAGATTATCGTAAATATAATTTGAGTGAGAGAATGATGAATTTCTATAATTTAAGAAATCCAAAAAGTAGGATAGATCTTGATTGGGTGAAAAAGAATAGTGTTATCATACATTATTGTGGAAGAATGAAACCTTGGAATGGTAAATATATAGGATGTTTAGATTGTTTTTATAGGGAGTTGGAAGAATGAGAGATCGGTTTTCAAATCGTTTAGGATTTATTTTAATTAGCGCAGGATGCGCAATAGGAATTGGTAATGTATGGCGCTTTCCATATATTGTAGGACAATATGGAGGTGCTGCATTTGTCTTGATTTATTTATTTTTTCTAGTCATATTAGGATTGCCAGTTATGGTTATGGAGTATTCGGTAGGACGTGCCAGTCAAAAAAGTGCAGCCCTATCTTTTGATGTGTTAGAGCCAAAAGGAACAAAGTGGCATTTTATGAAGTATGTGGCAATGGCAGGAAATTACATACTGATGATGTTTTATACTTCGGTTTGTGGATGGTTGTTTTATTATTGCTACAAAATGTTGATGGGTGATTTTAATGGATTAAATGTGGGTCAAATTAATAATGAATTTGGTTTAATGTTGTCAAATCCCTTGATTCAAGTAGGTATGATGTTTCTAGTTGTTTGTATTGGTTTTTTCATTTGTTCAAAAGGCTTGCAGAATGGTGTGGAAAAAGTATCAAAGTATATGATGTTGTGTTTATTGGTGTTGATGCTTGTGCTAGCTGTTCGTTCACTCATTTTGCCAGGAGCTATGGAGGGCGTAAAGTTTTACTTGTTGCCTGATTTTTCAAAGATGCAAAATGTATCGGATGTCGTATTTGCGGCCATGGGCCAAGCTTTCTTTACTTTGAGTTTAGGTATTGGTGCTATTGCGATATTTGGAAGTTACATTGATAAAAGTAAGAAGTTAACATCTGAGGCCGTTACGGTTGTGTGTTTAGATACATTTGTTGCATTGGTTGCAGGCTTTATTGTGATTCCTGCTTGTTTTGCGTATAATGTGGATCCTGGGCAAGGGCCTGGATTGATTTTCCAAACATTACCTAATATCTTTGCGAATATGCAATTTGGAAATATTTGGGGTGCTTTGTTCTTTTTGTTTTTGAGTTTTGCTGCATTAACTACAATTATTGCGGTATTTGAAAATATCATCACAATGACAATGGAATGGACAGGATGGTCTCATTCAAAAACAATCAAAGTAAGTTTTGTGCTTGTTTTTGTGTTATCTTTACCATGTGCATTAGGATTTAATGTATTGTCTTTTGTTCAACCTTTAGGTGCTGGTTCAACTATCCAAGATTTAGAAGATTTTATTGTATCAAATAATCTATTACCTTTAGGCTCACTTTGCTATGTATTGTTTTGTACATCTAAATATGGATGGGGATTTAAAAACTTTTTAAAGGAAGCCAATTGCGGAGAGGGAATTTCTTTTCCTAAACAAGTTGGTTTCTATGTTTCATATATCATTCCTGTTATTATTTTGGTAATATTTATACAGGGATATATCTCTAAATTTTTGTAGGAGGAGCCATTATGATTAAAAAGAGAAAAGTAGTAATTGTTGGTGCAGGAAATGTAGGTGCAAGTACAGCTTTTTGCATGATCAATCAAGGGATTTGCGATGAAATTGTATTAATTGATATGAATACAGAAAGGGCTAAAGGTGAAACATTAGATATGATTCATAGTATTGCCTTTATGAATCGTAATATGGAAATTAAATTGGGAGATTATACAGACTGCAAAGATGCAGATGTTTTGGTTATTACCGCAAGTGCTCCAATGGGTAAGGAAAACGATCGTTTAGTGGCTTTAAAATCAAGCTCTAAGATTGTTACAAGTATTGTTTCGAGTGCTATAGAAAATGGATTTGATGGATTTATCGTAGTTGTTTCAAATCCAGTCGATATTATGACTTATGTGGCTTATAAGGTTTCTGGTTTACCAGCAAATCAAATCATTGGTTCAGGAACGTTATTAGATTCAGCTCGCTTACAATGTCATATTGCTGATTGTATTGATGTAGATCCAAAGAGTATTCATGCTTATGTTTTAGGTGAACATGGGGATAGTGAAATGATTCCATGGAGTACAGTTCGTGTGGGTGGTAAAGACATTTACCAAATCATTAAAGATAATCCAACACGCATGAATGAGGGGATGTTTGAAAGTATTCACGAAGCGGTAAAGAAAGATGGTTGGGAAATCTTCAATCGTAAAGGGAATACATGTTATGGTATTGCCGCAAGTACAACACGTATTGTTCGTGCATTGATGTTTAATGAATCCGTAGTACTTCCTATTTCTACGTATTTAGATGGTCAATATGGACAAGATGGTGTATTCACAAGTGTACCGGCTATTTTAGATGCGACAGGTGTCAAAGAGGTTGTTGAGATTGAAATGACAAAAGAAGAAAAAGAACAATTTGATGCTTCTTGTAGTCATCTACAAAGTTTTTACAAGGAAGTTTAAGCTTCCTTTTCTTTTAGTAGTGTAGGAGGTGTTAGGGTTGGCACAAGGACAAAAGTTAATGACATCTGGATCGATTCCTAAACAGATGGTTTTCTTTGCGTTACCTATTTTATTAGGAAATTTATTTCAGCAATTATACAATACAGTGGATTCCTTAATTGTTGGAAACTTTTTGGGGAGTCAGGCACTTGCGGCGGTGAGTTCAAGTGGAAATATTATATTCTTGATGATTGGCTTCTTTAATGGGGTTGCGATTGGTGCAGGTGTAGTCATTTCGCGTTATTTTGGCGCAAGAGAAATAGAGCGTATGCAAAATGCGATTCATACAACGGTTGCGTTTGGATTGATTGTAAGTTTTATTATGACACTTATTGGTGTTTTCTTTACACCTACATTGCTTCGTTGGATGGGAACTCCAGATAGTGTGATGGCAGCTTCGGTAACTTATTTTAAAATATATTTTTTAGGTTCTTTTGGATCGATAATGTATAACTTTTTTGTAGGAATATTGCAGGCTGTAGGAGATAGTAAGCATTCGTTATATTATTTGATTGTATCAAGTGTAGTGAATATTGTCTTAGACTTATTCTTTATTGCGGTACTTAAGATGGGCGTTGGATCGGCTGCTTTAGCTACGATTATTTCGCAATATATTTCAGCAGGTCTTTGTCTCTATTTATTGTTGACGACAAAGGGAACGCATCGTATTGTTCCTTCTAAAGTAAAAATTCATAAAGAGCTTTTAGGTGAGATTTTGAAGTATGGTTTGCCAAGTGGATTTCAGAATTCAATTATTGGTCTAGCAAATGTTGTAGTTCAATCAAATATCAACTCTTTTGGCGATATGGCGATGGCTGGATGTGGAGCTTATTCTAAGATTGAAGGATTTGCGTTCTTGCCGATTACCAGCTTTACAATGGCGCTTACAACGTTTGTCGGACAGAATTTAGGGGCTCGCCAATATGATCGTGTTTTAAAGGGTGCTAAGTTTGGCATGATTTGTTCGATGACTTTGGCAGAAATTATTGGTGTAATCATCTTTGTTTTCAGTCCTCAGTTTGTTGCAGCCTTTGACGCAACACCTGAAGTTATTCATTTTGGTACTTTGCGTGGACAAACGAGTGCTTTCTTCTTTTGTTTATTAGCGTATTCACATTGTGTGTCGGCTATTTTAAGAGGGGCTGGGAAGTCAATGATTCCAATGATTGTAATGATGGTTTGTTGGTGTTTTGTGCGTGTTACAGGTCTTACAATCATGGGGGCTTTAGTGCATAATATTTGGTGTGTATATTGGATTTATCCAATTACTTGGTCTTTATCAAGTATCACGTTCTTTATTTATTATCATAGGGTAGATTGGCTTCATGCATAAATTTGACAACTGGATTTAATAAGTGATAGACTTATGTCGAGGTAGATAATTATGAAATCAATGTTAGAAGAATTAAAAGATGTAAAAATTAAAAAACATACAGTTACATCTATTGAATATGATTGCAAGTCTGAAGAAAAAGAGGACGAAGTATTTGATCAGGTTCATAATATTGTCACAAATCATTTGGATGACTTCGCAAAAATTACTTTTGATGTGGAAGCAGATCACAAAGTAAAAGTAGAAATTAGTGAAAACTAGTAAGGCCATTGAAAAATGGTCTTTTTTTTGTTTTTGTATAGTTTTGATAATTATATATTTGATACAATGAGTACAAGAAAGATATGTAGGTACTATAATATGATAATTAAAAAAATTACATCAAAACAAGATGGGTTAAAATTAGAGATTGCGATTATGGAGTGCAAGAATCCCAAAGGAATTGTACAGTTTTCACATGGGATGGCCGAGCATAAAGAACGCTATTTTGATTTTATGCAGTATTTAAATGAAAGAGGCTATATTTGTGTGATCCATGATCATAGAGGGCATGGTGGTAGTGTAAAATCTAAGAATGACTATGGATATTTCTATACCGAAAATGCTGATTATATTGTGGATGATTTATTCCAGGTTACGGAGTACGTACGTGATATGTATCCTGGATTAGAGGTAACGTTATTTAGTCACAGTATGGGGACTTTAGTGGCTCGTTGTTACTTAAAGAAATATGATGCATATATTGATCAACTGATTTTGTGTGGTCCTCCTACTGAAAATTCGGCGGCAAGTCTAGGTTTAGCATTGGCAAAAATAATAAAGCCTTTCTATAAGGAGAAGAAAGGTAATGGTTTATTGAATAAGATGGCTTTTGCAGGATATGAACCGGGTAATCGTTGGTTGAGTAAATGTGTTGAGAATGTAGAGCAATATGAAGCAGATGAATTGTGTGGATTCTTATTTACAACGAATGGTTTTATTAACTTATTTCAATTGATGATCAAAGCTTTTGATAAAAAAGGATGGAATGTCACTAATGAAAACTTACATATATTTATGATTGCAGGTCAAGAAGATCCGGTCATTCAGGGTAAGGATAAATTTGAACAATTGAAACAATTTTTAATGGGTGTTGGATATAAGAATGTATCTAGTAAATTGTATCCGACTTTAAAACATGAAATCTTAAATGAAAAAGAGAATCAAATAATTTACGAGGATATATATGAATTTATAAAAAGTGCCAAGGATTAATCCTTGGCATTTTGGATACAAAAAAACTCGCGATTGCGAGTAGTTTTTTACATGGAGCAGGTGATGAGAATCGAACTCACGTAGTCAGCTTGGAAGGCTGAAGTTCTACCATTGAACTACACCTGCAAATATAAGTGGTGACCCGTGGGCGATTCGAACGCCCGACCCTTTGATTAAAAGTCAAATGCTCTACCAACTGAGCTAACGGGTCACAAGTGGTGCCGACTATAGGAATTGAACCCACAACCTACTGATTACAAGTCAGTTGCTCTACCAATTGAGCTAAGTCGGCATTTAAATGGTGGAGGTTAACGGACTCGAACCGCTGACCCTCTGCTTGTAAGGCAGATGCTCTCCCAACTGAGCTAAACCTCCAAAACTTGCCATACAAAGGGATTAAAATAAATGGAGCAGGTGATGAGAATCGAACTCACGTAGTCAGCTTGGAAGGCTGAAGT